>Ga0209755_10001662_pt1 | contig 33634 bp, 35 predicted proteins | sample TergutCo191P1_FD_187301 | JGI IMG/M metagenome (GOLD analysis project Ga0209755, IMG submission 187301) | Cornitermes sp. P1 segment gut microbial communities from Petit-Saut dam, French Guiana - Co191P1 (SPAdes) (version 2) | ecosystem: Host-associated > Arthropoda: Insects > Digestive system... | reverse complement strand
TGGCTGAAAATACTTGAAATCGAAAAAATGGGGCTTGGTATTTTATTGCTTCAATAAAATGGCCATTGGGAACGATTATATTCAATGCCTTCTAAAAAGAAAGTTTTTATATGGGCCACCAGTGAGAATTTCTATATTCCTTCCTAACAATATCAACAAGCGAGGCAAAAAAATGGCTAAAAAAACTTATCCTATTGCTACAAAAGCATTGACAAAACATAAATCTGAAGTGATTGACGCAGAAGCTACTGTTGTCAAAAAAAGTAGAAAGAAAAAGCCTGTTGAAAAGGAAGCGGAGCCTGAGCTTAAAGGCTGGGCATATAAAAAAGCTCATTTTGGGTGGATAGTTAATAATCAATGCAGAATTGCGGCGCTTTACGACAAAAAAAACAATATAAGCTTAGGATATATAGTATCTCGCACCCCAGAAGCCAAACCACGTGATTGGACGTCTAGTGCTGATTATTGGATATTTCCAAAGCGACCTCCAAAAAAGCCAGTTGAAATTTTTTGCGTTCCACTAGATTTTGATTTTAGTGCCTTTGGGGAGTCTTGTGAATTTACAGGTGCTTGTGGTTGCTTTGATATAGACGAATTACCCAAAGATTTTGAATTGCCGGAATTTATACAAGCAGAAGTTATAAAAGCCGAGTTTGAGATTATTAAGGACAAGCTCAAAACTTTGTCACATTCAAAGTTTAAAGCAGCAAAAGCAGCAGCTACTCAGGCTTTAGAAGTTATCGGGTCGTTAGATAAAAAGCTACATGAAGAAGTTAAGCCTATGATTATTTAATTAACTATTGAGTTTTTTTTATATTATAAATTGGTTTTCAATAACATAAGGAGATGAAAATGGCTAACAATGCGGTTCAAGACGCGATAGATTTGGAATTTCAGCAGCTAAATGCCGAAATAATGAAAATCTGCAAAGCCTATGAAGACGGAAAGGAAACCATAGAAATAGAGGTTCCGATTCATAGGAGAGACGAATTTCGTAAATTGCTGGACAAACAATTCGGAATGAAAAATACCGTTTTTGTCAGAGAAAAACTAACGATGTATATAGACGTCGGTAAATTTGAATACAAAGGAAAGAAAAGTTGATACTTGCTCCTTTCAACACAGTGAGGTCTTTATAGAAAAAGTAGGTTTGATTAGGCCTTGACAAACCCATAATTTTTTTCTATATTTTACCGACCTTGGGGTTATAGCTCAGTTGGTAGAGCATCACGCTGGCAGCGTGAGGGTCAGGAGTTCGAATCTCCTTAGCTCCATTACTCTTGTTTTAGCAGCCATTCAATAGCCTGCTCTTTGCTAAAAGCAAAAATCATGTTTTTTCTGCCGCTTAATTTGAATATGGAATTTATGAAAATTCTCTTTATGCCGTTGTAACCTATTACGGCACCGCCTTTTACATAAGGTCTGTTATGCTCCATCCATTCTACAACCAGAGATTTCACTTCAGTATCAAATTTAACATCCGTTATATTTGTTATAGTGTATAAAGATTGCTCGGAATATTTTTGCACATACGCCTTGGCAGTGTAAAAAAAATCCCTGTATTCTTCGCTTGTTTTAAATTCGGATAAGTCAATGTACATGAAATTCTTTCCGTCTTGTGTGAATTCTTCAATGCGCTTGCTCATGATTTTGCCTCCTTTAACAAAGTGTTTATTGTAGATATGGCTTCGTCGTGTTCGCCTATCAATGTATTTTGCAAAATGCTCTCCACTTCGGCACCGATGTCTGTTTGCGTAAATTCCTGCAAAGCAACTGTTGCCTGGTCTATGGCACGGGAATTCAATGAGTGAAGAGCTTCTTTCAATTCGTTCAGACTGTCTTTTAGAGATTCAAAATCTATGGATTTTTTTTGGCTGGCTTCTTTAGGCAAAACTTCGTTTATGTTGTCCAATAGTACTCTCAGCGTTTCTAAAAAAATGTCGGTGTATAAGTTGATAAAGGAAATATCTTCTTTTTTTCCTGCAATTTCCAGTTTTTTCGCAGTTTCGGATAAATTGGTAGCTCCTATGTTTGCAGCTGCGCTTTTTAGAGCATGGACATAAGTTGTGTATAGAGAATAATTCCCGGTTTTAATGCTTTTGGTAATTTCTTCAATTTTCTGCATGCCATCTTTGTGGAATACGGCTAGTGTTTGAATGTATCTCTGCATTCCGCCGCTTATGGAAATGCCTTTGTTAGTGTCTATTCCGTTAATTTTTATTTTATCCGAATTGTTTTCATCTATATCGGTAATTCTATTTCTTATTGTTCTATCTTGTTTTTCACCTGGAATCCATTTCTCCAAAATAATGCTCAATATGTTCATATCAATAGGTTTTGATAAAAAGTCATTGAAACCGCTTTCCATAAACATTTCTTTTGTACCGGAAACTGCATTTGCGGTTAGTGCAATAATCGGCAATTTTTTATAATGCAAGTCTTCGTTGCCCAGCTCTCTTATATGTTTTGTCGCTTCTATGCCGTCCATTACCGGCATCATGTGGTCCATAAATACAATATCATAGCGATTTGCTTTTACAGCCTCTATTGCTTCGGTTCCGCTCAGGCATAAATCAACCCGCATTTTATAAGGAGAGAGCAGCCCTTCGGCTACTTTTAAATTTGTGTTTATATCATCAACAATGAGAATTCTTGCGCTTGGAGCAATAAATCTTATGACTCCTCGCTTGCTTATGCTGTAAGAAAAGCTATCGGACACACCGTTTAGAATATTGGCAACAGATATGGAATGCACCGGCATGGCAATAACGCTTAGGCTTTTGTCAACAATTGCATTGCCGAATTCCGTGAGGAGCACAATTCTTGTTTTTAAGTTTAGTTCGGATAATATTTTTTTGACATTATCAAGCAAGCTTGATTCCACAAATATAAAAGAATAAGTGTTCGCTTTTAGTTTTTTGTGCAAATCTTCGCTGTTTTTAGCATACATGCAACCTACGCCCAAATTATCCAGAGTGCAAATCATGGATTCAATGTATATCTCACGTCTTTCATAAACGAGAACGTTTTTTTCTTCGGGATTTTCAACTATTGCCAATGGTTCGTAGGAACGTATTTTTTGCGGCAATGTTATGGTGAATGTGCTGCCTTTTGAATATTCGCTATAAACGCTTATGTTTCCGCCCATTGCTTCAACAAGGTTTTTTGTTATGGCAAGGCCTAAGCCTGTGCCTTCGTTGCCTTTGTTGGTTGCCAAGTCCAACTGAACAAAATCACCAAAAAGCTTTCCCAAATCATCCTGTTTCATGCCCTTGCCGGTGTCGGCAACATCTATAGTAAGCATAACGGTATCGTCATCTTCAACATCTCCGCTTATTACAAGAGATATAAATCCTTTCTTGGTAAATTTCACGGCATTGCTCATAATATTGAGCAGCACTTGCCGTATTCTCGTTTCATCGCCAAAAAGCGTATTTGGTATTTTGCTGTCCAAATTCACCACAAACCGCACTCTGGAATCAACAACCTTCATTCTTATAATGCTTACAACATCGTTCACTACGGTAGAGAGCGTGTAATCGGCAGGAATAAGCTCCAGCTTGCCGCTTTCAATTTTTGACAAGTCAAGAATATCGTTGATTATGGATAACAGATTTGCGCTGGCCTGCTTGATTGTTAAAACATATTCCTGTGCTGTAGTAGGCATATTTTCACGAAGTGCCAATTCTGCCATGCCGGTTATGGCATTCATTGGCGTTCTGATTTCGTGGCTCATTTTCGCTAAAAAAATGCTTTTCGCTTTTGATGTTTTTTCCGCTGTTTCGGCAAGATTTGAAATAGTTGCAATATTTTCTTCGTGTTGCGTTATCATATCATTCAATTTTTGCCGCCTCTCCCATGATGTGTATTTCATATTGTTTAAAAGAAAGGAAAGCAGCAGGCTCAAGCAAAACGAAGAAGTTAAATCGGTAATGGAATATTGAATAGACAAGTTTGAATAGTCCAAACCAACTATTGATCCTGTTATCATAAACAATAAATATGCAAATGAAGAAATTATAAACTTGGCTTTCAAGGTAAAAGGCGCTAGAGTAGCTACCATAAGTATATAGCAAAAGCCGCCGATATACGAGCTGGCAGCTTCGCCGGATGTAGCCGCTATTATTGATGCTCCTATATAAACAAACCCAACCATTGTAAGCATCATTATATCCGGGCGATGCCTAAAACGACGGACAAATTTTAATGCAATTAAACTAACGCATAACACGCTAAGCCCTATTCTCCAAGCGACTGCAAACTTTGGAAATTGGTGCAGCGCAATGTCTGTGCTGATGTAAGGTATCCATACAAACATTACAATCAGCAATATAAAGAAAAGCTTGCTACATTCATAATTGAGTTCACCCTTGAATGTATTGCGGGTAGACTCATCTCCGTATTCTTCGAAAATAGCTTTGCACTTTTTAAACATCAGGCTTCACCTTGACATTTTTAAACTTATCGGAAATGCTAAAAAATATATCTGCCAAGTTCGGATCGAAATGCGTTCCCTTGCTGCTCATAATGATATCCACTGCATTTTCGTGCGTAAACGCTGTTTTGTATGGTCTGTCGGAAACAAGCGCATCGTAAACATCTGCAATTGCCATTAACCTGCCTTCAAGCGGAATTTCTTCGTTTTTCAAGCCTTTCGGGTAACCGCTTCCGTCCCATTTTTCGTGGTGGGTAAGGGCAAAAACTCTTGCATATTCCAAAAAAGATTGATCTGTAGTGTTCTTCTCTATTTTTTCAATAATTTTTTCGCCGAAAGAGGCGTGTTTTTTTATTTCTTCAAATTCCTCAGGTGTAAGTTTGCCGGGTTTTAGCAAAATATCGTCTTTTATCACGATTTTACCTACATCGTGCAACTGTGCCGATTGCAACAACAGGTTCAAATTCCACGACGCAATTTTTTCTCTATACAAATCGCAATCGGACATCGCATTTAACAGCAGGCTCAAGTAGTGAGTCGTTCTTTCAATGTGCCCGCCGGTAATGTCATCTCGACATTCCACAAGGTCTGCCATGGTTCTGAGAATGGTATTTTGCAATTCAAAAACAGATTTTGTTTTGGTTTCCACAATTTCTTTGAGGTTATTGTTAAAGGCTACAAGGCTTTTCTTTTGAGCCTCCATAATAAGGTGCACTTCAATGCGCTTGAGCAAGCGAATAGGAGAAAACGGTTTTGTTATGTAATCTATTGCGCCTAGTGAAAAGCCTTCCAATTCGTTTTCGTCTTCGTTTTTTGCCGTTAGAAAAATTATCGGAATATGCTTGGTTTCCTTTTTACTTTTTATAATTTTTATTACATCGTAACCGCTCATTTCCGGCATATCAACATCTAAGAGAATCAAATCGGGAATGTTTTTCTCCAGCATTTTCAAAAGCAGCTTACCTGAGTTTAGGGTAATAATATTATAATACTTGGCAAGCGCATTCTTGCCAACCATTAAGTTTGTCATATTATCGTCAACTAAATAAATCGTTTTATGATTTGAGTCCATACGAAAAGAAATTAGAAAATTTTCTATATTCATAGTTAAATGTTAGGTCTCACTCCATTTAAACACTTGCCGCGCACAATGCAAGTTGTGGTTGCCTTAAACGTAGCTGTTTTTTTGCTTACGTTTGGTTTTGGCCAGTATGTTTTGTATTATGGAGCCTTCATACCAAGCTTGTCCCACGAGCTTTGGCGTTTTTTAAGCTACGCATTCGTGCATATGGATTTTATGCACATACTCGTAAATATGCTTATGTTCTGGATGTTTGCGCCTGAGGTTTGCAAAAACCTTGGGGAAAAGAACTTCACAGCCCTTTATTTGCTGTCTGCCGTGTTTGCCGCTGTGTTCAGCCTGCCTTTTTATGCTTTTGAAATAATGAAAAATGCCCCTATAATAGGGGCTTCAGGTGCGCTTTTCGGCGTTATGGCAGCTTATGCGTGCCTGTTCCCGGAACGCATTATTTTAATGTTTTTCATAATCCCCATGAAAATCAAACACGCTATATGGATATTCATAGCAATAGCACTGTTCATGGGAAACAGCAGCGATGGCATAGCCCACTTTACGCATTTGGGCGGAATATTTTCTGGTTATCTGTTTATGTTTGCTTTGTCAAGAAAGTCTTTTATAAAAAAACAGGGGCGTGAAGAGTCCTATTCAAAAGAATTTTTCAGAGAACAGGCCGAGCAGGCTAAACGGGATAAGCCTTTAGAAGGCGAACTTTATAAGGGTCGTTCAAATGTGAAAGAAGAACGGCTAAATGAAATTTTGGAGAAAATCAATCGCAACGGGCTTCAATCTTTGAACCAGGAAGAGCGTGATTATCTGCAGTGGTTTGGACAACAGAGCAAAAAGAGAGGCTAAAATGGAACAGGCAATAGCAACAGGTGTTGGCGCAGCTTTAATAGACTTGGTAACTACGGTTAACGAAGGCTGGGTTCAAAGGCAAAAAAAGCAAAAGGGCGGAATGCACCAGATGAAATGGGGCGAAATGGGAAACATACTCTGCAATGTTGAGCAGGTTAAAGTGATTCCCGGCGGTTCTGCAAGCAACACCATAATAGGTTTATCCAAGCTTGGGGGCAAGGCTCGCTTTGTGTGCAAGGTAGGCAACGACGATCTCGGCGATACCTATTCGTTTAGCCTTTATAATAGCGGTGTGGAAGGCTATATTCGAAAAAGCACAACACCAACCGGGCGTGTGCTTTCTGCCGTGACCCCGGATGCCCAGCGCACAATGTTCACTTACTTGGGTGCATCTGCCGAACTGGTTACAACGGAAATAAGCGATGTTCCTTTTAGAGATGCCAAAGTTCTTTACTTGGAAGGCTATTTGGCATATAATCCATCCATCTTATTGCACTGTGTTCGCATGGCAAAAGACAACGATTTGGAAGTGGTTTTTGACTGCGGTTCTTTTGGCGTTGTAAATGACTGCCGTTTTATAATAGACGAATTGATTAAGGAAGGCTTTATAGATATTTTAATAGCAAACGAAGACGAAGCCCGTGCGTTAACCAAGGTAGAAGAAGATTTGGCGTGCATGGAAATGGCTAAGATGGCAAAAATTGCTGTTGTTAAAATCGGTAAAAAAGGTTCGCTTATATGCAATGGTTCAAACGAAATCATTCGCATAGGCACTCCCAATGTTACGGCCATAGACACTACCGGAGCAGGCGATTTATGGGCATCCGGTTTTTTGTATGGTTACTTGAATGGTTGGCCGTTGGAAAAATGCGGAGAACTGGCATCTGTGGTTGCAGCCGAAGTAGTGCAAGTCATGGGGCCTGTGATTCCGGAATCCGGTTACGAAAGGCTTATAAAGTTTCGTGATAAAATTGCATCAAAGGTCTAACAATTTTACTAAATTAGCCTCCAAATGAAGCCAAAAATAATCATATTTGCTATTTTGCTTTCCGAATTGTGTTTTGCCCAAGAAGGCGTGCCGGAACCACAAGGTCATCCTGTTGCCGAACAGCATGCAACCGAACCACAAGAAGCTAAACCTGCAGCCGAAGCTGCTCCTGCAGTTGCTCAACCGGAAGCTCAGCAGCCTGTTGCTCGCACGAGCGGAGTTTTGTCTGTGAAAACTTCTGTGCCTGCCGGAGTGTGGATTAACGGAGAAGCTGTTGGTACAACTCCTTTTTTAATGGAGATTCCTCTCGGATGGCAAACTTATTCCGTGCGTGTTCCAGGCCATTGGACAGGGACTTACCTTGTGGAAATGAAACCCGGAATCATACTTTCCCAAGAAATTGAAATGAGGCAATTCGGTTTGCCGTCTTTGGAAATGCCCGATATTTCTAACGAAAGAAACATCAGAGTTTTGGAAAGGATTTATGACAGCCTTGCAATGGCAGGACTTGAAACCGTGCCGGATTCTGTTTGCATACAAAGCTTTGTGCAAAAATATCCTCTTCCTGTTTTAATTCCTCCCGGTTTAAACGAGAAATCTCCCGAATATCGCAATTATTATCAGCTATACGATAACGATAGAGTTGCGTCTTTCAACGAATGGTATGCAGGATGCTCCATGCCTGTTCAGCAAAATCTAAGCATGATTTGGGCACGTATAAATGAGCTTGGCATAGAGCGCATAAACGGCTATGTTCCTGCCATTGCCGGCAAGTTTATGCCTGCAACTCCAGATGGCTTGAGTGGAAATTTGGTGCTTATTTTCCGTTCGGCAGACGGCAGAGCCGATGTAGCATGGGAAGGCACTTGGGAAAACAATTTTCTGCCGGGTGACGACCTTGTTAGAGCTTTAACCACAAGCGAACCTCTTGCGCTTTCCTTTTTAACAGTGCAGAATCAAACAGTTTGGATTCCCGTTGAAGGTGGGTATTCCCGGCATTTTTACAAATACTACGATCTCACCGTGTCCTGGAATGGGCTTTTAATTCCGCTTAAAGGCGAATTTGTTTTGCCGGATTATCTATTGGCAAACCAGACAGTTGCTGATTGGATTGGGAAAACAGATGCACCAGTAGTTTCGCCGGATACGCTTGTGTCGCCTGTGCGCGCAAGCATAGCCAGAATCCCAGGCGGGACTTTCAAATATAAAGGCAATGAAATGAGCATGAAACCGTTTAGTTTCCACACAGGCGAAATAAGCCAAAAAGTATATAGCGAAACCTGCGGCAAAAAAGATTTCAGCAAATTTAAAGGCGATTCCATTCCGGCACACAGCGTTACCTGGAAAGAAGCGAACAATTGCTGCAAGGCTTTGGGCGGAGATCTTCCAACCGAGGCTGAATGGGAATATGCATCAAGAGCCGGAACCCCGCACGATTACACATGGGCCGGCAATGCAAGTGAATATGCTGTTTTCAATGAAAAGAAGCCCGCAAAAATAGCCGGCAAAAAACCAAACGGCTGGGGTCTTTACGATATGTTCGGAAATGTGTCCGAATGGGTTAAAGACGATGGTTTTTGGTTTGGCAAATACAAATACCTGAAAGGCGGAAGCATTAGATCAAAAGAGAAAGATTTGAAAGTAAAAATAAACGAAGAAGAAGATGCTCGCTACTGGGGAACCCATGTAGGGTTCAGGTGCATATTCAGGGAATAGAGTTTTTAGCTCAGTTTATCCCTGAACTGCTCGTAAGTAAAATCCCGGACAATTTGCAGTTTGCCGTTTTTCCAAATCCCGATTGAAGGGTGTTTTACACCATTGAAAAATGTTGTTTTTACCATTGTGTAGTGAATCATATCTATGAATATTATTTTTGAGCCTACGAACAAAGGGTCATCGAACGAGTAATCGCCTGCGATGTCTCCCGCAAGGCAGGAGTTTCCGGCCAAACGATAAGAATGGGGTTTAACTCCGAACACGCCGCTTCCCATTACCATTGGGCGGTAAGGCATTTCAATGCAATCCGGTGCGTGCGCCGAAATGGAAATGTCCAGAATCGCAATATCCATTTCATTGTGCACAATATCCAAAACGCTGGAAACGAGCTCTCCTGTTTGCCATCCAATGGCTTCGCCGGGTTCTAAAATAATTTCAACACCCGGATATTTTTCATGGAATTTCTTCAAAATGCTTATGAGTTTTTCAACATCGTAATCTGCTCTTGTTATATGGTGGCCTCCGCCAAAATTTACCCATTTCATTTGGGGAATCCACTCGCCGAAATTTGCTTCAACGTGCTTGAGCACTGCCTCCAGAGCGTCTGCGTTCTGTTCGCACAGAGCATGGAAATGCAAACCTTCAATGCCATCCAGCAGTTCCGGCTTGAATTCTTTTTTCGTTACGCCAAGGCGGCTATAGCGGCCTGCCGGATTGTATAAGTCAACTTCAACCGTAGAGAATTCCGGGTTTATTCGAATGCCTGCGCTAACGTGCTTTTTCAGCGTGTCTTTTTTGTGCAAATTCCATTGCGAAAAACTGTTGAATGTTATGTGGCTTGCATTGTTTAAAATCTGGTCTATTTCGTCTTCTCTATATGCCGGTGCGCACACATGAACTTCTTTGCCCATTTCACGGCTTGCGAGCAAAGCTTCGTTTAAGCTGCTGGCAGTGGCTCCGTTTAAATATTCCGAAACAGTCGCAAAAGTTTTCCAAAGGCTAAAACCTTTGAGTGCGCATATAACTTTAACATCTGCTTCTTTTTGCACTCTGTCTAAAATTTCCAGATTTCTTATTAAACGCTCTTCTTCAAGCACGTAGCACGGCGAAGGAATAACGGAATAGTTAATCATATCATATCATCCACTTTAATGTAGGTGTTTTGTTTTGGCGGTTCTTCAATAGCCTTTTTTATTGTGTTTGTTATTGTGGTAGATATAAGCGAAGAATCGTGCGAAAAATCCGTATTCACATCCACTATTAAAACAGGGCTTGTTTTGTAGTGGAAAAAATATCTGTCGTAAAGAGCGGTTATTTTTTGCAGATATTCCTTTGTTATGCCTTTGCCGGTATCGCCGTCTTTGTGTTTTAAATGCACCGTTTGCCTGTGCCTTTTCTGAATTCTGCGGTAAAGAGCATCTCCTCCGGCTCTCAAATAAACAACAAAGCTCGGTTTCATAAAACTTTTCATCGATTCCAAAAGGATGTGCCGTATTTTTTGATAGAGTTTCCATTCCCGTTCATCGTCTATGGTTAGCTCTGCGAAAATATCGTTCTTTTCAAATATGAAATCGGCTACGCATATTTTATGTTCGACAAACATATCCGGTTGTTTAAGGATTTTCTGCAAATCTTCGCACTGCTTGTAACGAGACAGCATAAATGCCATTTGCGTTTGGAAAGCGTATTTCTTTCGATCGTCGTAAAATTTGTCCAAAAATGGGTTCGGGTCCAGCTCTTCTCTGAAAGAATGAAGAACTTGCCTGCCAAACTCTTTTTCAAGGGCATCTATTAGCGCAGACTTGCCAACTCCAATAGGGCCTTCTATTGCCATAAAAATAGGGTTCATACTTTGGGACTAATGTAGAAAATTTCTATATTTCAAAAATGCCCGCCTTAACCCTTAACTCGTCTTTCTTTGCCACGTATAGCTGGCTTATTCTTGCGTTTCCGTTCTTGTCTTTTCTGGTTAACGGAACTTTGCTTGGTAAATATAAAAAGCTTGCCGGTTACTTTTCAATTTTAATGGCTGCGCTTTCAATGGTATTTGCGCTCTTGCTTGTGGCTTCAAAGGCAACTGGGGTGCTGTGGTCCTGGGAATGGATGCCTTTGCTTAGCGAAACTTTCGGCGAAATATCCCTAAAAATATCCTTTTTCTGCGACAATATTTCTCTTATGATGCTCTCCGTTATAACGATTATAGCATTTTTTGTGAATATATATAGCGTTGGCTATATGAAAGACGATCCTTCCGTCCCTCGTTTTTTTGCGTTGCTCAGTTTGTTTTCTTTCTCAATGCTTGGCTTGGTTGTTTCTTCTAATTTGATTCAAATGTACATTTTCTGGGAACTTGTAGGTGTTTCAAGCTATTTGCTCATAGGTTTTTGGTACCACAAGCCTAGTGCGGTGGCTGCCTCAAAACAGGCATTCATTTTAACCCGCTTTGCAGACAGCTTCTTTTTGCTCGGAATTCTGCTGATTGGCTTTATGCTGAACTCATTTGATTTTTCAAAATGGAACGATCCGCAAACTTTAAGCATTATGAATATGGTTGTGTCGCACAAGTGGCTTGCAATGGCATCTCTTTTTGTGTTTGTAGGAGCTTGGGGTAAAAGCGCCATGTTCCCTTTGCATATATGGCTTCCCAATGCTATGGAAGGCCCCACGCCAGTTAGCTCAATAATTCACAGCGCAACAATGGTTGTGGCCGGAGTTTATTTAACCGCAAGACTTTTCCCGTTCTTTGCAAGCATTGGAACCGTGCTGGAGGTTGCGGCTGCAATAGGTGCTTTCACAGCCTTGTTTGCGGCAATAATAGCCTGCACTCAAAAAGACATTAAGCGAATTTTGGCGTATTCAACATTAAGCCAGCTCGGCTATATGATGTTTGCGCTCGGTGTTGGCGGCTTGGCTGCATCAATGTTCCATGTTTTCACCCACGCATTTTTTAAATGCATGCTGTTTTTAATCGCCGGCGCAGTTATTCACGCAGTGCACAGCAACAGTTTGGAGCAAATGGGCGGGCTTCGCAAAAAAATGCCCTTTACGTATTTCAGTTGTTTAATAGGTTGCTTGGCTATTGCAGGCATTCCGCCGTTCTCTGGTTTTTGGAGCAAAGACGAAATACTGCTGTCTGCGCTTGTTGCCGGTAATTACGCAGTGTTCTTTACAGGGCTTTTAACAGGCGGTTTAACGGCGTTTTATATGTTCCGCATGTTCTTTTTGGTGTTTCACGGAAAAACAAGGAGTGAACATGTTGCTGCTCATGAAGACCCTTGGATGACATTTCCAATTGTGGCTTTAGCAGTTCCTGCTGCAGGAGCCGGGTTTGTTGCGGCGCAATTAATAGCACCATTGCAACCGGTGCATGCGGCTTGGCTGCCGTTCGTGGCATCTGCTGTTGGCGTTTTGGGATTTGTAATTGCATGGCTTTTGTATGCCCGCAAAGGAACAAATGTTGAAGCTGCTTTGGAAACGGATATTCGCTCGCCTTTGTATAAAACAATTTACAATAAGTTTTATTTCGATGAAATATATTATGCATTCACTCGCAGTTTTTTGATTAAATGCGTTGCCGGTTTTTTGAAAGCGTTCGATCATTACATTATAGACGCTATTAGTGATTTTATCGCCGGTGTTTTGCAGTGGATGGGCAGAGGAGTGCGTTTGGCGCAAAACGGTTCTTTTGCGGTTTATGCTTCGGTTTTAATCGCCGGAATAGCGTTTGGAATGTGGACTCTTGTAGCAGTTTTATAAAATTGCTACTCGTTTCCGCTTTCCGTGCTTAATTACCAAATGCAGTTTCTTATTTGGTCGGTGTTTATGCCCTCTTTCCAAATATGGAGCAATCTTTCGTTCCATACTCTCTCATCGGGTGCGGCATCGTCTGTGCCGCCTATTTTGCGGTAAAAGTCTTCCAGCTCCTGCTTTGTTTCATTAGCTTTTATTGACGTTCCGCTCGCTATGTTGAGAGCTATAAGGAAGTAATAGGTTTTTGCTCTGGTAACTCTGGACATATTATGAACTTTCAACTGGTTTGTGAAAAGTTCAATGGCAGATCTCAGTTCGTTTTGATATTCTATTTTGTTTTGGTTTTGAGCGTATTTTATTGCCGCCCGCATGGATGTGTAAAAACCAATATCACAATAAACACCTTCTTTATCGCCTACAACAAGGCCGTTTCCGCTTTTTTCTGCCAACAGAAATGACTCCAGAACTCTTTGCACGTTTCTGTTTGGGTTTGAAAAGGCGGTTTCGGTGTTCTCAATGTTAATCATTTTTTTGCGCATGGCTATGCCTCTGGACAAAATACGCTTTGCATCGGGGCTGTAGGGGAAAGATGTGTGCTTTGTGTCTATTGCGAAATCGTTTATGTCGTAAGAAGCGAACAGGCAGCTAGGGCACACAGCTATCATTGTGCGCATAAAATCCCATTGCTGAAAACCTTCTTTTGGAATGAACACGGGAAACAAGCCGTTTTCCCAGGACTCTTCAAAAGCCTCCCTGCGAGGCACAAAGAAGTTCACGTGGTCGCAACCGCAGAAGTAACAGGTTCTTATATGCACAACATAAGGCTGGTCGGCTTCGTAGTGCAAAATGGTTTCCTTTTCTTCTTCGTAGTCTGCTACTTCAACGGAAGTGTATTTTTTTGCAATGCCAAGAAGTATGGGTTCACGGACAGGTTTTTGCAAAAACAAGTCTGCACCTGCGGCAAAAGCCTGCTTTTCAACAACAGAGGCAGGTTGTGCCGAAAACATAACCACGTTTACGTCGGGGTATGCAGACCGGATTTTTCTTGTTGCTTCGTAGCCGTCCATTTCAGGCATCATAATGTCTATTATCGCAAGGCCTGGGTTAAAAGTTTCCATTTTCTGCAAACCAATAACGCCATTAGGTGCGGTCTCCACATCGTAACCGTGCTGCGCAAGCGTTTGACTCAAAACTTTAAGCAAAGTTTGCGAGTCATCCATTATTAAAATTCTATTATTTGTTTTTACAGCCATGTAGGAAATATAGAAATTCCAAACAAATCCTTTTTCCTGAAAAAGCCTCTTTCTCTGCTATCGTAGCATATATCCTTGCCGCCGCATGTTAGATAAAAAAGCTCATTTTCAACGATAAAGGATTCTACTTCAACGGAATCGGCGAGGATTTTTCTTTTGAAATGGATACTATCGATTGCCGGAAAAATTCTTTGCAATTGAAGTTCCAAAAGCCTTAGCTCGTGGTGCGGCAAGAATGCCACCTCTCTTTCGGACACAGGCCGCCCGGAAATGCTTGCCCTGCCCACATAAGAGAACGGCAGCTCTGCCTCCTTGCTCCATAACGAAATTTTCGTTTCTGCATTCTCATTGGGAAATTGCTCCTTGTACATGGTGAATGCTGCGTCCCAAAATAACTGGTTTATGCTGTCTAAAACTATTGTGTCGCCAATATCCGGGACTCTGAAGCTCACAGTATCGAAGTGGGTTGGAATGTCTATTTCATCGCCGCTTTTTCCGGCCAGCCAAAGCAACCCGGCTTTATTGCCTCCAACATTTGCGAGTAACAAATCGCCTTTTTCGGAGTTTTTTTTGCAAAGCTCAAGCTCGCACACAAGCATGCGCCTGCTTTCAAAACTCCAAACCGAAAGCACAAAGAACCTTATGAATAGCGCAAAAATAATGCAACAGGAGGCAAGCATTATAATGCTCCAAGCCCTTGAGGGTGAGGATTTCCGCAGGGCTTTTCTTATCTCTTTTTCTATTTTAACAGCCACCCGCCTAATTTAGGAAATTTTGAAAATGGAAGCAGAAAGAATAGCTGAAACAGCAAAAGAAGCATCTCTTTATATGCGCACTTTAAGTATTGAAAATCGCAATAACATTTTGCTTGCAGTGGCAAAAAAACTTAGAGAGCAAGAAACGGAAATTTTAGAGGAGAACAAAAAAGATATTGCAGCAACACCTCCGTCAATGTCTGCCGCAATGCTTGACCGCTTGACCCTCACCCCCAAGCGCATAGAAGAAATGGCGAAAGGCGTTGAAGAAATAGCTGCTTTCGCAGACCCTCTCGGCAAAATATTGGAACACAGAGCTTTGCCTAACGGTATAGATATTAGCAGAGTAAGCGTTGCGCTCGGAGCTATTTTGTTCATTTACGAAAGCCGCCCAAATGTTACAATAGACGGAGCTGCGCTCTGTTTCAAATCGGGAAACTCCGTTATTTTGCGTGGCGGAAAAGAATCCTTGCATACAAGCTCTTGCCTTGCAAACATATTCAGCAGCGCAGTTGAGCACAAAGGTGTTGTTCAATATATGGACAATCCGGATCGCAACCTGCTTGCCGAATTATTGAAGCTGAATAAATATATAGACCTGGTTATTCCGCGCGGAGGCGAAGGCTTGATTAGAATGGTGAACGACCAATCTAAAATTCCGGTTATAAAGCATTTCAACGGAATTTGCCACGTTTACATAGACAAAAGCGCAGACTTGAAAAAAGCCGCAAATATATTATATAACTCAAAAGTTCAGCGACCGAGCGTGTGCAACGCTGCGGAAACCGTGCTGTTCCACAAGGGTTTGCCGCCGGAAGCAGTTGAGCAGGTTTTAAAACCGCTGAAAGAAGCAGGCGTTGAATTGTTTTATGAAAAACGAGGAATAGAATACCTTGATTTGCAAATATCTGTTTGCTTTGTCGAAGGCGTTGAAGAGGCTTGTGAGCATATTGAAAAAAATGGAAGCCATCACACGGATGCAATAGTTGCAGAAAACACAGAAGCGCTGGAATACTTTGCAAACAATGTGGATAGTTCAAGCGTTATGCTAAACGCAAGCACTCGCTTTGCAGACGGCGGGCAGTATGGGCTTGGGGCAGAGGTTGGCATTTCTACCGATAAACTGCATGCAAGAGGCCCAATGGGCGTTGAAAGCCTTTGCAGCTACAAATGGGTGTTAAAGGGCAATGGGCAGGTTAGAGAATGAAAGAAATAAAATTCAACGAGCAAGGCTTGGTTCCGGCCATTGCGCAGCATGCTACAGACGGCACTGTGCTTATGATGGCGTGGATGAACAAAGAATCTCTTTCGCAAACTCTTGAAAAAGGCGAGATGGTGTTTTGGAGCCGGAGCAGGGGAGAGCTGTGGCACAAGGGTTGCACCAGCGGAAACTTTTTAAAAGTGCAAAGCTGGTCTCCCGATTGCGATTTCGATTGCCTCCTGTTCAAGGTTTTGCCCCAAGGAAACGGCGTTGCCTGCCACACCGGGGAAAAGAGCTGCTTTTTCAACTGGACCTCCGTTTTTCCCCACTAGCCACTAGCTACTAACCACTAGCCACTAGCCCAGAGAGTTTTCCAGCATTTACTATATTTTATCAAAAGATTTTTTTTTGAGGTGTTCATGTTAAAAAAACTAACCGCGCTAGTTGCAACTTGTTTATTTGCAACAACGTTTATGGCTTGCGATGACGAAACTCTTGATCCCAAAGATTCAAGATCTATAAGCAGGTATTTCTCCAAAATGAAGCCGCCCATTCAAATGAGCGAAGACCAGTTTGTTTCTTTTGTGAAGAGCGACCGTTCCAGAATTGAACAGGATACCGCAAATATGAGCCTGTTTTTGGTTGTGAACCCAGATTACCTTAATAAGCCAAACACAAAAGGCAATGCGGCAATTTCCGTTGCTGTTAACAAGCAAAACCCGGTTGTTGTGAAATACCTTTTAGACCGTGGCGCAAAGATGAACGAAAAAAGCGGCCAAATTGGCATGACCCCACTTGAAGATGCAGCCACCCGTGCAGATACCGTTGGCATATTCGATATGCTTATAGAAGCGCAAAAGAAAGCAGACCCGAATTTGCAAAACATAGGCATGGCTCTGCACTTGGCGGCTCGTTATGGTGCGCTTAAAAATGTGCAAACGCTTATTGAAAACGGCGCAGACGCAAACGCAAAAAGCAACGAAGGCTTAACTCCTTTGCACGAATCTGCAAAAGAAGGCAAGCAACCTGTGGTTGAATATTTAATCTCCAAAAAGGTTGAAATAAATCCCACAGACAGAGACGGTTACACTCCGGTTGACTGGGCTTGTGCTATGGGCGAAGGATCAACCTTCCCGGAAATCGGCAAAATTCTCAAAAAAGCAGGTGCCAAACACACCGCAGCTTGGCGTGCCGCACAGTAATTTTCTATCTTCCACGCCATGACAGCATGGCATAAACTTTCAATCTTTCTGCTGGCCTCCGCAGCTTTTGCGCAAGAGGCCATGGCTCCCGCCAGCACACCATTTATTCCACAAGCGCAGGTAACTACAGGCGCGGCGATTGTAGTGGTTGAACATGCTCAACCACTACCAGCCGTGAATGCCACGGCTGCGGATACCGTGGTCGCCGAGCCTGTGGTGGCGGCTCCTATTGTGGTGGTGGAAGATCCCAAAACAATCAGGCTAACAAACAACCCTCGCCATGAGCTTCCGCCTCAAAAGTTCGATATTTCCGGAGTCAGCACTCGCAACTGGATAAAATTTCTTTCCTACACAGCATCCGTAGCCTGCGCTGGTGTTGCCGCCTACAAACACTATGAGTCGCTGAAAAAGCTCGATAGCATAGACGATTTAAAGGACAATCCTCCTCCAAGCAGGAACAGCCCGGAAAGCGATAGATGGGTAAAACAGTACGATAAAAAGAAAGATGAGGTTAGGGAAAAAGAAATGCACCGCAATATTTACGGCGTAACTGCAATATATTTAGCTGTAACCGGATTTTTTTTCTTCTAGGAGTTTTATATGAAAAAGTATCTATATATCACAGTTTCCGCCCTCCTGTTCTCGTGCAGCGCAGACATAGATTCTCCCGAAGCCGCATTGGATAAAATTTTTGAAGAGGAAATAAAAGCGAGCCCCTCCAGCAGCTCTTCTGGAGGGAAGACGGATAGCTATCCGTCTTCTTCAAATAATAATAATGATATATCCAGCAGTAGCGGCACGGCAAGCCAACAACAGAACAGCAGCGGTTCCACGCAAACCGGAAGCAGCAGCAGCGCAAAGGCGCAGAGAACAGCTTGCGAGCCTTACAATCCAGCCATGCAGTTTTGCGATACTCGCGATTATAAAGTCTATAACTTCAAAGAAATAGGCGGCTTAATATGGATGACAGAAAACCTTAACTACGAAATGTCAACAGGCAGCGCATGCTATGAAAACAAAGAGAATAACTGCGAAGAATATGGCATGCTATACACTTGGGACGCAGCTATGAGTGCTTGCAATATTGACAAAGGCTGGCATTTGCCAACATATAATTATGTAGTTGCTAGTGCAGAGGAAGATTGGAACAAGCTTGTTAATTATGTAAATGACGAAGCTACTAAATTAAAGTCAATCGGCACAAACACCTCTGGTTTCTCTGCTAAATTTGGCGGTATTTTTGATTCAGCTTGGAATGATGGTAATGGTATATTTATATATAAAGATTATCAAGGTGATTGGTGGACTTCTGCGGCAGATGGTTATTATGAAGCTTATTTTATAGGTTTGGACAATCATCCAAATGTTTTTGGGGATAGCGGCCTTAAAGCTGATATGCGCAGCGTTCGTTGCGTAAAAGACCCTTTAGTCCCGCTCTTCTAAGCGGCGTTCCTTTTATTGCGCTTTTTGTGAAAGCACTGCCTTCCGCAAAAAAGGGTTCGCTTTCTGCTAAATGCCTTGCGTTGTAAGGGCAAACACGCTGGCAAATATCGCAGCCAAACACGCTGTGCTTTGCCCAGTCTTTTTGCTCCTCGCTGAATTCCCCTCTGAACTCTATCGTTAAATAAGAAGCGCACCGCCTTGCATCCAAAAAGCCATCCTCGGTGAGAGCGTTGTTTGGGCAAGCATCAATGCAGCGGCGGCATTTTGCGCAACCACTCTCCACTCTGAACTCTCCACTCTCCACTCTGAACTTTCCACTCTCAATTTTTAAAAGAATTCCCCCAATAAAAAAGCCGCTGCCGAATTCCGGGTTTATAAGCATTGTGTTTTTCCCTATGAACCCAAGCCCTGCCATTACTGCAAGCTCTCTTTCTGCTATGGGAAGAGAGTCTATGAAGGGCTGGCCGTCTGTTTGAGAGGCTAGCTCCCGTAGGAAGCTACCCAGTGTTATGTGATAATCCTTTCCGTGAGCATAGGCTGCTATGCTCTCCTGTTTTTTTTGCAGGGGCCTTGGGTATTTCCAGAGGGCTACCCAAGCTGCGTTGTAGGTTTTTCCGTTGAAATTCGCCGGGTTTTTTCTTAATTCGGCGTGTGTTGCCATCCACTCCATGTTTGCGTTAAAGCCTCTGCGAAGCCATTCGTCCAAACGGTTCGAGTGAGGCAAGGCGGCAGGCAAGGCAGTGTAGCCGCAAGCGAGGCAGTCCGGATGGTTTTTTGCCATTTGGTTTAGGTGAAAAACAGGCATTTTTGTGTAAAGATAGTCATTTTTTGTTTTTTTTTGCTTTATTATGGAAAAAAATGTATATTTATTATATGGGTGAAGAGTTTATTTACAGGAATTCATGGCTATGGATTTTATGCGTAGCAGTCCTTTTAACAATGGGTATCGTTTCTTGCTCTTCCAATTCCCGTAACGATGAAGATTTCGATAAAATATCAAGTAGCGGCGGCGAACAACTTACTAACAGCAGTAGCGGCGCATTAAGCAGTAATAGCGGAGGCAGCAGCCCCAGTGGTGCCACATCAAGCAGCAGTGAAGCTATTGCTATTATTGATGTGTTTTGCAAAGTCGGTATTTATTGTTTGGAAATGCCATCGTCTTGGTGTTCTTCGCAAAGAGGAACGGTTGTGTCATCTTGCGAAAGCAGTTCATTTGTTATTGACCTCGTATATTGCCATGTTGGAAATATTTGCTATAACAAAAAGATTCCTTTCGATTTGTGCTTGGAACTGCTGAAAGGCAAGGAAGTTACTAATTGTGGAGGCGGTCCCGATCCTAATACGGAATGTGGCGACCCTATAACCCAGTTCTGTGTCGATGGCAATGCTTACGATAAGTGTGGCGGTAAATTATATAAGCCAGGCACAGAGAAATGCGTTGGCGGATGGATTGTAAGCAAAGACATAAATTGTCCGTCTTTTAATAATACAAATAGTTTCTGCGATGAGCGTGAAGGTGTTGTTTACGAACAGGTTACAATAGGCACGCAAACTTGGATGGCAAGGAATTTGAATTTCAGCTATAAAAATACCTTAGGCAGTTGCTATCAAGAAGACAGCGCAAATTGCTCCAGCTATGGCAGGCTATACGATTGGAGCACGGCTGCAAAAGTTTGCCCTGAAGGTTGGCATTTGCCAACTCAAGACGAGTGGACAACTTTGGTAAATTATGCAGGTCAAAATAATGCCGGAGCAAAACTAAAAGCTACATCCGGATGGAACGATAATGGCAACGGCACTTCTGAGGGAAACCTCGGTTTTAACGCTTTGCCTGGTGGGTTTTATGGTCCGTTAGATGGTAGCACGAATTATCATAATAAAGGTAAAGCGGCCAATTTCTGGAGCTCTTCTGCGGATTCAAATCCTGACAATGGCGTTGGCAGGTATATGGGTTCTTGGGGCGATGTCGTGGATAAACATACTGACCCTAAGTCTAGCCGGCAGTCTGTTCGCTGCGTGAAGAACCCAGCTGGCAACTGAGGCTGCTAAAAATTCCTAACAATGCCTTGACAAGCCATAAAAAATTTTCTATATTATAACTCAATCACACAAAGGCGTGTGTTTTTTCGTTTGGGTGCTTTATTTACCCTGTCGGAGGAACACCGCCTTTTTTAGTTTTGAGGAAAATGAAGCTATGAAAAGAGTTTACGTTAATGAGAAATGGTGCCTGGGTTGCCATTTGTGCGAATATTACTGTTCGTTCGCCGGAACTAATGAAAAGGATATGGCGAGGGCTCTTAAAAATATTAAAATTAATCCCAGAATAAAAATTGAGGAAAAAGACGGCATAAGTTTTGCGGTTTCTTGCAGGCATTGCCGAGAGCCTTTGTGCGTAAAGGGCTGCATTACAGGCGCGCTTTCCATTAAAGATGGGGTTATCACCATTAACAAAGATAGATGCGTTGGTTGCTATACTTGTATTCTGTGCTGCCCTTATGGAGCGATTTCTCCTTCGGATAACGGCGCAGTTCAGAAGTGCGAGCTGTGCAAAGGGACTCCTGCATGTGTAAAAGGTTGCCCGAACGAAGCTATAGTTTTTGAGGAGAGAGAATCATGAAATACGTAATTATAGGCAATTCCACGGCGGCGGTAGGAGCTATTGAAGGCATTCGGCAAATTGATAAGCAAGGTGAGATTATTGTTATCTCCAGCGAACCGCATCATACATATTCGCGCCCGCTCATTTCTTATCTTTTGCTTGGCAAAACTACAGAAGAGAAAATGAAATATCGTAGCGATGATTTTTATTCCAAGAATAATGTGAAGTTTATGAACGCTACGGCTACGGAAATTAAAGGCAAGGAAGTTGTTTTGCATGGCGGTGAGCGCATAGCTTTTGACAAACTGCTTGTTGCGACCGGTTCTTCGCCTGTTGTTCCTCCGCTTGAAGCTAAGGATAAGTTCACATTCGCAAGCCTTGACGATGCAAAAAAACTAGAAAAGGTGCTGGATAAGAACAAGCGTGTTCTAATTGTGGGTGCCGGTCTTATTGGCCTTAAATGCGCTGAAGGCATTTTGAAGAGAGTTGCCCATATCACAGTGGTTGATCTTGCTCCGAGAATTTTGTCCAGCATTTTGGATGAGGGCGGCGCAAAGTTGGTTCAGAGTCATCTTGAGGCTCAGGGCATTGAGTTTAAGCTCGGGAGTGGTTTTGACAAAGATGCCGACTTTGACATTCTCGTTGTTGCGGTTGGTGTTCGTCCGAATACGGATCTTTTGAAGAACATCGCAACTATTGAGCGTGGCATTGTTGTGAATACAAAATCCGAAACTTCTGCGCAGGATATTTACGCTGCGGGCGATTGCACGCAGTCTCCTCAGATTTTGCCAAACGCTTATATGCAGGGCGAGTGTGCCGGTGTGAACATGGCCGGCGGTGAGAAAGTTTTTGACAAGTCCATTCCGATGAATGCGATTGGATTTTTCGGTTTGCACATTATCACGGCCGGCAGTTATGTTGGCGATGTATATTCCGATGGTGATGTGAAGAGCGGAAATTACAAAAGGCTGTTTTACAGCGACAATAAATTGAACGGCTACATTCTCATTGGAAATGTTGATAAGGCCGGTATTTACACGAGCTTGATTCGTGAGCAGACTGCGCTGGATTCCATAGATTTTGCGTTGGTGTGTGAGAAGCCGGGCCTTATGGCGTTTAAAAGAGAAGAGAGAAAGAAAAAGCTGGGGTAGAGATAACCCGGCAAAAAATGGAGATAAAAATGAAACAGATTTCAGCTCAGAACCTTGATTTCAAGGAACTCAACCAGATGGTTAGAGCCGCTACCGAAGACATTTGCATAAACGAATGTTATGGGCAAAGATTTATCGGCAGTGCCATGAAAGGAAAAGCACTCACCATTAACGGAACTCCAGGCAATGCTCTGGGAGCTTACTTGGATGGCGGAACCATTGAAGTAAACGGCAATGCTCAAGACGCTGTTGGTGACACCATGAACGATGGCAAAATTGTTGTGCATGGCAACACTGGCGATGCGCTTGGTTATGCAATGAGGGGCGGAAGCATTTTTGTGCGTGGCAATTCCGGGTATAGAACCGGGATTCACATGAAAGAATACAAAGATAGAAAACCGGCCATAATCATTGGCGGGCGTGTTGGCAGCTTTTTGGGTGAATATCTTGCCGGCGGCATTATCGCTGTGCTTGGCTTGGAAACAGACGAAATTCCGGTTGGGAACTTTACGGGAACCGGCATGCACGGCGGCAAAATATTTATTAGAACAAACAGGGAACTCGCAAATCTTCCGGCGCAAGTTATTGCAGAACTCTGTTCAGCCGAAGACTTAAAGGAAATAGAGCCTTATGTAACGGAGTTTGCGAAATATTTCGGCATGGATGCAAAGTCTCTTATGAAAGACCGGTTTTATATATTAAAGCCCAACGCAAAAAATCCGTATAAGCAATTATATACGGCTCACTAAAAAGGAGGCTCTTGTGAATAGCACTGTGCGGGAAGTTTTGGAATTCGTCAGAGAACACGATGTCAAGTTTATCCGGCTTGGTTTTTGCGATATATTTGGGACTCAAAAAAGCATCCAGATTATGACAAGCGAGCTTGAATACGCTTTTAAACATGGAATCTCCTTCGACGCCCACGCTATTATAGGCTTTCGCGACATTGTGCATTCCGATTTGCTGCTTTTTCCAGACCCTTCTACTATGGTTTTGCTGCCTTGGAGGCCAGGCCCCGGCAGAGTTATGCGTTTTTTCTGCGACATCAGAAATCCGGACGGTTCCGCATTTTCAAAAGACTGCAGGGCTTCGCTGAAACAGGCAGTTGAACGTGCTCAAAAAATGGGTTATAACTGCAAAGTCGGTGCGGAATGTGAATTTTATTTATTTAAACTGGATGAAGACGGCAAACGGACAATCCCACTTGATAACGGCGGATATTTAGATATAGCACCGCTGGATAAAGGCCAGGATATACGCCGAGAGATATGCCTTACGCTGGAAGAAATGGGGCTTAAGCCGGAAACGTCTCTGCATGAACAGGGTCCCGGGCAAAACGAAATCGGGTTCAAGTTCAGCGATGCTCTTGAATGCGCAGATAACCTGCAAACCTTTAAAACAGTTGTGAAAACCATTGCCGCACGCAATGGCTTGGAAGCAAGCTTTAAACCAAAACCATTGAGCAAAGCTCCGGGCAGCGCATTGCATATAAATATGTCGCTGGCTAAAGACGGAGTGAATATTTTCAAAAATGTAAAAGACGGTCATTCAAATGTTGCGGAAAGTTTTATCGCCGGAATTCTTGCCAAAACTCCAGAAATAACTTTATTTTTGAATCCTCTGGAAAATTCTTATCTGCGCTTTGGCGAGTTTGAAGCTCCTAAATACGTGTCCTGGTCGCATCAAAACCGTTCGCAACTCGTGAGAATTCCCGCTGCAATCGCAGAAAGGGTTAGAATGGAATTGCGCTCTCCAGACCCTGCGCTGAACCCCTATATTGCATTTGCGCTGATTATTTCCGCAGGGCTTGAAGGAATAGAGAATCAAATTTCTTTACCGCCTGCTGTTGATGAAGATTTATACACTGTGGACGACAGCATAACAAAATTGTTGACTCCGTTACCGAATTCGCTGGAAAAATCTATATCCCTTGCAAAGAAAAGCAATCTTGCGAAAACTGTGCTGGGTGAAGAATTATTTACGCAATATCTTGGCAATGTTGCAGAGTGGGGACGGTGGATAGAGCTTTAATAGTTTCTTGTTTGGAGAAGGGCAGAGATTTCTTTGTAGACAATTTGCTTTCAGCTTCAATCACACAAATTATAGCTGTAAAATCCTGTGGAGAAGCTCGGCGAATTCTTTTGGAACGGGATTTTGATTTAATTATAATAGATGCCCCGCTTAAAGACGAGTCCGGTGAAGAGTTTGCACGGCATACGGCTATGCATAGCGTTTCGCAGGTTATCCTTGCTGTAAAAAGCGAATTTTTTGAGGCTATATCGGCGGTTTGCGAAGACGAAGGCGTTCTGACAATTTCAAAGCCTGTGGATAAAGCTGTTTTCTGGGCAACGCTAAAACTAGCTATCGCTACGCAAAACAGGTTGCGCCGCATTCACAAAGAAAACAACCAACTTAAACAAAAGATTGAAGACTCACGCATTATAGACCGTGCAAAGTGCCTGCTAATATCTCATTTGAGCTTGAGCGAAAAAGACGCTCACAAGTTTATTGAAAAGCAGGCAATGGATATGCGAATTTCCAAGAGAGAGGTCGCTGAGGAAATTTTGAAAACCTACGAGGGATGAAACCCTCTATGTTCATTCATTCAAATTGATAATAACCGGCTGGCCACCCTTGGGTGCCCATACTTTATCAAGATTTGGCTCAATAATGCGAATAGCGGCTTCTTCGCTTGCGATGTAAACCGTATCTTCACGCTCTCCAACAACCATGCTCCTGAGTTTCAAACGGTCGTTCAGTGCCATTAGCCCACCTTCAAAACCTACGAGAATTGAGAAAGGCCCTGTTATCAACTGTGCTGAAAACATCACTCGCAGATATTCGTGCATTTCCTTTTCTTCCGGGGACATGCGGTCTATGGTTTGCCAAAATGGAGCGGCAATAACGGATGCAATTTCACTAAACGTAAGTTTTTGCTTTCTGTGCAAATAATCTATTATGTAAGCGATAACTTCGGAATCTGTTTGGAGAGTGCATTTGTAACCATACATTTCAATTGCCCGGCGGTTTGCATCGTAAGAGGATATTTCGCCGTTGTGCACTAGAGAATAATCGAGCAAAGCAAATGGATGTGCGCCGCCCCACCAGCCAGGAGTGTTGGTAGGGTAACGTCCGTGTGCTGTGAAGCACCAACCAGAGTATTCTTCCAAACGATAAAAGCGCCCGACATTTTCTGGGAAACCAACGGCTTTGAATACGCCCATATTTTTTCCGCTTGAAAATACGTGTGCTCCGTTTATTTGTGTGTTTATGTGAAAAACGCATTTGGCTGTGAACTCACGTTCGTCGAGCTGGCTGCTTGCGAGCTTGGTAGGCAGAGGTGTTACGAAATAACGCCAAATAAGAGGTTCGTCTGTAATTTCCTTGATTTTGCGTGTTGGTATTTTTGAAAGATTTATAATGTCAAAATGCCTTTCCAAAAACTCTTCACATTCTTTTTTGGCGGAAATAGAATCGTAAAACATGTGAAAAGCATAATAGTTTTTGTATTCAGGGTAAATTCCGTAAGCTGCAAACCCGCCGCCAAGACCGTTTGAGCGGTCGTGCATAACAGCTATAGATTTCATTATAGCCTCGCCGCTCATTCGCTTTCCGGACTTGTTTATAATGCCCGATATAGCGCAACCAGAGGGTATTCTTGTTTGTCCTTCCAACTGCATAATCATTCTCCTTAAAATAAAAAAGGCGGTGTTCCTCCGGCAGGGCAGAGTGCACCTGAGCGAAAAAACACACGCCTTTGTGTGCAATTTATGGAAAATATAGAAAAATCTAAATATCTCAAATCTATTTAATCACACCCTTGCTTTTCCACTTTCCACGGTGCCAGCGGATATAGTTTGCAATTGAACGATAAAATTCATCAGAAGCCATTCCAAGCCACAAACCTATTGCCCCAAGCTCTATGCCATAGCACAGGAACAGGGTAGTGCCAAGACCCAAAGTCCACATGGATATGGTTCCATATACGGCGGGAAACGCAGAATCTCCCGAGGCTCGTAACGCATTTGTGATAACTATATTAGATGCTTTGAATGGTTGCAACACAACATCGCACCAAAGAAGTATGCAGCCGAGCCGCAAAATATCGGGGTCATCAGTGTAAAATCTCAGCAGGAATTGCCCGGAAAGAGCTACGGCTACAGCCACAACCAATGCGCTTGAGCTGCTCCATATAAGGCTCTGATGCATTCGTTTATTTGCTTTGTCGAACTCCTTGTTTCCAACCAAATGCGCTACAAGAATTTGGCTTCCGCTGCCAAGCCCTACGCTCAAAATAACTGCGCACATGGCGAACGCACCTGCAAAAACTCTGGCTGCTATTGTAACATCGCCAAGCCTCACAAACAATGCTATCACAAAAACTTGAAACAGTTGAAAGCTAACAGGCTCAATTGCTGCCGGCACTCCAATGCGCAACCAGTCCGGCAAAAGAATATAATATCCTTTCTTAATATCATTTATTTTGGTTCTGTGCTCAAGAGTGTAAACCACAACAATCCACAACATTATTGTAGCGACAATCCAGGATAAACCGGTTGCTATTGCAACGCCATAAACACCTTGCATAAATTCCGGAACGCCAAAATAACCCTCTAAAAAAATGAAGTTCAAAGAGCAATTCACCACAAGCATAACAATGTTTGAAAACAGGTTCCATATAGTGTGGCCATGCGTTGCTATAATGCTTGTTAGAGTTCCTTGCAAAGAGCGGAAAACTATTGCCGGAGATATTGTGTGCAGGAATTTAATAGCCGCCTCTGCAGGCTCTCCGCTTAACCCCATTAACGAAACTATAAGCGGTGTTGCAAACCAAAGCATAACCCCCATTGCAAGCCCTAAAATAGCGCTTCCCGTTATTATGAGCGTTTGAGTAACTTGAGCGTGCCTTGGCCTGTCTCCGCCTAAAAACTGCGAAGCTATGCTTGCGCCTGCCTGCGCAAATGCGTGTATTGCCATGAACAGAGTGCCTATAACGGGCATTAATGCGCCAACGCCTGCGGCTGCTTCTACAGAGCGGCGAGAAAGAAACCAGCTATCCAGCATTGGAAGTGCCATTCCTATACCGAATGTCACAACCAAAGGCCAAGAAAGAGAGAGAAGGGATTTATCTTTTACAGCCATTTATTCCGGCTTTCTGAATGTATATTTTGGCTGGTAATAAGCCATTACTTCGTCCATGCTGTTGAATCTTTTTTGAACGGATTTACGCAGGTTAGGTTCTGTTTTAACTTTTTTTGAAATGCGCTCTCGCATATCTCTGAAAAACAACTCATCTGCGGCCATATCGACTTGATCTTGCGTATAAGTTACGGAATATCTGCGTTCAATGAGCTGTTGCAGTGCTGTTTCGCACGGGCGTGGCGAATTGGATGCGATTTTTTTGATAACGGGCATATAGCAGCGTTCAATATACTCTTTTTTGTGGGTTACTATCATATCGTCTATGGCTGGGAGCCTCATATCGAGGTCGTGGTCTGCCCTGACTGCTTCCCGTTTTTCAACAGAGGAGCAAGATGATATATATAGAGCAATTAAAATCAAAAAAAATGAACGCATAAGTGTAATATAGTAATTTTTAGAGCTTGCAGGTGAAGCTTGTGCCGGCAAAGCTTAGCACTGATTTTTTACCTTGACAGGCTCGGAAATTTTTTCTATATTTATGCCAAAACATAAGTTATTTTTAGGAGTTAGTCAGTGGCTGCAAAAAAAATGGTACCGCCAAACAAGTCTTGCGAGAAAAGACTGCGTCAAGCTGAAAAGGCAAACGCCGCAAATCGTTCAGCACGTTCAGCTATTCGCACAAGCCTTGGCCTTGTGCGCAAAGCAAAAACAACAGAAGAAGCTTTAAAAGAAGTTCCTCGTCTTTACAGCATGCTGGATAAAGCAGCTGCTAAAGGCCGTGCCGGTTTTAGCAAAAACCGTGCTTCAAACTACAAATCAAAAATCGGCGCAGTGCTAAACAAACTTGCTGCTCCGGCAAAACAGGCCTAAGTAAATGCCCTTGTCGCCTATTAAAAGGCTTCGTAAGGGCGTTGTCCTAATAACCTTATTGTTTATTTTCTTTGTGCCTTATCGTTTGTTTTTTTCGCACAAAGAAATAACAGAAGATACTCCAACTCAAGAAACCGAATCTCCCATAACACACACCGAAATATGCCTTTTAATTTCGGAAAAGGGGCCTGTGAATGTAGATACGGTTTTCAACATAAAAGATATTTCCGTTAAAATTTTTGCATACTCTTTTTTAGAGCCAAATTATATTTTTAATGTAGAAGACACATTGCTGCATGTATGGTATAACGGCTCGGAAATGGTTAAAAGCATTCCCTGTGAAGCAGATAGCTTGTCTTGCACAAGCTATCTTTCTATTGAGAGCTTAAAACACGGGATTTGGAGTGTGGATGTTAAGCAAAACAATGTTTTGCTTAATGTTCGTCAGTTTAAAGTTGAGTGATTACCGCCCACCAACCAAAATAGAATCTACTTTTATGGACGGTTGCCCAACGGTAACCGGAATATGTCCGGAGGCAGCTCCGCACATTCCGGCCGCAAGCTCAAGGTCGTTGCCTACCATGCTTATTTTCGGCAGAATTTCGTGGCCAAGCCCAATGAGCGTTGCTCCTCGCACTTCAGCACATAGTTTGCCGTTTTTAATTTCATAGCCTTCTTCCACTGCGAAATTAAATTCTCCGGTTGCCGGATTAACAGACCCGCCAGCCATTTTTGCGGCATAAAGCCCGTTATCAACACTCTCAATCATATTTTGCAAGCTGGAGTCTCCGGGTGCTATAAAGGTGTTTCGCATTCTGCTAACGGGTGCGTATTTGTAGGATTCCCTGCGTGCGCTGCCAGTTAGCGGAAGGTCAAGTTCTTTGGCTCCAACACGGTCGCTCAAAAAGTTTTTCAGAATTCCGTTTTCAATAAGAACAGTTTTTTGCGTGGGAGTTCCTTCGTCGTCAACATCCAAGCTTCCCCAAACTCCCTTTAAGGTTCCATCATCTATAGCGGTTAAAACCGGTTGCGCAATTTGTTGCCCGAGTTTTCCGCAAAACGGGCTTGCCTGCTTTCGCACGGCTTCTGTTTCCAGTGGGTGCCCGCAGGCTTCGTGAAAAATAACGCCGCCAAAAGCGTTTCCCATTATCACAGGCATTTGCCCGCCTTTTATATATGGGGCACTTAACATTCTAAGTGCTCTTTCTGCGCATGATGCAGATAAGTTTTCCACAGGCAATGTTTCTAAAAATTCATAACCGCCCAAAGTTCCAGGGGCTTCGTGGGCAGATGTTCTCTCTGAACCTTCCGCTGCCGTTACATTCACGGAAAACCTTACACGAGCTCTGTTGTCTGAAACTTTTAAGCCTTCGCTGTTCCATATTTTAATACTTTTCACGGTATCTGCTATGGAACTTTCCACTTGAATTATTTTTTCGCTTTTGGCTCTGGCACTTGAATTTGATAGAAGCAAAAAATCTTTTTTAAATGATTGCCCCAGTATGCGAGGGTCTTTGAAAATGGTTTCGTCATAGGAAGTGTAGTTTTTTGGAGCTTCATTTGTGCGCAGAGACAAATGATTATCTGTTTTTGCGGCACGAGTCAAAGACAGGTTTTTTGCTACATACAATAGCGAGTTTTCGGAAGCATCACTTGTGTAACCGTAGAGAACTTCGTTGCCGAAAAACATCCTTATGCCAACTCCGTAAATTATGGCGGCAGAGGCTCCTTCTATGGCATTGTCTTTAAGCGAAAGACCGGTTTTACGAGTTTCTTCCTCATAAACCTCGGCAAAATCAGCTCCGGCATTAAGGCAAAAATCTAAAATTTTTTCAGCAAGTGATAGGTTCATGGGGGAAATATAGCAAATTACTATATTCCCTTTTGTGATACATCCCTTTGCATCAGTTTCTTTGTCTGCTGAAGTCCATGAAGGAGCAAGCGTTGGCCCTTGGTGCATAGTGGAAAGCGGTGCAGTGTTGCAAGAAGGTGTTGTTTTGGATGCTAGAGTTCATGTTTTCGGCAATACAAGAATTGGGGCAGGCACACATATTTTTGATGGAGCTGTTGTTGGCGGCGAGCCGCAGGCTCTAAAGTATAAAGGCGAAGAAACCTTTTTAGAAATAGGCGAAAACTGCAAAATAAGAGAATACGCAACCATAAACAGGGGTTGCGGCGAAAACGGAATAACAAAAATTGCAAGCGATGTTTTATTAATGGCGTATTCCCACATTGGCCACGACTGCATTCTGGAAAGGGGTGCTGTAATATCCAATGGAGTGCAACTTGGAGGGCATGTGGCTGTGGGTGAGTTTGCCACAATAGGAGGCGGAACCTATGTCCAGCAGTTTGCCAAAATAGGTGCTTATTCCTTTGCGGGCGGAACTTTGAAAATAGATAGAGATGTGCCTCCGGCAGGTCGTGCCCTTGGAGACCCGGCTCGTTTTGCCGGCTTAAACCTCCACGCTCTTAAAAAACATGGTTTTTCGGAAGAGAGAATAAGCCTTTTGGAGAAAAATTACAGATATTTATACCGTAGCGGCAAGCCCTTAATGGAATGCATAGAGGAACTTTCAAGCGGAAAAAACCTTTGCGATTCGTTGATAATTGAATTTTTTAAGGACTTTAAAGGAAATTTGATAAGTATTGGTAAGTAAAAGCCTTGACAATATGGTAATTTTTTGCTATATTTTAGTCTTACAATTTACAGGAAACGTTTATGGCAGCAGTAATTCGCCTATCTAGATTTGGAAAACGCCACCATCCCACGTATAGGGTTGTGGTTACAGACAGCCGCAAGGCTCGTGACGGTCGGTTTTTGGAGCAGCTCGGTTTTTATGACCCTAACTTGAAAACTCCGGATGTTCGCGTTGAGTTTGAAAGAGTTATGTATTGGCTCGGCGTTGGAGCGCAACCCTCCGACACAGTTCGTTCTTTGCTCAAGCAGTTGGGAATAATGGCTATTTTCCACGAAAAACGTGCCGGTCGCAGCATTGAGGGCAAAACCCCTGTTCCTCTGGCTCTAAAAGCCAAAAAAACAAAATTAGGCCCCAAGGCCAAGGCCAAAATAGAAGCTGAAAAAGCCGCTGCAGCAGAGCCTGCACAGCCGGCAGAGGCTCCTGCTGAATAATTCTTTCGTGGCTGTGGGTCGTTTAATGCGAACTCACGGCATTTTCGGCGATATACTGTGTAAGCCCCTCACGCATAATTTAGAGAGGCACTCTTTATTAAAAAAGGTTTATCTGGAGTTTCAGAACGGAGATGTTAAAGAAGCCGTGCTTTCTCATTCCGAAATTTACGGTGCTTTATGGAGGTTTCGCTTTAACGGGTTAAGCTCGCCGGAGGCTGTTAAGCCTTTTGTGAATGCTTATGTTTTGGTGCCGGAGTCCGAAAGATTGCCTGCGCCGGAGGGTGAGTTCTATTTCAGCGATTTCGAAGGCTTTGAAGCAGTAGACAGTGCCGGTAATTTTGTTGGCAAGGTTTTGAGCGTAGAGGAAATGCCATCTGTGAATGTGTTTAATTTGCTCGTGAACAAAAAGGAAGTTGTTATCCCTTGGATAGATGATTGTGTTTTAGCTGTAGATATGCAGAATAAAAAAATCGTTGTGGATTTGGAGTATGTTAGGGCATTGGTATAAACCTTAACAAATTAATAGATGTTTTCTATATTTTAAATACAATGAACCGAGTTTGCCAGAATGCATTTGCTAGTTTTCGTGAGGAGTTTTTGAGTTCCTTCCGTGCTCAAAGTTCCATTTTGGCATACAATTCCAGAATTGCGCACTTGGAGCCTTTAGCCGAGGCTCGTTTTAAAAAAGAAAATGTGGAAGAATGGGTTAGCAATTTATACAAAACCCGCCCTCAGAATTCGGCAAGGGAACTTGTGCGCTTAGCCAAAAAACTCTGGGAGTTCGGCGCATCGAAAAAAGCATGGTCGCCAACGAACCCGTTCAACTCTAGAGAGAGAGAGAGAGAGAGAGAGAGAGAGAGAGAGAGAGAGAGAGATGTCTCTTCTATAAGCTATAAATTTTTAAGCTCACATCAAATTCGCGAAATTTTAAATTTAGCTCCGGACCCGGAAACGAAAGCGTTTTGGGCCTGCTGCGCATTGGGGGGGTTAAGGCAGAGCGAGGCGGCGGGGCTTACTTTGCGGCAAATAATTCAAGTTGAGAGTGGAAAGTTGAGAGTTGAGGGTTTGCCGGCGAGAGGGAAAGCTCCGGATTTTGTGGAAATAGGGGAGAATTTGCACGAAATTTTACTCAATCTACTAGCCGCTAGCCACTCACCACAAGCTAAAAATCAGCGCTTATTCCCAAACCTCCCCAAACACGCCTCTCAGAGAACCCGTGAGTTGCAGAATGCCACTAGCCATTTGCAATTAGCCACTAGCCAAGCAACCTTTAACATGCTGCGCTATTCTTATGGCGCTAACCTAATTCTGCAGGGCGCAAGTTTGGAAACCGTGCGGAAAAAAATGCGGTTTGCGATGCTGGAAGAAGTTGTTATGGTTTATAGGGGGTTGTTGAGGTGAGAAATTTCACTTCTGTCATAGTTGTAGGTTCAAGCGGATTTATAGGGACGCACCTTTGCCGTGCTTTGGAAGAAAAAGGCGTGAAGGAAATACGCAAAATAGATATAAAATCCGAAACTCCGGTGGATATTCGCAAACCTTTCGAAATAGAGGGCGATTTTGGCGAAAGCACGATAATTTTCAACCTTGCCGCAGTTCACAGAACACCTGGGCACAAAGACAACGAATATTTTGAAACAAATATGCTCGGCGCAAAAAATGTATGCGATTTTGCGGAAAAACATAACATAAAAACTATCGTTTTCACATCCAGCATCTCTCCTTATGGGGCAAGCGAAGAGCAAAAAACAGAAGAAACATTGCCTACCCCGAACACTCCTTATGGAATTTCAAAACTTGTTGCAGAGCATATCCACAAGGAATGGGCTGCAAGCTCCTCGGAGCATTTTTTGAGCATAGCGCGCCCAGGCATTGTTTTTGGCAAAGGCGAGAATGGTAATATGACCAGGCTTTACAAGGCCCTGAAAAAACGACATTTTGCTTACGCTGGCCGCAAAGACACTATAAAGGCCAGTGTTTATGTTAAGGATTTGGTTCGTGTTTTGGTTGAGATGGCGGAGAAACCTAAAGAGCGGATGCAGATTTACAACTGCACCTTTTTC
>Ga0209755_10001661_pt1 | contig 33650 bp, 31 predicted proteins | sample TergutCo191P1_FD_187301 | JGI IMG/M metagenome (GOLD analysis project Ga0209755, IMG submission 187301) | Cornitermes sp. P1 segment gut microbial communities from Petit-Saut dam, French Guiana - Co191P1 (SPAdes) (version 2) | ecosystem: Host-associated > Arthropoda: Insects > Digestive system... | reverse complement strand
TCCGAATGCCACCATTGACTTGGCCATATCTTGTGCAAATTTTTCAGCACTTAATTCACCGCTGCTCACCAATTGTGACGCCATGCTTCCGCCGGCACCGGAGCTGAGTGCGCCGAGGACTTTACGCCCTGGCATTACACCAGCAGCAGAACCAGTAGCAGCAGCACCAGCAGCACCTGCTATCAACCCTATAAACATACCCTGCATTGCGGCAAACGCAAAAGCACCATCTCCGCTCTCTACTCCGGTTGTTAAGTCCGATATTAATTGCCCTGCAACCATCATACATCCTGTCACTTAAATGCATCTGAGGCGTAGTCTTTCCTTACACCCATTTGCTCATATCGTCGGTGCCGTAGTGTTCCTTTAGAGATAGTCTGGCAAACGTGGCTTTTCGCCTGGCTTGAATTTTCGGGTCTTTACTGTTTCGCATTTTGATTTCTGGTGCTGATAGGTCATATGGCTCTGCTGACAGTGCAATTTCTTTCAACTCTTCGGGGTGAAAATTTGGCGTGTACTTATCTAGGGGCATAAAGTCAGCTACTCCGCCAGTTTTATCAACTACAGCCCTGTAGTGATGTCCTCTAAATACTATATCCTCGTAATTCGTCTCTTCAATTCGTCTGTCATAGTATGGTACGACATTCTCACATGCAGTAAAATAATGTTCAAATATGTCTGTATGAGCAACCCCAATCTCCCTAAAGGCACTGCGTATGCCGCTTACTATGCTTTTGCGATCGCTTCTAATAATATAATCTAATCCGAGCTCAATTGACACAACTTGACATAGAGCCTTTGCTTTTCTCTTAAATCTCCGCTCATCTAGCCATGTCCACTGCTTTTTACCTCTATCCCAATCTACACGCGTGTCAAACTCTTGCAATGAATCACGTATATCTGCTTTTGTTTGCTCGGAAAGCGGTAGTTCGTTGATGTCAATAAAGTACCCATATTTTTCTCTCGCTTTCACATTAAGGCTCCAGAGAGAGGCCCCAAGATGTGTGGGATAGTAGAACAGTTCATATTTAGCCATATTGTGCCCCTCTTTCTAGTGTACTCGGAAAAATACCCATGAATTCCTTTGCGGCAGCTTTTTGTGCCTCATCTACTATCTCCCCCACTGACTCAACCATTAGATTTTGGATTGTTTCTAAATTGGTACCTTCTGCAACACCTTCAAGCACACCTCTGCTAACCGGCTTTCTCGCCGCCCTCGCCCTTTGCATCGCATTGTTTATAGCCTTTCCGCTTCCCGGGAACAGCGCACTTGTTAGTCCGAATGCCACCATTGACTTGGCCATATCTTGTGCAAATTTTTCAGCACTTAATTCACCGCTGCTCACCAATTGTGACGCCATGCTTCCGCCGGCACCGGAGCTGAGTGCACCGAGGACTTTACGCCCTGGCATTACACCAGCAGCACCTGCTATCAACCCTATAAACATACCCTGCATTGCGGCAAACGCAAAAGCACCATTTCCGCTCTCTACTCCGGTTGTTAAGTCCGATATTAATTGCCCTGCAACCATCATACATCCTGTCACTATTATATTTGCTCCTATCTTTGTTGCACTATTTGCGGCTAGTAGCGCCTTTCCGCCGGTTACTATAATTAATCCGCCGACCGCCACAACTATTACTGCCGCAGTAGCGGCCCGACTGGCTATCCTCCATCTGTTTAACGTGCGCTCTCCGGGTTCATCGTCGAAAAAGCCATCATGATCGCTGCCTGAGCTCGCCAAATACTTTATACCGCCGGCAGGGTCTCCAAACGCTCCATGTTGCGCCATTGCAGATACTTTAGAAAACAGATGCAACTCGCTCTTTGGCGCTGCTCCGGAAGCCCCCTCTGCAACACCGGACACTACATAGGCATTGCCGCTGCTCTCTATTTTCACATTTGATGCGCTTATGCGTATGTCGTTTTTTGCAATTATGCTCACATTAGCATTACTAAACAGTGACATCCCGTTGGAATTCATGCTTAGCCCCAGACCGCGGTTTGAATTTATCCTTATAGCACCCGGAAACAAATTGAAACTCTTGCCATGCTCTGTTCTTAGGCCTTTCCTGCCATGATTGAAGTCCTGTACAACTGATTGGACAACGTCCTCATCTTCATAATCAGGCTCAGGCGGAAGTTCTGCTCCTTTTGCAGGAGCCGGAGGCGCATTGTCTCGGACATTTACTGTGGCTATACCTGTACTCTCATCGTCTTCTCCAAAATATACAGACACACGGCTGCCCACCTGCGGAGCAATGTACATCAGATTACCCACTTCCGGCTTCCAGGGATAACTGTAACACCGCTCAACATCCTGATGCTCATCTATGTCAAAATGAATACGGATATGCTCGCCCTCTCTGTGGAGAACACGGCCGAGAAGCGACATTCCCAAAAAATGAGGATTATAGCGCTTTATCACATGGCAGTATTTTCGCCTTGCAAGCAAGTAGGTAAACACATATACATCCCTTTCAAGTTTACAAGATTTACCGCATACGTTTGTGTGGTAGAAAACAAAAAGAGAGAGTTAGTATAATTATGTGCCTGATTTCTTACTATTCGTCAAAGCAAAGGACTACAGGCTTACCATCTTGCTCAGTAATGTTAAATTCGTGATCAAACACAGGATTAAGCACCTGCGGCGTAATGATTTCTGTAGTGCTTCCCTGCCTATGAATCTGTCCGTCTTTCATTGCAACAACGTGCCCTGCATAGGCTGCTGCGAAGTTAATGTCGTGAAGCACTACAATAACGGTTTTATTAAGTTCATCGACCAGCCTCCGGATTATCTGCATCATATCTACAGAAAACCGGATATCCAGATTGTTAAGCGGTTCATCCAGAAAAATGTAAGGCGTATCCTGTGCAAGAATCATAGCTATAAATGCACGCTGCCTCTGCCCTCCTGAAATTTCGCTTAAAAACCGGTCACGCAAATCCACTAAGTCCATATATTCGAGCGCTCTGGTTACGGCTTCCTTGCACTGAGCACTTAAGCGCCCGCCCGAATGAGGGAAACGCCCATATTCAACCAAATCATTTACCGTAATCTTGATGGCGATTTGATGTGTCTGCCTGAGAAATGCAATTTTCTTTGCAATTTCCTTGGGTTTAATCTTAGTTACATCTTCACCGTCGAGATATACCACACCGCTCAACGGTTTGAGATTGTTAGCCATAACACCGAGTAACGTAGATTTTCCAGCGCCATTTGCTCCCACAAGTGCAGTAATTGTCCTATCTTTGATTTGAAGATCTATGTTCTTTAATATCGGATTGCTGCCGTCTTTTCTGTAGGACTGGTTTATCCCTTTTACCTCAATCATATTAGTTCTTTGCACTTTCAAGGAAATGATCAACAAAGCGGTTGACATCCTGTATCATGCGTCTGGCTGAACCAAATCCGCCTACGATGGTATACCAGTCAGGCATGGGCAATCCGCTGTAAATATGTCCATTGATAAAGGCATTTGTACGCTGGATAATCGCATCGTTCATAAAGTTGTCTGTAGCTGCGCCAAGTCCTGTGTCAGGGTCAGTGCGGTCTAACAAGAAAATTACATCAGGGTTATTCTCTAATAAAAATTCAGATTGAATAGCAAAACCATGTTGGTCAGTCCACGCTTCCAAATCCAAGGTAAGCGGAGCAAAACCAAATTCATCAAACAAGAATCCAAAGCGGCTGTTATCTAAGAATACTGTCATAGTTGCAGGGTCGAGCATCATAATAAATGCCGCTTCCATGCCCGATGCTGTTGTAACTTCTCTTATTGCGGCAAACTCGGCTTCAATCTCTTCAATTTCTGAGAACAGAAGCTCCCCTATTCCTGGGAATATCTGTGCCAAAGAATAGGCGTTTGCTCTCATATCCCTGGTCAGATTGGCATTGCGGGCATCAATTGTCAGCCACATAAACGCTGTGTTTTGATAGCGTGCAAATGTGTCGTGCTGAAATTCCAGTGCCGCATCCGGCGAGAGTCTTTCTTCAGCCGCATTCATTCCAAATGAGCGCACTCCAAGTACGACAAGTTCAGGGTTAACAAAGTCTAAAATATCCCAGTCAATGTAAAACAATGTGCCGCCCGTAACAACTGTTGTGTTTTCATCCCCGCCATCTCTAAACCATGCCAGAGAGTCAGGCAGAGTAGACATAGTGGGAACAATCAATGTTTCAATACCGGTATTTTCAAATCCTATGTTATAAAGCATATCAAGAATACCAAAGTCAAAAATCGCCACTGTAGTCGGGTTTTGAACGACTGTTACTACATTGCCGTAAAAGTCTACAACATCTACGAAAGTGCGCTCTGATCCACTTCCCTCAGGAGCAGTCACATTGCCGTCAGTCACCGCATCCGCTGCAACCACAGGGGTATCTGCCACGCCATTGCCACAAGCTGTCAGTAACATCACAGCCGCAAGCGCGGCAACAAGTATGCAAAATAATTTTTGTTTCTTCATTTCAAATTTCCTCCTAAATTTTCATTAACTCAATAATATATCGAACATCCCAAATTAAAGCCTTGGGAAATAGTTCTCAGTTAAAGTAAAGGCAAACGTTTTTGCCATTGCGCTGCGTGATATTAAAGTTGTGGTCAAAAACTGGATTTAGTACGTCAGGTCTTATAATTTCCTCAGTGGAGCCCTCGCTGTAAATCTGCCCGTCTTTCATAGCGATGATGTAATCTGCATAGGCAGAAGCAAAATTTATATCATGCAAAACAACAACTATGGTTTTCTTTAGCTCCCTTACAAGCTGCCTGACTATTTTCATCATTTCGACAGAGTATTTTATATCCAAGTTGTTAAGCGGCTCGTCTAAAAAGATATATGGGGTGTCCTGTGCAAGTATCATTGCGATAAACGCTCTCTGGCGCTGCCCGCCGGAAATCTCGTCAAGGTACTTGTGGGCTATATCCGATAAATCCATGTAATCAATGGCTTCGGAAACCTTTTGGTGATCTTCTTTCTTTAACTTACCCTTGCAATGAGGGAAACGGCCAAACTCGACTAAATCCCTGACGGGGATGCGGATATCAAGCTGCTGGGATTGCTTGAGAAATGCAATTTTTTTTGCAGTTTCATCAATTTTGATGTTGCGTATATTCTCCCCATTGAGAAACACCGAGCCTTTTTTAGCCGGAATCAGATTTGCAATAACACTGAGCAACGTGGACTTTCCCGCACCATTTGCGCCTACTAATGCAGTAACGCTATTTTCCCGTACTGTCAGGTTAACATCTTTGAGTACATCTACTTCGTGGCTGTATGACTGTGTAATCCCTTTTACCTCTATCATACTCTGTTCTCCTTCAAAATAAGGTAAAATACATATGTACAGCCAACCAAATCAATAATTACTGTAACAGGGATTGCTCCAAGCATCATTTCCATAACGCCTTGCCCAGCTACTAAAACCAGTGTAGCCATCATTGCAGAGCCAATAAACAAGGGAAGATGCCTATATGTCTTAAATATTTCCCGAGAGGCATTTACAGCCAGGAGCCCTAAAAATGTAAGCGAGCCAATCATGGCTGTTGCCACACTCATTCCAACTGCTATAATGATAAGATTAATTCTCATCTCACGCTCATATGCAATTCCTAGCCCCTTTGCCTGCTCAGGCCCCAGGCTCATTACATTATACCGCCTGTGCCTTATAAGCGTGGCGATTACAACAGCAGCAATAATTGGCAGAACCATCCAAATGATATTGATATTCATATTGTTTACGTTTACCGATGTGGCGGCCATTACTTGAAAGAAATCGCCTTCTGTCATAAGAAGCTGCAAGTAGGTGGAGCCGCTCCTCACTATGCCGCCCAAAACCAAGCCGAACATCAGCAAGAAAACTATATTGTTTCTCTGCCTGCGAAGAATAGCCCCAAACATAAACATGGATACGACAACCATAATTCCAGCAGTTACTATGTAGTTAACAAAAGGGTTTGAAAACAGCGGATGCCTTGCGCCGAGGAAAAACACTATCAGCGTTTGAGTTCCGACAAAAACTGCATCGAAGCCTATCATTGACGGGGTCAGCACCCTGCTTTGGGTGACAGTTTGAAACGACAGGCTTACAAACGCAAGTACAACAGCAGCTCCAATCATTCCATAAAGATGAGGAAGGGCACGCGCCATAACAAGTCCGAGAGAACCTTCCGCTATAGGAATTCCTGCTTCGATAAGCGGATTCATCTTTGCAAAAGTGCGGGAGTATAAATATAAGGCAATAGCCGCGATAAGCAGTACGGATAAAATTATAAAAACAGTTGCCATACGCTTCTTGCTTGCCTGATAGCGCATATCGTCTTTTGTTAACCCGCGGCTTGAAAAATCAGTAAATTTACGCTTTAGCTCTGACACTTTTTCCACCTCGCATTCCTTTGATTAGATATACCATGAACACGATTCCACCTACAACACTGATGGTTACAGTAACATTCATTTCAAAGGGGAATATTACCAGGCGGCTGACAATGTCACACAACATTACAAATGTTGCACCAAAAATCATCAAATCGAAAATTGACTTTTTCAAATTATCGCCATAAAAAGAAGTGGCCATATTCGGAATAATTAACCCAACGAAAGGTAAAGGGCCTACCGCAACAAATGTCGATGCACTGATCAGGGCGACTATAATAAGACCCAAAAATACCACCCGCTTATAGCTCACACCGAGATTTTTTGCAAAATCTTCTCCGAGCCCGATGATACTAAATTTTGTTGCAAACAAGACAGATAGAATAAGAGGCACTATTACAACATAGACCAGTGTAAAACTATCTCCAAGCCTTGCAAAGCTACCCATGTTAAAGGCGGCAAGAATCGGCGATAACTCAGTGCGGAAAGCAAGGGCCGTAGAAAGCGCACCAATCATTCCGCCGTAGAGAAGCCCAATCAAAGGTATATATACAACCTCCCGTAACTTAAGCCTATTTATAACCGATGTAAAGATAATGGTTGCGATCAGTGCAAATGCAAATGCAAATATCGCTTGTGAAATAGCAGGCAGCGCAGCTCCGAAAAATACAACACCTATAAGCATTCCAAAGGCTGCTGCATCTGTTGTGCCCGCAGTTGTCGGAGACATAAATTTGTTACGGCTGATCGCCTGCATCAAAAGGCCTGCCACTGATAAGCTCGCAGCGGATAAAATAACCGCAAAAAGCCGGGGGATTCTGCTAAATATAAATACTTCCCTGTGGTTTTCAAGTTGAGTCAAGCTGTTTTCAGCAAGGCGGAGCTTATAAAAATATTGCAGCCAAGTATCATTGTCAAGCTCTCCCTCAAGCACATACTCAAGGCTTTCAATTTCAGCTTGCAAAGTACGCATTTCCCCAGAAGTAAGCATTGAGCGGATTCCTACATCGCTCATTACACCTATTTCTAGTGAGAAAACCACCAGAACTAGGAACAGTACTACTGTTATCACGCGTTTCCACTGCTTCTTAAGAAATTTCAACACTTAACTCCTTGTCATTAATCGAGTTAGTTAAAACTAACCCAAGGGGAATAATAGCACATAGAGGCTTTATATGTCAAGAGATTTTTCTCTTTGTGTTAAAATTTTAACCGCCCTACCACAACAATCCTGCCTGTACGTCCAATTGCTGTGCACGTTGAAAGGATCAAAATTTTATCATTTTCCGTAATAGTAACATCCCTTAGATGTGCCGCCCTGTCTTTCATTTCATAAACTAAATTCAAAAATTCATAATAATCTGCAAAGTCAACTATGATGTAATTAAAGTTCACATGCGTTGTAAACACTGCAAATATCTCATAGTGTAATGTTTCATAAAGCGTTGTGACAAAAATGCTCTCATTTTCTTCAAAAAATTCTTTTTCCTTAAATAAGCCAAGGTCATGAAACATAGTCCCATTTTCCATATTATGGCCGTAAAGTATCGTGCTGATATCAGTGAAGCAAGGGCTGTTCAAATAGTCAAGAAATATTGACCCGTTTGAATTCGGCTTGCGAAGTACATCATGATATAAATAAAACTCGTTATCTACGCCATGCACAACTGCATAATTTATCGAAGTGCCGGGAATGTATATATGCGCTACTATTTCATCGTTATTTAGAAGATCTCTAGCTGTTTGCACTACATCTTGATATAGCCGTGAAATTTCGCTGATTATTTCGCTTTGCCTTTGTATTTCTGCTGTATGAGCTGTGCGCTGAATGTAGGCAAATAAGTAATAGGCAAAAAATAGTATGCAAACCACAGCCAAAGCCGTGACTAAATAAAGTAATTTTCTTGCTGTCTTATTTGATTTCAAAAATACCGCCCCTATAAATTAAATGCTTGACATAGATTGCTGGCTATGTTATAACTTCAAGTGTGGTTAGTCTTGCCTAACCCGTTTACTTAATGGATAATACTACATACATCCGCAATTGTCAACTTTTGCTATAGTTAAACCGCTATTTATTTAAGCAAGTGAAGAAAGGAATCCCAGATGAACGTATTTAGAAGAAATTTTGCCAAAATTACAACGGTTATGCTGTCCTTAGCCTTGGTGCTCACCATCGGTGTAACCACAGCCTACGCCGGAGCAGGAGCCGGTAAAGATGGCGGCACCGAGAGGCCAGTGGACTTGCCTGCTACACCAATACCCACCGAACCACCCGCGCCAGCTCCTGAGCCTCCTCCCGCACCAGCTCCTGAGCCCCCCCCGGCACCTGCCCCTGAACCGCCTCCCACTCCTGCTCCTGAACCTCCCCCGGCACCTGCCCCTGAACCGGCTCCCGCGCCTACTCCTGAACCAGCTCCGGCACCCACACCTGAACCCGCACCAGCCCCCGAGCCGCCTCCGGCGCCAGCACCCACACCTACTCCTCCCCCCGCAACACCGGCTCCACCCGCTGTAGCGGAACCAGTTGCTGAACCGCTACCGGTATCAGCAGACATTGACGAAGTTGAGGAAATAGAAGATGCTGATGAAGAAATCCGCCCAAACCCGCAAACACACGATAACTTTAGCATGGTAGGACTATATTTATCCGCAATTGGAGCGGTATTATTCTCACTAATAGCCATACTAATTAAGAGGCGTCAGGCATTTTTGAAATCAAAATAACATGACTATTAAGAGCACCCTGTCCGAAACCTCAGACAGGGTGCTTTATTTTTTAACATCTACGGCAGCGGGACTAGAAGCATATCTGAATTGTTCATAATCCCTGAACTGTACAAAAACAATACATCTGCATCATCTTCAAAGTCTACAAGCATATTTAGTGTACGCAAATCAATAAACCGAAAATCAATTAGTGTCACCCTTGAATATACCGAAGCCAAAATAGGTGCCAGGCTTGAGCCAAAAGAATCTCTGAAAACGTAAAGGGATCTATCAGTTTGCGCATTTTCATTTTTTAATAAAATCAGCGGCTGTGCACCCCTTAGGAAAATATCGTATGGGTCTATCCCATGAAACATTTGCAAATCATAAACAGGCCCTTCCTCAAACTCGCGCAAACCCACATTCATATAAAACGCCCTAATATGCGGACTGTATAAAAAATACAGAGACTCGCTTTGCACTGGGAGGGCAAACTGCCCGGCATATCCACCTCTAAACTGACCGGCGTACCTCTTTGTAAATTGTTCTAAACTAACCTCAAAACCCATCGCATTGCCCAGAGCATATAACACACCAGAAATATTAAGCTGGCACCAGTGCAAATCCGTCCGATAAAAACTATCCGCCTCCAGCGCAGAAACCAGTGGGATGAAAGTAAACCCGTCCGAGTCCAGCCTCTGGGTTAAAATACGCTCGGCAAGTGAGTAGTCGAAACCAGGCATTACCCTATTTGCAAAAATACTTTTGTCTGGTATAAACGCATAGAAAATGTTTTGTGATTCAAGGCTTTCCGACACCGCTTTGATTTTATCAGCTAATAGCATGACAGATTCTTCATCGAGCGCCTGAAAACTGCCGATTCCGTGAGAGTCAAAATATATCCCATCATTATCCGTTTGTAAAAAAGCTCCAAAAACTGTAGCTGCCTGCAATACCCGAAACCCTTCCCTAAATGGGAATCTATCTGCGGCATAGCTCTCAAAGTCCGACATAAAATCACCCGAAACAACGGTTTCAAAATTAAACCTAGGCCTTGTTTCCCTGATTCTCCGTTCACTCATTAAAATATCAGGCGGTCTATGCAGCAAATTAATCAAAGACAGCCCTAAAACAATCGCGGCAAACACTGCAATTATTATAAGATAATGTGTTTTGTTTTCATGGTTATCCATTATCTATACCTCACTAAAATCTAAAATACACAAATGGGTTGAAAGAACCGGTAACCAAAAATCCAGTCACAACAATGATAAGCACGGCTATAGCGACAGGCTCTAAGAACTTAAATCGCTTAAAGGCCTTTTCTGCAAGCCTCTTCGGAATTGGTGTGCCGCCTATAAGGCCGATAAGAATTGGTATCATGAAACTTCGCAGATAATATAACGACTCCGGCCCGGCAAGCCCTTGCGCGCCAAATCCGAACATACGCCCGAGAGTTTGACCGATTTCAGCCATGCTTGCAGCATCAAAAAACACCCCGGTTGAGATCAGGACAAACCATACGTACATGTGACGCAATATGTTTGGAATCCTGTCTAGATACTTGGATAATACAAATCTTTCCAGCATTAAAATCAGAAAATAATAAATGCCCCAAGCAATGAAATTCCAGCTTGCACCATGCCAAAACCCTATCAAAAACCAGATAACAAGCATGTTCAACACGGATCTAGGCACAGAAACACGGTTGCCTCCGAGCGGAATGTATACAAAATCCCTAAACCAAGTCACAAGCGAAATATGCCAGCGTGTCCAAAACTCTGACATACTTTTTGAGATATGGGGATAGTTGAAATTTTCCAAAAACTTAAACCCAAACATACGGCCAAGCCCAATTGCCATGTCGCTGTACCCGGAAAAATCGAAATACAGTTTTAGTACAAACGCAACCAAGTACATCCAAGTGAAAAGAACGCTATTTTCGCTACTGTACCGGTACACCGTTATAAGCTGACCCAGCACATCAGCTATAAGCACTTTTTTGCCCAAGCCTATAGCAAACCGGCGAATTCCTATGGCGAAATCAGATATCCCATGCTTACGGCTTAAAAGCGCCTCTTCAATGTCGCAGTAACGCACAATAGGCCCGGCAAGTAAAGGCGGGAACATCGAAACATATGTAGCAAAGTCCAGTAAATTCCGGTTGACCTTAATCTTCCCTCTGTACAAATCCACCGTGTAGCTAAGTATTTGAAATGTATAAAAACTAATGCCGATAGGCAGCACCAATCTTAAAAGACCTATATCTGCACCAAATGCAATATTTATATTTGATATGAAAAAGTCAGCATACTTGAAGAGTGCCAAAACACCCAAATCAATGCTTATGGATAAAATCATTATATACTTAGAAAAAGAACGCTCACGGTATTTGTCAATTAGCAAAGCCAGAGCCCATGAGGACACACACTGCCCTATCATAATTAAAACAAACACAGGCTCTGCCCAAGCATAAAAAATAATGCTGGATGCTAAAATTACAAAGTTGCGCCACCGCATTGAGCCATTCGGCATAGGCGTAACAAAGTAAATTATAAGAACAATTGGCAGAAAATAGTATAAAAATGTAATGCTAGAGAATATCACTCTTAATTCCTCACTCCGCTATCGGTACTGAAAACCAATCCCAATAATGCCCAAGTTCATTCCACAGGTATTCACTTGTCACATTTAGATGCCTATGGGTAATATATTGCGGTTTATGCGATATGTCAACACCTAGAGGGTTATTGAGAGTTACATCCAAAGTGACATCCACGGCGTACCAATTGCCGTAAATATGCACCAAATTCCACGCATGCAGGCCTCCGGTGAAATCATACCCATGCACGACCATTGATTCAATACCCAGCAAATCCATAAATAGCTGGAAGGTATATGTAAAACCAAAACAATTTCCCACTTGATTAATCAGCACACCATATGGATTATCGTTATTAGGGTCAGGTGTGGCAGTTGGAGAGTTGCTTAAAAATTCAGGGTCGTATACAGACCACATAATAATCCAATTTATTATGGCCAGTTGCTTATCAAACTCATTCATATCATCGGTTATTACAGAATTTATTACATAAACACATTTATCAAACACCCGTCTATTCATGGGTGAGAGCATTGCTGTACTACCTGTATACCATGCCCCTAAAACAGAACTACGGTTGTAGGCATCATCTTCATAAACAATTTCAGCCTCGTCATCAATTAGCTGCTCAGCATAATCTATGGTTTGCTTAGTTTCATCTTGACTTATTTCGTCATCCATAATAGCAGGCTCATCCGGTTTTGACTCACCACTATAATTGCTTTCTTCATTATTTATTACCGGCGAAAGTATAGTATAATTGTTTCCAGCCGGTGGAAACTCGCTAAAAAGTTCCAAAAATGCCGACTGAGCCCCCTTCGGATCCTCGGTAACAAGTAATGCAACATGATATCCATTGGCCCTTACAACCGCATTTGCCAAAATACCTGCTTGAATGGGAGCGTATCCTGAAAAAGCAACTCTGCGCCGGTCCGCATATGCAAGTAACAAGTCGCTTACGCTTGCTGCATCGGCTTTATCTGCAAGCCGCAGTATAGCTATTTCATCTACAATTACACCACCGGCATAAAATATTATTCCATCAAGTATATCTATCTCACTTATATCAATTTGATATCTGCCTGTAATATATTCCCAGAAGAATTCCCCATCCGGAGTTAAATAGTTCATCGGAGCTATACTTTCCTGCTTCGATATTATAGCCTCTGCTATTTGCCGAGTACTATACGATGTATACACATTATTTACCCGGCTACCGCCGCATGCCGAAATAAATACTGAAATAGTTAATATCAAAAAAAACAAATATAGTCTTCCGCGTTTCATTTTTGTTTCCTCGCTCCTTAAAACTTTGAGCAGTAAAATGCTACAAGATGAATAATCGTCTTGCAGCATTTCAACCGCTTAATGCTAATTATGTTTATCCAAACACATCCATTGCGAACTGAATTGGTACATACGTCCTGCCATTGTGAATAAATCCACCTACACTTGCAACAACAAACGAAGTTGCAAACTGTGGGCTGCTAAGGGTTACGCTTTGATTTGCACCATTCCAGGAGAGTGCTCCTTCCACTCCATGAGCCGCAGCGGCTGCACGGAACTGCACAAAGTTAACACCGTCTACAGTGCGGGTAGGCAATGAGCTAAAGTCCACATTAGCCGTAGCTGCCGGTGGTTGTGGAGCCGGTGCTGGTACCGGTGGTTGCGGAGTAGTAGCCTGAGCTTCGCTGGCTCTGTATAAAGTTATGAAGCGGTTAACATCATCAATCATTCTTTGGATTGAAGGGAATCCGCCAACTGTGGTATACCACTCAGTGTTTGGAAGCCCTGCAATTATGAAACCGTTTTCATATGCCTGCGTTTGCTGAATGTAGGAATTTGCCATCAACTGCTCGAATGCTTCGCCATATCCCGTCTCACCCTCAGTGCTATCAACAAAGAAAATAACATCGGGGTTGACTTCAAGAAGTGTTTGCACCTGGATATCAAAGAGGGTCAATCCCTCTGCCTCTGCCCTTTCGGTCATCTGTGCAGGAGAATAAGGCCAGCCAGTTGGCATAGCAGCTTCAAAACCGAACTCGTCATAAATGAAGCTCCAACGGGTGTTGTAACCAAAAGCCGAGCCGATATGCGCTGTGCCTGTCACTCTGAAAATAACAGCATTGAGGCCTTCGCCTTGTACAAAACCTTTAATCTCATCAAGTTGCGATTCAATCTGTGCAAATTGTGAACGTAGGGCATTTGCAGCATTCGGGAAAATTCTCGCTAGAATATCCACATTGACTCTCATATCGGTCCTAAGGTTTGCAGCAGCCATATTTACAGTCATGTGAGCAACGGCCATGTCAGGTTCTACTTCCAGTAATGCATCCCAAAGTGCCTGAGTCTGCTCTTCACGGGTACCGTAACCAAAGTCAGGGGTATTGGCATTAAAACGCGGTTGTGCAACACCTGTGTAGTAACGGCACATTCCGAAAGAACGCGCTCCAGTCATGAATAACTGAGGAGCTACGGAAACAAGCGGCTCTACATCATGCATAAACAGTGTACCTGACGGCACCGGGGTTGCATTTCCGAATTCACGCCATCCCAAGTTATCAAGATTACGTTGGGCAAAACCAATCACTTCAATGCCCAAAACATCAAGACCTACGCCCATCATAAGAGCAAGAATACCATCATCAAATACCGCTACGCGCGTTGGGTTTTCCACAGTGATAACAACATCTCCGCGGAAATCGTAAAAAGCCACATAACCTTCAGGAACTTCTACATCAGGAATTCCTTCAACACGTGGTGGAGCCGGCGGCGGAATCACTCCGGTGCCGCCGCCGCCTGCACCGGCCAGTGCGGTGACTGACGAAGCGGCAAGTGCGATTACCAATGCCATCGCCATTACGAGTCTTGCAATTTTCTTCAAAATAAATACCTCCGTTATTTTTTGCCAATCGGCATATTTGGGACTAAACTCCCGAAAATTCTGCCACCAATTTTGCCACATTTCGCATCTTACGAATCCAACCGGCTCCACTAGCATTACAGAAAGGGTTAAGTTAGTCTAAACTAACCGCCCGATTTATTTATAACATGCAAAATTTTCTTTGTCAACAGTTTTTTGATAAAAACAGAAAAGTGCTCTCACAGGATTTTCTGCTGTGAGAGCAATTCTTTTATTTGAAGTTATTCTGTAGCAGGCGGAACATCATCCGAATCTGAGTTACCTGTGTTTAACACCGACCGCACCGCCTCTGTTTCCTCCGCCTTAGCCACTTCTCCTTCAGCTGCACTAAACTGCTCAGGTGTGGCACTCCTTAGTTTTGACCAAGCGACAGTCCCGCCAATTAAGCTAATCAAAATCCATGCACAAAATACAAGCTCAACTATAAACCATATATCCATTCCACCGTCAAAGACTATAAGCGCAGCAAGACCCAGCCGCGCAAGTGTGTCCATCAAAAAAATAATCATTGCGATCAGAATGAATACACGCCGTTTTTTAGATAAAATCCAGCACACAAAATAAATTGCCGTTATACCCAGTGCCAACACAAAACCCAATACCGCAAAGTTAAAGTCGGCTAGCATGACATAGACAAGTTGTGGAAAAAAAGCTGAGTACAGGAAATAAAACTCTAAACCAAATACCTCTATTAGCAAGTTAACCAAAGTAAACACTACCACTGATAAAAGAGCACCCCGTGCCCTCGAAAATTTTACCGCCTGGCTTTTAATCATCTCAGTTGCGCCCATTTATACTTCTTCCTCCAAACATTAATTCAGAATATGACAGTTTCTTGACATAGATAATACACGGTTTTTTGCCGTATTGCAAGTGTGCAACGCGACTAAAATCTCCATTCTAACAGACTAGCCGGACACGTGCGGTTTTGTGTAACCTCATAAACTAGCCGGACACGGGCGGGTGCTCTGGGGAAAAGTGGGGTGGCCGTAGTCCTGGAACACAAATTTTGACCATACTTACAAGTTTCCTCCCGAGTAGACGTGACTGACGAAGGCCACCCCGCTTTTTCCCAGAGCACTTGCACGTGTTCGGCGGACAGTTTTGTAAATGGAATTTTTTGCAAAAAAACAGGGTCACTGTCTGAATAGACAGCGACCCTGCATCTTATATTGCCTATGCTATAGTATTAATCTTCCGACTCAAATGGTACACTAGAATGGTGCAGCTGAATTCTCAAATCGCCTTCGCTATCTCTGTAGAAGCCCATTGACTTCTCAACGCGGGTTACTTCACCATCGCCATTTGTCAGGTAAACAGAACCCATCCAAAGCGCAGTTTCGCCATTGATTATATGCTGCCCGTCTGTGCCGAAGCGGACGGCTGTCCACGGAAGAAGTGCAAAACCTGTGTCCTCGGAGATGCTGCCGCCAATAAAGTATGAAGCCGCAGCCGCTTCTGTGAATCTAAACGGAACTTCAGATGCCACTGTGGGCTTAAAGAGAACCGGTCCATCTACATAACCATAAAGAGTATCTAAAACCCCTTGGGCAATAGCAGCGTAGTCTTCGCCATCGGCATAAGCTGTGCTTATCGCGACCAGCCCTTCACCCCATGCAACTTGGATCGCTTGGATTTCAGCCCATGTAATCGGAACTATTTCAATCTGCGCCGGAAGTGTCACCGGCTGAGCTGTAGCAACATTTGCTGTTCTTGTAGCCGGATCCCAATTTATTTCTAAATCAAGAGCTTCGCTCAAAGCACGTAGCGGCAAGAATGTTCTGCCATCCATAGTAAAAGCTCTGCTATCCTCTGCAAGCTCAAGAGTTGCTCCATTGATTGTCACATTGACGCCGAAAATCAGCTCCCTGGTCACGGGATTTGCAAGCGCAAATGTCGAGGTAAGCAGCACTGTCACCAGCACACCCATTACAAACCCCTTAAATACCTTAAATTTTGTCTTCATACTTTCTAAAACGCTCCTTTTCAAAATTATATTTCCGCAAGACTATATCACATCTCACCAAATATGACAAGTTTTTTCATTTTACTATTGACTGTGGTTTCTAGTCCACAGACTAGTCGGACATGGGCGGATGCTACGGGAAAAAGTGTGGCGGCCGCAGTCTGGAACACAAATTTTGTCCATGCTTACAAGTTTCCTCAAGAGTAGACGTGACTGACGGAGGCCGCCGCGCTTTTTCACGGAGTATTTGCCCATGTCCGGCGGATGGTTTTATTTTATTGAGGGGACTGTAGCTACAGCCCGACTCTGAGCCTCAAGGCTGAGAAAATAGTGTCCGGCTTAAGCCTTAGGACACAGAAGGTTTCCCCCGCCATGCAAAAACCGCAGCTATCACAGACCTTGAGCTCCTTGCCCGGACATTCACTAAGCCTTACCCCATCAGCCAAAACAAATGAGCTTAGCCAGCAATCTTTCTTAAAGTCCCTGCGCTTCATTACCCTAAGGCCCGAGCTGCTGTTCATTATCCTATAACCCTTTTTCTTAAAAGCAATTATCTCATCAATGACCTCGCAACGTATGTCCCAGGGTAGCTGCAAATCCTCTACGCCCGGGTAGGGTGTGTGGAAATTAAGCGATATTAGTTTAATAGCAGGATTTCTCTGAGCATACTCAATTACATCCCCAACAACTCCCCTATTGAGCTTGTTAACTGTCATATTAATGCTCAGATCCTTATGCCCGCTTTCATTAATATGTTTATTTAGAAGCTCAAAGCTACCTTCACCGCGTATAAAATCGTGTACCTCCCCGCTTCCATCCACGCTGACCCATATGGAATCGGCCTTGCTGCCACTTAGCGGAAGCTGGCCGTTTGTCGTAACTGTGGCAGAATAAAATCCCACTTGTTTAGCAAGCTGCACAAGGTCATTTATCCCGCGCTCCCCATCGCTCCAAAGCATTGGTTCGCCACCTTCAAAATCAACAAACCTCGCACCGCATTTATACTCGTGCTCCAGTTCCTTTTTCACCTGCTCATAGCTCTTCATTACCGTTCCAGCATGGCCTGACGAAGTGCAGTGCTTGCACTTGAGATTGCAATAATCTGTAATAAAAAGCACCGTCTGAAGCGGCATATGTTTCCTTAAAATACATGCCCTAAAAAACCACCACGGCAGGTAAATTAGCTGTTTAATAATCATAATAACCTCAACAATGCCGCAAAAATAGCAAGAAGCGCAAATGCAGTAAGAATATTCCGCGCCAAATACCAACGGAGCATAAACCAGCCTATGCCCTCTTCTTCAATCTCATCCCACCTGGTCATGGGGCCGTGCCACGCTTTCCGCAAAGCCACGGCATCAGGGTTTTTCATAAATTGCATAACTGATCTCACCAGCGCTACTGTAAGTGGCAACGTGAGAAAAACCAGACATGACCAAACCGTCAGCTTCTGAAAAATCACTCCTGTAACGAAAATTATATACGGTGTAAATAAAAATACGCACAACAAGCCAATTCTATGCTTCGGATTTTGCACCAGCCCTGCGAGGGTAAGTTTGCCTACGGATTTGTCAGCTTCCAAGTCGAGCAAGGAATGGGTATAGAGAATACTCACCACTAAAAAACCAAGCGCCGTGCCAAGTATTAGTGGCTGAGCACCAATTATTCCGCTTGCCGCAAAGTGTACGCCAGTCACCAGGAGCGGCCCGAAAATAACTCCGAGGGTCAGTTCGCCAAGCCCCCTATATGAAAGCCTCAAGGGGCCGGCGGAATAGGCTATCCCCAGAAATCCTGTTATCAGGGCAATCCACACAACAGGCATCCCTCTATGAAGGAAAATAACAATCCCGCACAGTCCGGCCATGCCACCGAATATCAGTGCTGCTGTGAGCAGATTTCCTATTGTAGCCTCACCGCTGAGCAAGTAACTGCACTTCCCTGTCCTTGCTCTCATCCCGGCCCTTGCAAGCCGGTCCCTGCCCCCAGTATCCGCCTTCTTGAAGTCAAAATAATCATCAAAAAGATTTAAGGAGAGATGCGCCATGCAAACGCCAAATACAGCAAGGGCGGACAACACTGCAGAAAAGCCTTCATAAGCCACGGCCGGAGCCACCCCGGCCAAGGCCGGCAAAAGACTTTGCGGGAGCGCTACCCACCGCGCATTTCTGAGCCAAAATAACAATGTCTTTAACATTTTGATTCTCGTTTCCTTTTGACTAAGTGAGCTTCGTGAAGTATAATGAAATGCGTTTTGCCACAGTTAAACAGGCCCTTTGAGCAGGCCTTTCGCCATTTCATTTTATGAGAAGCAAAGGAGCGGTTCATATGAACCTAATGAATGTAATAGTCCCTCCGCTAATCGGAGCCATAATAGGATATGGCACAAATCTTATTGCCATAAAAATGCTGTTTCGCCCGCTAAAACCCATTTATATAGGAAAATTCCGCATACCGTTTACCCCGGGCGTCGTACCGAGGCGCAAGGACGAACTCGCAGGTATATTGGGGGGAGCCATTGTGGAACAGTTCTTTAACGCCGACGATTTGGAGATACTCTTCACATCTGAGAGCTTCGGCAGCGCTGTAGCGAGCGGAGTGACCGCTGCACTTTCAAACCCAGAAACCAAGCTGGACTTTCTAAGTGCAGGCAGTACCGCCGAAGGTATCCCCCTGCCCCTGCAAAAACTCAAAGACGAACTGTGCATCCGCATTCAAGCCTCAATACTAAAGTCCGACCTAGAAAAACTTATAGCCGAACAAGGCTCCCGCGCGGCATTTGGCCGCTTAGGCAGCTCTAAAGCCGCCAAAATCCTAGATGAAAACATAATGACACTCATAGCGCCACCTCTAGCAGAACAAATCAAAAGACATGTCCTAGAAAATGGCAGGAGCTTCATCATGCCGCTTATAGAGGAAGAACTTTCTGACCTGTCAAAGGAGCCCATAGCAAACATAATAGGCGAAATAATCCCCAACAAGGAAACTCTCCACGGCCTCATCTGCGCGGTTCACTCGCGGTTTATGAAGCATCAAGTGCGCCCCATAGTCGAAAGCATCGACGTTGGAGGAATGATTACAGAGAAAGTCAGACACATGAACCCCCAAGACATAGAAACCCTAGTCCTTTCTGTCGTCAAGAGGGAGCTTCGCTATGTAGTCCTGCTCGGCGGCTTAATAGGAGCTGTAATAGGGGCCGTGAATATATTTATATGAGCGTTAATCAATAATGCGCTTGGCTGCGCGGAGGATTCTATCTGTGAAATCCTCACCCTCGTGAGCCTGGGAATCGTAGCTGCTGCCGGATACGTCGCTGAAATCCTTGCTGGTTTTATCTTCTGTAAGTTTCTTATACCCAAGATAAGCTCCTGCGCCCACAAGAGCAGCAACCAAAACCTTGCCCAACAGGCCATCATTTGTCCTTCTTTGTACTAATTCTAAGCTATAACTTTTCATTTCTATACTCCTTTTTGTAATAAATGTATGATATAGGCAAGCGCCTAAGGAAGCTCATCAAGCTCGGACATGTAAAACACCGGGCCATCAAGGCAGACAAACTTGCTGCCGATGTTGCACCGCCCACACTTGCCGATGCCGCATTTCATGCGCATCTCCAGGGTAGTAATGATATCCTTTTTATCAAAGCCCATCCTTACTAAACCCTCTGAGCAGTATTTTATCATAATATGCGGCCCACACAAAATAATTTTTCGGTTTCTAGGCCCAAATGCAAGTTCCTCCATATACGGCGGAACAAAACCCACATTGCCTTCCCACGAATCATCACCCCTGTCCACTGTCACATGGACATTACAGTCAGGCTCCAAGGGCCAGTTTTTTTCCAAATCATCCTTAAATACCAAATCCGACGGTGAACGGGCGCCGTAGAGAATATCTATATGTCCATAATCCCTGCGGTTTTGAAAACTGTGCCGGATTAACGAGCGCAGAGGAGCCAGTCCAATCCCGCCGCCGATAAAAAGAAGGTCGTAACCTTCTAATTCCGAAAGCGGAAAGCCGTTTCCATATGGCCCCCGGATACCGATGCTTTGCCCTGGCGAGCACTCATGCAGAGCCTCCGTGAGCTCCCCTACCCGCTTTATCGCAAAGTCAATATAGTCCTCACCATAAGCTGTAACTGAAAACATCGCCTCACCGGTGCCGGGCAGCGACACCATTGCCAGTTGCCCAGGAAGCGGGGTAAAAGGCCTCTTCGCGTCCACCGTCTTAACACGGAATATCTTGGTGTCAGAAGTTTCGGTCATAATGTCGGAAATAGTGCAAATTTGAGGAATCAGCGGGTTTCCGGAGCAAGAGCAACTATGACTTATCATAAACTCACCTCCGCCACATTGTCAATGAACTCTGTAATATCCAAGCCCTGAGGGCACTTTTCTAAGCATCTTCCGCAGCCGGTGCAAAGCACCATGCCGTAGCGCTGATGGAAGTAGGAGAGTTTGTGCATGTACCTGTTGCGCACACGCTCTTTTTTTGTGGGGCGGGGGTTATGCCCCCCTGCCATGCGGGTGTAGTCAGAGAACATGCAAGAATCCCAGCATCGAAAGGCCGTCCCCTCACTGCCGTGAGTGTCGGAGCTCATGTCGAAGCAATAGCAGGTCGGACAGGCATAAGTGCATGTAGCGCAGCCTATGCAGGCTCTGCCCGCACTATCCCAAATCGTGTGCTCAGACATTTTTGAAAGTTTTTCGGGGATATCCTTATTCATTTTCACCTTGAGTGTACATGCCGCAGCACTGGACTTGCTGTTCTCACTGCTCTCATGCAGCAGCTCCCCCCAAAGTTTTATAACTTCTCTGCCCTTATCTGTCTGCGCCGTAACTTCATAACTATCCTTTTGCTCCCTAAGCAGAACATCGGCCGCAGGTGCAGCGGCTGGGTCTATCCCCATGGAGTCACAAAAGCATGTGGCGGCCGGAGCTGTACACGCCAGGGCAATAAACGTGGTGCTCTCCCTTTTACGGGAATAAAAACTGTCAGTATAACTTTTTTCCAGAAAAACCTTATCCATGCACTCCACCCCCCGCATATCGCAAGGCCTGATGCCGAACACAGTTTGCTTTGTATCCTGCGTTACTTCCTCAATACTTGCATGCACCCCTGTAGTGTAGTTGTACATGACTTGGGTGTTTGGAAACAGTATATCCTTAGGCGGCATTACTGTATTGCTATAATCGAAAAGCGTTTCCCCGCCCCATCCGACAAACCTGCTGACCCCCAGCACCTCTCCGGGCACATAGAGCTGTCCACTTCGTGCAATGAGTGCAAGGGCAGCATCTAGGTCAATTTTCTTTAGTATCAATTGCTGCGCCCCCTTACATAAAGTCATCGGCATCGCCGAGATTATATTCTCCGAGAACCGGCGCTCTGCCCTCTGGCAGGCCGCACTCGTAATGTCCAAACAGTTCATTAATGTCTTTTAACATTTTCTTGCTCTGCAGCATCACAGGGATGCTCATAGGGCAGACACGGTCGCATTCCCCGCATTCAATACACCTATCCCCCACATGGTAGGACCTGGTCAGGCCGTAGACTTGATTTTGTGTGGTGTTCATCTGCTTTCCTGCCCAGCCCACCCGCTCTTGGTCGGCATAGCACTCCCGGCAGTTGCAGGCTGGGCAGATGTTCCGACAGGCGTAGCAACGGATACATTTACTGTAATTTGATTCCCAGAAAGCATACCGTTCATCGTCCGTCATATTTTCAACGAGCTTTACCGAGGCAAATCTGTCGGCCTCTGTCTCGCTTACGAGAGCACCTATTAACTCGTCATAGATTAAAGGGTTTTTGTGGGTGCAAGTATCGCACACATCACTCATTTTTCCGTCACACGGCAACCCTATAATGTATAAGTTATCACGGCTTAGCTGCTTATCTTCAATCATCCTGCACACAGCCCGGCTGTCGCACCCCCGCACACAGATTCCGATTTTGCCGCTGGGATACCTGTCATCCAAAGCATATTTTGCAAGGCCGCTCACGCAGAACTTGTTCCATACAAGCCTGTTTGCATCATCTGCCGTGGTTATGAAAGCAGGTCTTGTCTTGTTTTCAAACCGCGTCGGCTCCCAGCCTATTACATAGCTAACTGATTCTTCTTTGAGAAGGTGCCTGACAGCTTCGCGAAGTAATTTCTCTTGCCCATCCATCAGCGGAGCCTCCCTTCGCAAAATTTCACATTCGGCCCCAGTTGTTTTATCTGCTCTGAAGCTCTTGTCATTGTATCCCGGAATTTGGCTGCCTCCGAGCCGGAAATCCAGCGGGCTTGAAAACGCTCCGGATTAATGCCGTTAAATTCTAAAAGGCGTTTCATAAGCATAAACCTGCGCCTAGTGTAGTAGTTGCCTGTGGCATAGTGGCAGTCACCGGGATGGCAGCCGCAGACTAAGACGCCGTCACAGCCTTTTTGAAAGGCTCTTATTACAAATTGCGGGTTGACCCTGCTGGAGCAGGGCACGCGCACCACCCTAATGTTCTCGGGATATTTCATACGGTTTAAGCCAGCCAGGTCGGCGCCCGTATATGTACACCAGTTGCAGCAGAAGGCCAGTATCTTAGGCTCCCATTCTTTTGTGTTTACAGACAAAGCGCATCCACCTCCTTGAGAATTTGATTATTCGTGTAACCCCTCAAGTCAATTGCCCCAGCCCTACAAGCTCCTGCACACGCCCCGCAGCCTTGGCAGAGGCCTGAGTTGACCTCTGCGGTAGCGCGGCTGCGTCTTTGACCATGGTCAGAAAATTCAGTTTTAGTTATAGAAACAGCTTTGTAAGGGCAGCATGGGATACACATTTCACAGCCTGAGCATTTTTCCGCATCAACCGCACTTATTATCGGTGAGGTTTCCATCTTGGCCTTACTTAGCAGCGAGCAGACCTTTACGGCAGCCGCTGAGCCTTGAGCTACGGTATCGGGTATATCCTTAGGCCCCTGGCAGGTTCCAGCTAAAAAAATCCCCGCAGTCTGGGTTTCTACAGGCCTCAGCTTGGGATGTGCCTCCTGTACCCAGCCGTCTGAATCTGTGCTGATTGAAAGAACCCCTGCCAGCTTTGAGATATCTCCTGATGAAACCATAGCCGTTTCCAAAATGACCAAGTCAGCTTCAATGCTCACAGGCATGCCCAGCAAGGTGTCCTCGCCTTTACAGATAAGCCTATTGCCCTCCTTGAGTATTTTGGAGACCCGCCCTCTTATATAGTTTGCTCCATCTGCCCTTGTGCGGTCATAGAACTCCTCATAACCCTTGCCCGGGGAGCGCACATCCATGTAGAAAATATGGACGTTGCTGCCTGGGATTTTTTCGAGGATTTGATGGGCATGTTTCGCCGAATACATGCAGCAAGCCCTTGAGCAGTATGATTTCCCTTTGTTTATGTCCCGAGAGCCGACACATTTTATTATAACAACATCCTTCGGATCGGATTTGTCAGAAGGTCTTAGAACATGACCCTCTGTAGGGCCGGAGGCGTTAATAAGCCGCTCAAACTGAAGGCCGGTTATTACATCCTCAAATCTTCCTCCGCCGTATTCAGGGTAATGACTTTGCCACTCTATGAGTCCATAGCCTGTGGCCACCACAATAGCTCCATAACCCTGTGTAAAAATCTCATCCTTATCTTCAAAATCCACAGCACCAAGGGGGCAAATTTTAGCACAAATCCCGCATTTGCCATCTCCGCTGATTTTGCGGCAATTTCCTGAGTCTATGACAGGCTTTGAGGGCACAGCCTGTGGAAAAGGCTTGTACATAACTGCTCTCTCACCCAAGCCTTGGTTAAACTCACTTTTGACCTTGACCGGACATTTGACTTCGCAGGCACCACAGCCTGTGCAAAGTTCATGGTCTACAAACTTTGCCTTCCGGACTATATCCACTTCAAAATTGCCCACATAGCCCCTCACTTCTGCCACTTCGCAGTAGGCGTGGAGTTTTATGCCCGGGTGCTCAGCTACCTCCACCATTTTTGGGGTACTGATGCAGGCTGAGCAGTCAAGTGTGGGAAATGTCTTATCCAGCATCACCATGTGCCCGCCTATTGAGGGTTCTTTTTCAACTATATCCACTTTATAGCCTGCGCCGGCAATGTCCAGCGCGGCTTGAATCCCTGCGATACCGCCGCCAATCACAAGAGCCCGCTTTGTTATTTCAATTGACTGAGGGAAGAGAGGCTGGCTTTTTGAAACTTTTGAAGCAGCCATGCGGGTTAAGCTGATGGCCTTCTGCGTTGCCCTTGCCTTGTCGGTATGAACCCATGAACACTGTTCCCGCAGGTTTGCAATTTCCAGCATATATGGGTTTACCTCAGTGCCTAGGAGCATTTTGCGGAATGTAGCTTCATGCATCCTAGGAGAGCAGGAGCCTATAACTATGCGGTCTAACTTATGCTCCTTAATTGCCTCTACAATAGTCTGCTGTCCCGGCTGCGAACATAGATATTTATATTCGGCGCAGTACACCACTCCGGGAAAGCTCTTTGACTCCTCCACCACTTTGTGTATATCCACAATGGCTGAAATATTAGTGCCGCAATGGCAGATAAAAACTCCGATCCTCACCTTAAGCACCCGCCTTCCGTAAGGTGTCGTTTATGCGCTCATAGGCAGGATAAAAATGCTTATGCAGCCCCGACTCGTTTGCAGAGGCTCCCATGCCGATAGCCAGGAGCTGGGTAAACTGATATACGGGTATGTCAAAGGCAGTGCCGTGCTTACGGTTAATCTCCTCTTCCCGCATGTCTAAATTAAGGTTGCAGAGCGGGCAGGCCGTCACTATGGCTGTAGCCCCATTTGCTTTGGCATTTCTGAAAATCCGCTCGATAAGGGGCAGCGCCGCCGATGTCGCATCCACTTGATGGCTGGCTCCGCAGCATTCTGTTTTCATATCCCACTCTATTGGCTCAGCTCCTGTTAGAGCTATTATCTCGTCCATTTCCATAGGATTTTCTGTGTTTACACCCCCTGTTATTTCCCTGGGGCGTGAAGTCAAGCAGCCGTAGTAGCAGGCCACTTTGAGCCCACTAAGTGAGCGCTCCATGTTACCAAGGCAGGCTTGCTTCACTAGAGGCTTTGCAAATATCTCAAGAAACGAGAGAACTTCTGACTTGGCCTCATAGGGCATTTCTATGATCTCTTCGAGTTTCTTGCGGGTCCCCTCGTCCTCACGGGCTGCATGGACTGTGTGCTTCATTCTCGAATAGCAGGAAGCACAGGGCACAGCGATGTCCATATCCAGGCCTTCGCGCTCTGCCAGGGCCAAGTTGCGCGCAGGAAGGGACAGGGCCAGCCACTTGCCTCTGGAGTGGGCACATGTTGCGCCACAGCAGTTCCAGTCAGGAATTTCACACAACTCCATTCCTATCTTATCTGCCACATAAGCTATGGAACGCTTATAGGTTACCGCAGTAGAGTCTAGGGAACATCCGGGAAAATATGAATATTTCATCATTTGTCATCCACCTCCAGTGCAGCTTTCATTAAGCGCCTGACGCTCTCTTTATCTTTTACGCTGTGAATCTCAGGCTTTACAAGTTCATGCCTTATCATGTGAGGCACATTCCCCAGGTTCTGGGTTAAGTTACCTGTAAGTGTGTTGTACATTCCCGCCAGAATTACCTCTTGGGATTTACCAAAGGCATTTACATTTCCTAAAAATACCTCTGTAAAAATATCCACCTCTTTAACTGAGCATAGCTTCTGATGCTTAGCCTCATGCCGCAGCGCCTCAACTAGTGATGTTAGATCCACGCTGTGAGGGCATCTTTCAAAGCATGTGCCACAAGCGGCACAGAGCCAGATGGACTTTGATTTAAGGGTTTCCTCCACCATGCCCAGTTGCATGTAACGCATAATTTGCCGGGGCATCAAATCCATCGCATGTGACATTGGGCAGCCCGCTGTACACTTGCCGCATTGGTAGCACTCATGCAGCTTGACACCTGCTTCTTCCGCAATATTGTTGGCAATTTCTTTACCGCCATCCATGGTCAGGGTCTTATCCACTTTACCACCTCTTGTCTTTAATCTTGTGCTCTGAGAGTGAGTTTGCAAGAGTTCTCAGGGCATCTGTCATATCATTTTCCGGAAAAATATCCAGATGGCTTTGCGCCGCACTGCAATGTTCCCTTATATGTGTTTCACATAACTGCAAAACATCGGAGCCTCTCACATACTCCACCAAACCGGCCACATCCTCTGGATTTTTATCAGGTTTTCTCAGAAGCTGTGTCACCGCCTGCGGCGGACTGCCTTCCATAAGCAGAATAATGGGCAGTGTTAATATTCCATTGCGCAAATCCTGGCCTGCGGGTTTTCCTGTAAAGAGAGAGTAATCCAGCAGGTCATCCCGAAGCTGAAATGCAATTCCAAGCCTTATACCAAACTCATGCAAGGCATCTACCTCATCCTTGCATAGCCCTCCGAGCATAGCCCCCGTAGCACAGCTTGCCCCGATTAGAAATGCAGTTTTTCGCCTCACCAGGTCAAAATACTGTTTCTGAGGCTTTGCGCTGTATTTATACCGCAGAGCCTGCTGCTCAAGCTCTCCTAGTGTCATCTGAAGCGATACCTCTGCGAGCAGTTCATTTATCCCCATGCCTTTGTACACATGCAGGATTTCCATCGCCTTGGCTAAAAGAAAGTCGCCGCTCTGCACAGCAATGTGGTTTCCCGCCAAAGTGTTTATGGTAGGCCTTCCCCTTCGCATATCCGCCCCATCCACCACATCGTCATGGACCAGGGAGGCCGTGTGCATTAGCTCTAGCATACACATAAGGGGTACAACATCCTCTTGCGGCTCACCGAGCTTTGCGCATATTAGGGCAAGCGTGGGGCGCAGCCTCTTGCCGCCGGAAAGCAGCAAATTTAGCAAATCAGGTTCTTTGGGGGCATCTGCCAGCATTTTTTCTAACTTGCCGTCCATCAAAGCTAGATGCCTTCGTATCTCCCTATGAAGCGGGTTGCTCATTTCGTACTTTTGGATTATACTTCCAAGTTGCTTTGATTTCATCATGAGAGCACCGCCTGTAAACCCCTGACAAAGTTCAAGTATTCCTCAGCGCTTATGGGCTTAAAAGTGTCCACAGTAAGCAGCTTTGCAAATTTATCGGTAACTTCTACATTGTCAAGCTCAATCAAACACTTGGAAAACAGGCTAAAAAAGTAATCGCCTATTAGCGTAGAATATATAGGGTGAGCCTGCGCCATTTCGTGCAGCCTGCGGAAAAGCCAAAAACTTTCACAGGCTCCCGCCAGACTAACTGCATGCTTGCCGTCATAGGTATAAAGCACTTCCCTGGCCACCCTGCACTGCTGAAACTCAGGCTCAATGGGTAGATTTTCCCGCCAGAGCTCCCATCCATAAGCAAGAATGTCCTTCACCTTATCCAATTGTACTTCAGTGCAATGCAATCAGATATCCTCCACAGTTAGTTTTTCTCAAAATACATTGTTTCTAAACAAGGGCTCGATTCTTCCACCGTAACCTCTGTTACAATTGGCTTGTAGCCACTTAACTTGCAAGTCAGCTCAAATGTGCCGCTTTTTTGAGGAATGCGGTCAATCTTAAATTCTCCAAAGAAGTCAGCTCTTACTTTCGTCAGAAGTTCCCCGCCTAACCGAAGCTCAACCTCCGCGCCCTCTGCGGTGCGCTTTATCTCTCCATCGTGCAGAGCCAGCGCCCCCGCGATAAAGCAGGTATCCTTTTTATACAAGTTGCGGTACATGACTCTCGGGGCATTTGAGCCGTCCGTCAGAGGCTTTAGAAGCAAGTCGCGTACCATCCGCTCAAATTCCTCATCTTCACAGCGCACCATACGCAGGGCGCGGAGCGGACAGGCTCCGACACAGCGGGGTTCTTTCCACCCATCGTCTAGCAGATGGGCGCACATGGTACATTTCTGGGCTGTTTCCAGCTCTTCATTCCACGAAATCATTCCGTAAGGGCAAGAGTCCACAAGTGACTTATCCCCCTTAGCTTTCTTAGCATCAATAATCACCACGCCATCCTTGCGGCGGCTGATAACTTCCGGACGTGAAGTAGCGCAAGGAGCCTTCCGGCAGTGCTGGCAGAGCTTGGTAACAAAGCCAATCTCTGTGTGAGGCACCGCACCGCGCTCGAACTTTATAGGGTTAATCCATTTTTGACCGTGCTTTTGCTGCTCATCGGTATAGGGAAGCCAGCTATTTCCCACATGTTCATCCTTACAGGCTATCATGCAGTTATAGCAGCCTACACACTTCTTTAGATCAACTATTAAATGAATTTTTTCCATCTGCCAAACTCCCCTTCCCATTTTTTCACTTCCACAAGACATGAGTTAACAGCAAGCCCGTGGGCATTTTTAGTAATGAACCGGCTCGGTGTGAGAATGTTTACGCAGCCGTTAATTTCAGGTGATTCCCCCGGCTCGCCTACAGGCTTGTAGTCTGCACAGGATTCAAAAGAGTGAACCACTCCAGGCGGCAACCTGTCTGTTACCTCAAGCCCGCAGACTACGCTGCCCCTGTCATTATAAACTTCAACGATATCTCCGTGCTGCACCCCCCTGGCCTCAGCATCTTTCGGATTCATTCTAAATATCCAGTAACGGAAACCGTCAATGAGCATCCTGTGCTGGTCTATATCGTTAATTACAGAATCCTTGCCATCTCCCATGGTGTGGAAGGAGTATTTGGAATGGGGGGTTATAAACTGGAGCTTATATTTCTCATAGAGCTCCGAGCCCACTCCCTCCCAAGAAGGTATGTATGTGCAAATGGGCATCCGTTCCTTGTCATTTGGGTCAAAACGCTTGAGAGTCTGGGCTTCAAATTCAAACTTGCCTGAGGGGGTCTGTAATCCTTCATTGTACCTGCTGTAATATTCAGACGGCAGCGGCGCAAGTTCCGGGGTATCCCTCTTAACTCCCCTTGCAAACCAGTTCATAGCTAGTGGGTCACGCCTATCCTCCGGCAACGGCGGCACGACATAGTAGCCTTTTTTAAGAAATTGCCGCCAGGACATTTTTTTAGGCAGGTCAGTGGCATCAAAATATCTCTTTACCCAGTCAAACTCGCTATTGCCCTCACTGAACACCTGCCAGAGCCCAAGTTTTGCAGCGATACCTTGGAAAATTTCAAAATCTGACTTTGACTCGCCCAAGGGTTCTATGCACTTGTGCTGGATGTGTATAACCCTATGGTTATTTTGGATGAATGACTTATCAATGTAGCCGCCGCAATTTGCAAATTCGGCGATGTCCCAGCGCTCAAAGCTGGTACAGGCCGGCAGGATAAGATCTGCAAATCTGGCCTCACCCTCCATCCATATGGACTGATTGACGACAAACTCAATTTTATCACTGCGGTACATCTTGGCAAATCTGTTTGACTGGGGCTGTGTGCCGAAATATGAACCGCCGTATTTATAATACATTTTGACCTCGGAATGCCCCGGCGCCGGATATCGCACCTTGCGGAACTGTCCGTGGACTGTGTAGTTATCCATATCATGAGCCTCGGCGTGACCTTCCAAAATGGCTTCAGGAAGCCTAAGGCGCGGAATTCTCTGATAATTGGAGTTGACAGATGGGGACTGGGGCATGCGGTTATATAACTGAACGCCTGAACCAGAACCTATGTAGTCACCTGAAAAACCGCCATCGGAGTAACCGGGAAACCAGAAGCGGGTGTCCATAGGCGTACCCATTTGCAGCCCGCCGAAGTTTACCCCCTCTTTGCCCAAACCCTGCATAGCAGCAAGGCAGACCATGGCCCTGGCCCACTCCGTGCCGTAAGCTGTACGGCATGCGCTGCCGAAAGAGTGTATGCCGCCCGCTGCCAAATAAGTTTTTTTCTTACCCCATTGCTCGGCGAGGGCTCTAACAATTGCGGCATCTATGCCGGTTATATCCTCTTGCCACTCGGGGGTCTTGGGTGCTCCATCGGATTCTCCTAGTATATATTCCTGCCATTTTTCAAGGCCTATTGTGCGCTTTTGTACATAGTCTTTGTCATAGGTGCCGTTTTTGAGCCACACATACGCTATCGCAAGGGCCATAGCCGTATCCGTGCCGGGCTTTGGGGCGATCCAGCGGCCACCCATGAATGCCGCCGTACTGTTTAGGTATGGATCAATATGTACCACAGGGATGCCCAGGTCTTTGACCCACTCCCTACGGATTGTGCCCTCATGAGCACCGTAAACACCTGAGGTGGATTCCGGGTCTGAGGACCAAAACACTATCATTTCTGCATTTTTCATGCAGTCCTCCACAGTGGAGTACGCCTCGCAGCCGCCTTTTTTGGCACTGCCGCCGTAGTGGTGCATTGCACCCCACGCAAACCCCTCCCAACTGTCAGGGTTGTTGAGCAGCCCGGTGGCACCTATGCAGTTAAAAAATCTGTTGGCGGCACTTATGAAGTATCCACAGTTGCCCCAGGTGTGGTGGGAGCCTCTGGAGTAAAACACCGTACCCGGCCCATGAACCTCTCGGACTCTCATGATTTCTTTGGCCACAAGGTCAAAAGCCTCCTCCCAGGAGATTCTCTCATACCCTGAAATCCCGCGGTTTTGCGGGTTGCGCTCGCCACCGGGGTCAAAGTCTTTGCGCTTCATAGGATAAAGCAGCCTGTCGGGTGAATAGAGCATTGACTTCCAGCCTAAGGCGTACGGCGATACGGTGGTGCGCTTGGGCGGAGTGAAGTTTTTGCCCCGGGCGTTAATCGTCCACGGGTCTGCATCGTCATCAGCTAGGTCAATCGGGGTCATTCTAACTATTTTGCCGTCTTTGACATAAACAAAAAGAGGCCCGCCGTTTGTCCCTGTGACATACCTGGTTTCACCGCTGGGCATAAGCTGGCCGTAATTTCCTAAGTAGAGCACGTCAAATGCAAAAACTTTCAAAAGCAGCGACGAAAACCACATGGCCTTTTCGTCGGGGCCTGTGAGAGCCATGGAGCCATTTTTTGCTGCTGCGACAAAGTCGCTGGTCTTCCCTACCATCTGGCCTGACATGATTTTACGGGCGGTGTGCTCATCTTCAAACACCATCTCCACATCAGCCTCATAAACACCGTTTTTTCCTGTTACATTGCCGCTTCGGAAAAACAGCTTACGCCCGATGCTGTTATCCCGGATTTTAAGCTGAACCGTAACCTCGTGAGTTTCCAGCTCATTTTTGAATTCAGGGGAGGCTTTGCCCAGGACGTTTAGCATCTTATCAAGTGAAAACAATGAAATTGTAAGGAAAGTCTTATCAAACAAATTGATGGTTTGATCCGCTATTTTAATGTTCATAACCACATTTCTCCTTTGCATGTCACAAGTTACAGGTTCCCCGGTCCGGCTCCCTGTGACCAGTAACTGTCACAACAGGCAGCACATTTTCCGCATAATTTTAGACTTTAATTATAGTTATACATTTGCTATAATGGAAATCACTCTTTTTTCTTTTGGTGATAAATAATTTTAATAACAAGAGGTGAAGTCAAATTATGGAACTTTTCCAGCTTCAATTGTTCTCATCCATTGCAAGAACCTTAAATTTCTCGCGGACTGCCGAGCTGTTTTTTATAACTCAGCCGGCAGTGAGCCACCATGTAAAAAAACTTGAGAGCTCACTGGGGGTGAAGCTGCTCAAGCGCACAAGTCACGAGGTCTCCCTGACCGCGGAAGGTTTTGAGTTTCTTAACTATGTAGATCAAATTTTGTCTATTTCCTTCGATGCTGAAAACCGCATGAGAAATATGGCTGCCGGCAGAAGCGGGCATGTGCGTGTGGCTGCACTGTCCTCCGCGTCCAACCAAGTCAGCGACAGCCTTATTAGGCTCTATGACGAACATCCCGGCTTTCAGGTAGATGTGGACTTGCTGGAGGGCACAGACATGCTGGCGGCATTGCAGCGAGGGAGCTATGACTTCTACTTCGCTGTTGTTTCCATGATTCCCACAGGCAGCGAGTACAGCCACTCCATAGTCCACCGCGGAACTCTGGAGCTTTTTGTAAACAAGAGCATACTGGGCAAAATCGACCTCTCAGACTGGTCAACAGTTGAAAAGCAGCCCTTTGTTTCCGTACCGCGCTCCGATTCTACTTTGTCAAACCATATAGCCCGTATCTGCCTTGCGCGGGGCATAACCCTTGATGTAATAAACTACTACAACCGCGCTGAATCGGTAGTGCTATCCGTCAATGCCGGAATTGGCATCGCCATTTTGCCCGGAGAGCTCGGCAATCTCTACCAGAGGCCCAATGTCGCGACTTTGCCTATTGACGGCGACGATGCTGTGATAACCACGGCATTCATATGGAAAAAAAATGACGATGAAACAGCGACCCGGATATTTAGGGATACGGTGCTGGCTGTTTTTTCTACGTGAAAATTTTCCACTGGCGGCATAAATTTTGTAACATCATACAAATTTGATTAATTGCAAAATTTAGTCTTGCTTCTTACAGCCGAGCGTAATAGAATAGCTTCCACTATTGGGCTAGGGAGTACCTGAATTGTTTGATATTGCTTACATTGATATATATAAAAACTACTTAACGAAGGTGCGGGGTGCGTCTGAGAACACCGTGGCTGCGTATGCGCGCGACATAAAGAAGTTTGCCGATTACTTATCCGTAAACGGCAAGCTGGATTTTCTATGCGTCACCGAGCAGGATGTCAGGGGTTTTATTTCCCACCAGGCCGAAAACGGCCGCTCTCCTGCCACTGTTTCCCGCTGCGTGGCTTCTCTTAAAGCCTTTTTCAACCACCTATCTGAAGATGGCCTTATGGAAAACCCCACAACCGGGATTACGGCAGCATCTGCCCCTAAGAAGGCACCTCGTTTTTTAACAGGCGTGGAAATTATAAGGCTACTGGAGCAGCCGGACACGGTAGGGCCTAAGGGCTACCGTGACAAAGCCATGCTGGAAACACTCTACGCAACCGGAATCAGGGTCAGCGAGTTAATCTCCCTTGACCTATCTGACGTCAACCTTGAAACAGGCCTCATAACCTGCCGGAATGGCCGTACCAGAATAATCCCAATATATGAAGCAGCCGTCAAAGCCATCGGCGACTATGTTGAATTT
>Ga0209755_10001660_pt1 | contig 33650 bp, 23 predicted proteins | sample TergutCo191P1_FD_187301 | JGI IMG/M metagenome (GOLD analysis project Ga0209755, IMG submission 187301) | Cornitermes sp. P1 segment gut microbial communities from Petit-Saut dam, French Guiana - Co191P1 (SPAdes) (version 2) | ecosystem: Host-associated > Arthropoda: Insects > Digestive system... | reverse complement strand
GGTAGGAACTGACTGTTTGAAAATCCAGAAGCTGTACTATCTCAATAATATCACGTTCTGCCGCATTTGCAACAGACTCCGCAACAGTGTGATTATCAATGATAATAATCACGTCCAAATCAAGATAGTGGACGGCATTTGCAAGTTCGACCTGTCTTTGAAAGCTGATTTCGGTTGCAGCGAAACATCCGTCAAACGCTGAAAAGAAGTTTAACCCGTAATCAACAGTTAAATATAGAAACGGAAACCTGTCAACAACAAGTATAGTGTCTCTCGGCGAGCTTTCAACCATTTCGATAAATAGGTTGTGCAGCTCATATAACTCTGCGATATATGTTTCTGCGTTGAGCATGTAGTATTCGGCATTTTCGGGGTCGAGTATAGCTATTTCCTCAGCGATGCGCTCCACAAATCGTTTTGCAAACGGCAGCGAAAGCCATACATGTTCATCGTGAAACTCACCGCCGCAACAATCTTCGCCGCCAACATCACCCGGTATCACGCCATCAACCGGGAATGCCAGCGTTTCGTGTATAGTCAGCATCCTCATGACGGGAACATTGCGGCGGTATTCGTTAACAGGGTTTGCCATAGCGTTCAAAACCCAGTCGTCAGACTTGCCACCAACCCACAAAAATAAATCAGAAGCGCTAATTGCTGCTATGTCTTGTATTGAAGGTGTATAAAAATGAAAGTCAACACCGCTTTCCAGCAAATATCGTAAGCCGATATCGCCCGGATTGCTGCCTAAAACTACTCTCGTCCAGTCATATAAAGGGAAAATAGTTGTAACTATATTAGCCGAGCCGCCGGAATTGGTGTTTCCGTCAGTCCCGTATGAAGCGGCTCTGCCACAGCCAATAAGCAAAAAGCATATTGTTGCTGAAATAATCAACAATGCCGCAAATTTTATCTTTTTCATTACTATTCACCACCCACTAAAAACATCGTCCCGCAAGCCGCTAAGATTTCCCAGCTGTGGAAGTGGTTATCAATGTCAGGCAGTTCCAAAGTGAAGAGGATGGAGTACCCGCTCCTGTCATATTCTTCCTCACGAGTGGGTGCAGCAGTGGCGATGATGTAAACGGTCATTTCGGAAATGTTTTCTACTGTTTCACTGTTTAGCAAAAATGTGTATACATTACCGCCGTGTCGCAGACTTACAAGCTCATCATGATGCTCTCCGAGTGTTATGGCTTCGCGCCCTACTCCGTTTTGAATCATGCTGAACCAGTGTCCGTTTTCGGGGTTTTGCCATAACACCAATATTTCCTGCGGGTTTGGCTCGGCTGCATGAGCATTTAATCTCGCCGGGCGTCCGTGGTCGAAGAAGCTATATGCAAATGCAACAAGGCGTACCAAATACTGCCCATTGCCACCATAAGCAACGCGCAATGTGGCAGGAACGGCTCCCCCTGCTGTAAGCGCTTCTGATGTAATTGCTACGTCGTTAAAGTCGTCACCATCTCTAAACACGTATTCCATAGTTTCGTTGCGGTGCAGATTATATGTGCCGCTCCACAACGAAACTGTGTTAGTTTCTTTTTCGATTGATATCATCGGGCTGAGCCAATGTGCAACATCACTATCGTCGCTGTTGCAACCAACCAGAGCAAAACACGCAGCAATTGCGAACACTAGTAATAATATGGATTTTTTCATTTTTATTAGTTCCTTTAATAATTAATTTTTGGTAGCAGAAACTATACTGCACTTAATTATTCAAGCGAACTTTCATAGTCCCACCATTATTCAGCGTTTAATCGGTATATTCGCTACTATAGCATAATACTCCAAGGTCTACAAGAGCAAACTTTATGTTATTAACTTATCCTTAGTACAATCGGCTCGTGCAGTCTTACCATTCGCGAGTAGGAAGGTGTGAGATATACAACATCATATGGGAAATCCACCAAATAAAACTGTACAAAAAATATGTTAGGCGCATTATCGTTTTCAGACTCGTGGAAACGGATGCCGGTTGACCATGAGGTTACCGAAAATTCATCACCGGCTTCGTTAAAATAGTCCCACCCAAAGATTTGATGATTGTGGTTTTCTTCTCTTTCCTCCACAGCAAATGACAAGTGCCATGATTGCCCTTCCCGCCGCGCTTCATAAAGGGTAACGCCTTCCGGCAGACGGTCTGCAGTTCCATTTATAAGGTCTATTTTCGTCCGCTCGTTGTCCTTGTCAAGCCACTCAACCTCGCTTATGAATATAGTCAGTTCATTGCTTTGCGCAAAAAACGGGCTGTGTAATATGTGCGTTGGCATCATAGGTGTATCGGCATCCCCAAAGGCAGTAATTCCATTTGAAATTGTGTCAAAGCGATTACCTCTTTCATTTTCGGCGTGGAATCTCAGTGACCTGAGCCACGCTGTGTTGTCAGGGTCGGCTGAGAAATTAACTCGCATATGAGTCGGGTAGATTTCTGCAGTGGTCATAGTAAAGCGTTGCGAATCCACCACGAACTCTTGATTGATATAAATTACTTCGCCTTGCTCGGTGAAATTCGGGTCAAACTCTAAGATGAATGAAAATGTTGTAGTGTTTTCCGGCTCTATGTGCTCAACTTCTGTTTGCGGAGAGACGGGCGCCGGCGCAGATATTGAGTCTTGCAATGCATCAATAGGCACTACTTCCAGCTCAAATACCAATCGGGAGGGCATCTTCTCGTCGAAAAAGTCTACCACTGCTTGGCGTATAGCCCCCTCCTCAAAAGTGAGTGAGCCAAAAAATAAAGATACAGGTAATTGCGTTTTTTCCTCTACACAGAGCACGTGTGGTCGCCAGCTATTTAGCTGAGGGTAGATCGGTGAAGTCAATGTGTAGAAGATATTTAACTGCCGCTGATCCACTATCACATATTCCACACGCATGGTAATCTCTCCAATGGTCTGCTCCAGGTCAATGCGTTGGATGAAGTCATGCTCTACTGCTTCGGTCAAAGATGGATTTAATCTGACAGCACGTGTGATTTGCCCGAGTACAGGTATCTGCTCGAAGGCATATGCCACTGTTGGCGATATGTTCACCGCAATCGTTATTATAAGTAATGCTGCCAGAAAAATACTCGGTGGCATTACTGTGCATCTTAGAATGTTGCGTTTTTTTGCGCGGATTTTTGTTTTTTCGGACACTTGCCTCATCTCCTCCGGGGTCTCTTTAAGTTCTAACATCAAGTTGTTATATTCTTGCTCACGATTCATAATTTGCCTCCTTCATTCATCAGATAATTCAAGTTTCAAAAGTTGCAAAGCTCGCCGTTGACGAGTGGCTACCGTACCTTGGGGTATATCAAGACTTTTTGATGTTTCGACCACTGAAAACCCTGAAAAATACCGTAAAATTACAACTTCTCTAAGCTCATGCGGTAATTTCGAAATAGCTTCTTTGAGCGGCAGAGAATCAAAATCTTCTGCCGATGGCTCCGGTGCTGACTCATATGGCACTTCACGCTTCATTCGACGCAAGACTTTTTTACACTCATTTATCAGTATCCGTGTTAGCCATGTTTCAAAAAATTCCGGCTGCCGGAGCTTTTTCAAGGATATAAATGCCTTGTACTCTGCTTCATCAACGGCATCTTTCGCAAGACTCTCGCTGCCGAAATATAAAAAGGCTGTACGATATAGCCTTGGCTTAACTTGACTAACACGATTTACAAATTCATCCGATTTCATACCGCTCCTCTTTTCCGATATTGATTGTTGCCCATGACCATTAGATTCACAAACATGGGATTTTTATTTGCCAAATCAAAAAAAATATAAATTTCCCCGATGGGTACAATGTTCTGATGTATCTCTACTATTATTATCGGTGCATTAGCCTTAAAAGTTGCGCTAAATACACCCTCATGATATATTTGGCTTGTGATTTGGTTTTTGTTTGGTGGTTCGGCAAGAAAGGCAACACCAAAGATCGCAGCGGTGAAATTATGCCAAAAGGAGGATTCATTATGGAAATTCGGCGTTGCTTAGCTCAGGAATACCCTGAGTTTTTGAGGGAACTCAATGATGCTTTTGGAGAGAAACAAGGGTGGTTTGAGAAAAACGTGTCCCATTGTACGCCACCTCCGGCTGATGCGGATAACGAGTTGATTTCTCAGCATTTTGTCTGCATATCAGACGGGCGAATAGTCGGCGGTTTGGGTGCTTATCCCATGCAATGGGCGGTTTGCGACGATAGCGGTAATCAAATGGTTTTACCTATCTATGGCATAGGGCAGGTCTTTTGTGCAAAGGCGCACCGCAGGCATGGTGTTATGGCACGACTTATGCACGCCGCTGAGGAGGATATGCTGAAAACCGGGAATGTTCTTGGGTTTTTGGTCGGTGTCAGGAGTTTATATAAGCGTTATAATTATGGTTTTTGCGGAAACAACGTTAAGTACCATATCAGGAAATGGGAGCTTTCGGAATTTGCTGCAAAAGGCACTTTGACTGTCCGAGTGGCTGAAATGTCTGATTTACCCGAAATTGAGCTTGCCTATGGCTCTTTGCCCTCAGGTATTGTCAGAGAAAATTGGAATCGACTCCTCATGCGTCCTAACTTCACATGGGAAATTGGAGAAGCCGAAAGTAAAAAGGCTTACCTTGTTTACAGTAAGCCTGAAGAAATCTGTGAGATTTATGGCGATACGGCAGTTGCTGCGGCTATGCTCCTTAAACTTTTGGGGGAGAATGACAGCCTGCATGTATTTTATCCCAAGTCCGCCACGACTGTCATGGGGAGATGGCTTTATGATAATGCAAATTATCTTGAATTAAATCCGCTGACTCAGGCTTCTCTAATCAATCCTGACGGGCTTCTGGACGCTTTAGGTGTGGATAAATATGATTTTTGTGAGTCAGCTCGGCGTGATGTCTGTAAGTATTTGCTTGGGTTTTCTCATGATGTGCTACCTGATGATTTACCTCCTATCAGCCGCAAACCGTTTTGTGCATGGATGTCCGAGGTTGATTTTATTTAGGGGGGAGAAAATGCGCTGTCGCATGGGTTCCTCTTTCAATTCGTATCGGTTCGCCTAAGGATATATGCTATTGGCTCGAAAATGAATATAATCATGATTGTGGCGTAGATAAATGGAATTGTGCTTACTGCTATGTTAGCAGCAACTGCCATTACAATCATATCATCGTGAAAATTAATTCCAAACAACATAGTTATCAGTGAAATAAAAAAGTTAAGCAACGCTGAAAGCATTGTAACTTTTGAAAGCAGCCGATATAACTTAGCAGCATTATCCTTGATTGTTTCATCCACTTTTTTCTTTGGAAAGAGTGCTGCTTTGAAGCCTATTCCAAAGAGCTTGAAGCTACGCGTTACTGTTAAAACTGCGAGTAACGGCACACCAAGCATAACTACTGTGGCAGGGTCAACAAATAGCTCTATCTCCCCTCCGAGCATAATAATTGTCCCTACCGTTCCAAACAAAAATAGTATCAACGCTATTATGCTTGCCGCCACCTGTTTGTTGCTTTTTGTTACGTTTGTGCTTTCTTCTATGTGCTTTAGCATTTTTGTATCCCCTTTCATCAAGGAGTCGAGTGCTACATTATAGATGTCACTGAGCGCCACAACACTCACGATGTCAGGAAAGCTCCTGCCGTTTTCCCAATTGGACATTGTCTGGCGGCTTACGCCGAGCTTGTCGGCGACTTCCTCCTGCGACAGTCCGCTATCCGTCCGTGCTTGCCTTAGCTTTTCACTGATAGTCATAATTTTAGCACCGCTCCTTTTGTTGATGAGCTGAGTATACGAGTTTTTCTGCTATTATACCACCAAAATGCTTTTACATGAGCAATAAGATTGTTTTACAGTATGGCTTACGTGCTTATTTGTTCATAACACGCATGCTGTTTAGCACTGCGAGCAATGACACGCCTACGTCAGCGAATACTGCTTCCCATAAAGAAGATACGCCAAAAGTGGCAAGCACCAGAAACAAAATCTTCACGCCGAGAGCCAAAACAATGTTTTGCCTTACTATACGTTTTGTAAAGCGGGCAACCTCTACAGCCTGAGCCAGTTTTGACGGTTCATCTGTCATAAGGACCACATCGGCGGCTTCAATTGCTGCATCAGAGCCAAGTCCACCCATCGCAACGCCTACGTCAGCCATTGCGAGAACAGGTGCATCATTTATTCCATCACCAACGAAGGCAAGCACTTTTTTAGGTAGCTTCTGCGTGGCAAGCTGCTGAACTTTTTCAACTTTTTGACCCGGCAAAAGTCCGGCATGAACTTCGTCAAGCTTAAGTTCACCTGCAACAGCCGTGGCAATCTGCTGTGTGTCGCCCGTGAGCATGACGGTTTTTCGAACGCCGAGAGCTTTGAGTGAATCCACAAGCGAATAACTGTCTGCTTTTATTTCGTCTGCAATCACAATACACCCTGCATACACTCCGTCGATTGCGACATATACTTTCGTGCCGTTAGCAACTGATTCCGCATACGGAACACCCATTTTATCCATCAGTTTCCCGTTTCCTGCTAAAATTATTTTCCCGCTCCGATTCACACTGACACCATACCCGGCAATTTCCTCATATTGCCCCAAGCTATCTCTGTTTATTTCCTCGCCGTATTCCTTTAAAATGGACACGGCAATGGGGTGATTTGATGAGGCCTCCGCGTGGGCGGCAGCTTCCAGCAGTTGACTTTCGCTAAAGCCGTTTTCCGCTTGCATGACTGTGACTTTAAACACGCCCTTGGTGAGTGTGCCTGTTTTATCAAACACAACTAAATCCAAGTTTGCGAGGGCTTCCAAATAATTCCCACCTTTTACCAAAATGCCTTTTCTTGATGCACCGCCAATCCCGCCAAAAAAGCCGAGAGGAATGGATACCACCAGAGCGCAAGGGCAAGAAATTACCAGAAATACCAAAGCTCGGCTAATCCAGTCTGACCATTGACCGCCGAAAAAGAGCGGCGGAATAACTGCAAGTAGCACCGCAAGCGAGACGACTACAGGAGTGTAGTAACGGGCAAACTTTGTTATGAATGTTTCGGTGGGTGCTTTTTTCTCAACGGCGTTTTCAACGAGGTCGAGTATTTTTGATACTGTCGATTCACCAAAGGTCTGCGTGGCGCGTACTTTAAGCACGCCGTTGGTGTTTATGCAACCCGACAAAACAGCGTCCGAGATGACGGCTTTGCGCGGCACGGACTCACCCGTTAACGCAGTCGTGTCAAGCATGGCTTCGCCATCGAGCACAACTCCGTCCAATGGGATTTTTTCGCCGGGCTTCACGACAAACACATCACCAATCTGCAATGTTTCGGGGTCAACCTTAATCAGCTCGCCGCCACGCTCCACATTGGCGTAATCCGGCCGTATATCCATCAAAGCACCAATTCTTTGCTTGGATTTTGCGACCGCCATTTCTTGAAAGAACTCGCCAATTTGGTAAAACAGCATTACTGCTACTGCCTCGGCAAACATTCCGATGGTAATCGCGCCGATTGTGGCAACCCCCATCAGGAAGTTTTCATCAAAAATTCGACCTTTTGTAATGTTGCGGAGCATACGCAATAAAACTTTCCAGCCCAGCAGAAGATAACTCACCATAAACACTATGAGTAAAACATTTTCGGCGCCTTGGACATTTAGGATATATTCAAAGAGTATGCCGACTACGTATACAACAGCTCCCGCAATCAAGAGTGTTGCTTTCTTTAAATTTACCGTGCGAGATGTGCCGGCATCCCGCTCTTTTACTATTGTTTCGACTGACGTGCAGCAGTCGGGGCAGTGTGCTTCGTGTGACATAATAACACCTCCATTGAATCTTATAGTTGAGCAACTGTTCAACTATTGCGATAAATTTTTTTACTCTTTGCTATGCTCTAAACCGTTTTCGAGCATATCCCGCACATGGCAGTCCACGAGTGAGTAATAGACGTTTTTGCCCTGTTTGTCGGAGCTGACAAGGTTTGCCAGACGCAAAGATTTAAGCTGGTGAGACACGGCAGATTTTGTTTTGCCCAACAGAGCGGCGAGGTCGCAAACGCACATTTCTTCTCTCGAAAGTGCCCATAAAATTTTGAGACGGGTATTGTCTGCGAACATCTTGTAGAGACCTACAAGAGCATAGAAGTTGTCTTTATCGGGCATCGCAGTCCGAACACGGTCTACGACTTCCTCATGAATGATGGTGGTTTCGCAAGTGAGACCGGACTTGTTCATCGACTGCACCTCGCATTTAATGGTTGAGCAACTGTTCAACTGTATTTTAACGTATGGCGTTACGGTTGTCAATATACATTTTGCAGAGTTTATATATTGTTAATAACCGGACTTTAATTATGGAAACAGGGGCTGTATCTTTTTTTTTTGATACAGCACCCTGTTCACTTTTCTATCGCAGCCATTAGAGGCTTTTATTGCCTTACAAACACAGGCATTATTTCCAGAGGCGCTTGCGCATTTACTGTTGTCCCCCCGCCGTATATTATGCCTGTAAATTCTTCCTTCCACATGGCACCCTCAGGTAGATATACTTCTCTCTCACGCAGACCTGCATGCATTACGGGAGCGACAAGGTACTTTTCGCCAAACATATACGCATCATCATTGTCCCATGCTTTTTCGTCATCAGGAAAATCGTAGAAAAGCGGGCGCATTGGCGGTGTCCCTTTTTTGTGGGCTTCCTCCATCAGTCCGGTTATGTACGGTCTTATTTCTTCACGTTTAAAAATATACGCCTTAAATATTTCGTAGGCTTCATCACCATAGCTCCACACCTCGTTGGCTGCGCCGGAATATTTTTTGCCTCCCCCGGTGGTTCCGAGGGGTTTCCCTATTGGATCTCTGAAGCCATGCAAACGCATAACCGGACAGTATGTAGCCCATTGGAACCATCGGATTATACATTCTCTGAATGCAAGGTCGTCGGGATTTCCTCCATGGAAACCACCGATGTCAGTTGTCCACCATGGTATGCCCGCCATTCCCATATTCAATCCTGCTGCAAACTGATTGCGCATACTTTCAAAGCTTGAATCAATATCACCTGACCATACCAATGCTCCATACTTCTGAGAACCTGCCCAAGCGCAGCGCAGCAGATTTATAATGTTTTCCTGCCCTTCCTCTTTCATTCCCTCATAAAATGTCTTGGCATAATGGAGCGGATACAGATTTCCCACTTGCAGATTCGAACCGAGATGATAGCGATACAGGTCAAAATCATATGGTCTAAGTTCCGGCTCTGCTTCATCCAACCAGAAAATCTTGACACCGTGGTCATAATAGTTTCGTTTAGCGGTCTTCCATACAAACTCGCGCGCTTCGGGGTTTGTTGGGTCAAAGAAAGTTGCGTCTATCAAAGCAATACGCTCACCACGCTCGTGACTTATCAAATAGCCTTTTTCCAGCATTTCATTATAATTTTCACTACTTTCTTCTACAGTCGGCCAGATTGAAACCATCAGTTCAATCCCCAGTTCTTTGAGTTCTGCGACCATCTCAGGAAGATTAGGCCAGTAATCCTTATCAAACTTCCAGTCACCCTGATTTGGCCAGTGAAAATAATCCGCAACAATTACAGACATTGGGAGGCCTCGTTTTTTATGTTCTCTGGCTACTTCCAGGAGTTCTTCCTGTGTTTGATAGCGCAGTTTACATTGCCAAAACCCCATAGCATAATCAGGCATAAGAGGCACATATCCTGTGGCTTTTGCATAGGCTTCTTCAATTTCGGCAGGAGTATCGCCTGCGACAATCCAATAATCCATCCATTTTGTACTGAAAGATTCCCACCTTGTTAGATTTTTTCCAAACGACACCCTGCCAATTGCGGGATTATTCCACAAAAATCCATATCCGAGATTTGAAAGTGCAAAAGGTACACTCGCTTGTGAGTTTCGGTGCGCTAATTCAAGGTCACAATTTTTTAGGTTTAAATATGGATGTTGGTACTGACCCATGCCGAATATTTTCTCGCACGGATCCGACTCAAAGCGTACTGAAAGAGTAAAATCTCCACCCAATATAGGCTTTAGTTCGCGTCCCTCAACGTCCAATGCGGAGGCAAACTCTTTAATGGCACCCTCGCGAGCGGCATCCATCGCCGTATGCCGTGTGCGCCAATACTCTTCCAGCAGGAGTTTGCCATTTTGATTATAAAATGATATCCTCCCTGAAGCTGTGATCTTTGCGGTAATTTTCCCGTTTTTAATTACACCTTTATCAGCATCTATGCTGATTTCCGCCTTTGAGAGTTCCGGTTCCGTTAGTGCCCAATTTTCTTCCGGCAATTTAGGCGCCTTATAGGCACGCACCCTCAGTGCATTTGCCCCCCATGTTTCAACGACCACATTTTCAAAATCATAGCGGTAACAGAGTTTATTGTTTTCTTTCCAAAGCATGGCTACTCCTCCTTTAATTCTTGTTGTATATATTGTTTTGCAGAAAAGCCTGTACATTCTTTGAATACCCGGCAAAAATACTTTACATCCGAAAATCCCGTTATGCACGAAATTTCATATATTCTCAAATTTGTGGTTTTCAAAAGTTCTTTTGCCTTTTCTACGCGAACGTCCCTTAGATAAACTGAGAAGCTTTTTCCTGTTTCACGAGAAAAAACACTACCCGCATATTCCGGCGTTATCTTAAGCTTACGGGCTATCTCGTCCAAATAAAGCCGTTGAGAGTAATTGCTTTGTAGTTCTTTTGCTATATAGCTTGTAATATTGCTATAATCTGCATTCGTAACACTCGTAGCAAATTTTGCTTGCTTCTGCTCTCCGATGTGTTTGAGTGCGTTGCTCATTTGTTCTACCGTGATGGGTTTAAGCAGGTATTGAATCACGGGTAAATTTATGGCGCGTTGTGCAAATTCAAACTCAGCGTGACCACTAAAAATAATGTATGAGGTGTTGGGTGAGCATTTGAAAGTGTTTTCTATCATATCAAGCCCATTTACCCGTGGCATATAAATGTCGGTAATAGCTATATCAGGACGCAACTCTTTTACCAACTGCATCCCTTGATAACCATTTTCCGCTTCACCAACAACGGTATATTCATCCCCAAGTCGATTAAGTAGGCGGATTATAGAGTCACGGGTCATACTTTCGTCATCTACAACAACAATACGCATAATACATCACCTATCTTCCGGGAATAAATAGTCTTACTTCTGTCCCCTCTCCCACACAGCTGGAAACATCCATCGAAGCCTCATCGCCATAATAATACCAAAGTCTGGCAGACACATTGCTTATTCCTATGTGATTTGACATATCCTTATCTCTCGTTTCAATTAAGGAACGGATTTTTTCCAAGCCTTGTTTATCTACACCGCATCCGTTATCGCGGAGTATAATTTCCAGCCAACTATCGTCGTGCACATGTATATTTAAACTAATTTCCGCTCGTCCCTCATGTTCTTGAAACCCGTGTAAAATGCTGTTTTCTACCAAGGGTTGCAAAAGCATTTTGTGAAGATTAAACTTCCATGCGCCGTCCTCTGAATGATAATTAAAGATAATTTCTTGTCCAAAGCGTTCGCTTTGAATAAAGATGTACTTGCGCATCCATTCTATTTCCTCATGTAACGGCACCAGCATATCTATGTTATTGATGCTGTAGCGCAGCAAGCCGGCTAAACCGTTTAACATTCTGCTAATCTTATCCTGACCATTGTCAATAGCAATCCAATTTATCCTATCCAGAACATTATATATAAAATGAGGATTGATTTGCGCCTCGATGGCATTTAGTTCTGCCCTAAGCTGTTGGGTTTTGACTATACGTAAATGCTCTTCAGTAAGTTTGTCAATAAAAAACAGCATCAATATAGAAAAAATAAACATAGTAGCCAGTACAAACACCAATACAACATTTCTAAAATCCTCTGTAAACACCTCCATAGAACCGCGTTCAAACACCAGATAAACACTCAATCCTGACCTGACTATGGGCGCTGATTTTACAATCAAGCGATTAAAAACATCAATATCAGACATATTTCTGCCCACATGAATTGATTCGTGAGAAGATACAATTGTACCATAATTGTCGGCAATGTAACTATAAGGGCTGATATACCCTTCAAAATCAGTGGGGTTTGGATTGGCGTGCATTACCTGATTGAACACATCACTGTATATTTCCATCACAAATACACCGTTTGAGTGGTGCGTGATATGATTTTTGGAGGGATAGATGAAGTATATAAATTGATATATTTCTTCATCTGCGCCGGAAAGGGATACAGCCTCAGCAATAGTAATTCCCCCCTGCCTGGAAACGCGCTCCAATAATGCTTGCAAGAATTGCTTATCCCCCATCCTCTCAAAAAATTCCCAATCCTGCCCTGTGCGCTGAGCCATTATCAAATCCAGTTCGTATGTCACTAATGAAATACTGGCTATAGCTCCATCCCTTCGCATGTAATTTGCAAGAGTTTCGGAAATTTGATTAAAGAGTACAGCTCTGCCCCTCACATCAGTAGATGAAAGCTCGCGGAAAGCGACAATGAGGGATCGCAATTCTCTGTCAGTCGCTACATGTGCCATAATGTATTTATAGCGTCTTATTCTTTCTGAAAGGTTTCTCGATGTTTGCTCCACGGCATAGCTTAACAGAACATCTTCAATAGCAGATACATTGCGGTTATGTACCGCCAGCAAAAAGAAGATTATAACAACCACCGGGACAATCGCAAATATAAAATATAATGCAAGTAATCGTTTTTTAAGCATCACTTTACAATGGGCAACTTTGCTCCATCCTTCAGAAACAGCGGTATTTTATCCATTGGTGCTTCCACTGTCACAGTTTCTCCGCCTGCATAAACCTTTCCTGTATATGGATCTGTCCACTCCGCTCCGGTAGGCAAATAAACCTCACGATTAAACCGCCCCGCCTCAATAATCGGTGCAACAAGGATATCCGAACCAAACATATACTCATCATAAATAGGATAAGAGTTTTCGTCAGCCGGAAAATCGAAAAAGAGCGGTCGCATAACCGGGGTGCCACAATCCGCGGCTTTTTTCATTTGAGCCATTATATATGGTAGCAGTCGTTCTCTCAAATGAATAAAACTTACTAAAATACGATAGTTTTCTTCTCCATAACTCCACACTTCATTCGGACCGCCGCTGGAGACGTATGCAGTCGGGTCATTATTATTAACCGACACGTAAGGCAGGCGAAAACCATGAAGACGGAAAATCGGACAAAACACACCAAAAGCAAACCAGCGGACTAAAAGTTCACGAAAATCTTCACTGTCCGGGTCACCCAGGAAGAAGCCACCAATATCTGTAGTCCACCACGGCACGCCTGAGAAAGCAAAATTTAGCCCTGCCTTAAGTTGTTTACGCAAACTATCAAAGCTAGATACAATGTCTCCTGACCATACAACAACGCTTTGTCGTTGGGAACCCAGCCAAGCACAACGCGTTAAATTGACAACCTCATCTTCTCCTTGTTCTTTCATTCCATCATAATAGGTTTTAGCATAGTAAAATGGGTAAATATTGGACATCTCCCGCCCGTTTCCAAGGTAATAACGTACATTTTCATAATGATATGGGTTTAGGCTTGGCTCGGCTTCATCCAGCCAGAACATCTTTATTCCATAGTCATAATAATGCTCTTTTGCCTTGTTCCATACAAATTTTCGTGCATCTGGATGGGTCGGGTCATAGAAAGTACACATTCCGTGGAAAGTCTTAAACAGGGGAACCCCTCGCTCTGAGCGCAGGAGATAGTTTTTGTCTTTCATTGTATAGTAATTTTCGCTGCGGGTGTCTACAGTAGGCCAGATTGAGACCATAAGTCGTATGCCCATTTCGTCAAGTTCTTTCACCATAGCCTCCGGGTTTGGCCAACGCTTTGGATCAAACTTCCATTCTCCTTGAAGTGTCCAATGGAAGAAATCGCAAACAATAACAGATATGGGTATATCCCGTTTTTTATACTCCCTCGCCACTTCAAGAAGTTCATCCTGAGTTTCATAACGTAGCTTACATTGCCAAAATCTCGCAGCCCACTCGGGAAGCAAAGGCGCACGTCCTGTAATTTCAGTGTATTGCTCCATTATTTCAGCGGGTGTCTCTCCTGCTATCATAATGTAATCAATTTGCTTGGCTGCCTCTGCGTGCCAAAGCGTATGATTTTCTACAAACTCCACACGACCTACAGCCGGGTTATTCCATAAAAACCCATAACCCAAGTTCGAGATTACAAATGGGACAGTACATTTTGTGTTTTTCTGTTCTAATGGGATTGTTGTGCCTTTTAAATTATAGCAATCGTTTGGATCTTGTCCCATTCCATGAAAAATTTCCCCGGGGTTTGCTTTAAAATACATATTTATTTTGAATGCTTCGCTGGATATTGCCGCGAATTCACGAGCGGGGCGGAGGGGAATTGTCCCCTCCCGCTCGTCAATCCAAAATTCCTTAAGCAAGGGTCTACCGTCTTGATTATAGTAGTTTACTGTACCATCACCTAATACTTCTGCTGATATTTCACCATTTTTCAGCGTTGCCTTTTCTCGGGTAATTGTTATGGTCGCAGAATCCTCACAGGGTGGGAGTAGTGTCCAGTTTAGGTCTTCACGAATATGGAGACTTTTACCGGAGCGCAGACGCAGGCTGTTTTTTCCGTAGGGCTCCAGCCATATCAAATCTCCATCGCCTTCCCAGCAGATACGCTTGCCATCTACCCAACCGCGTCCTTCAAACATCTTTTTTTCAAATGATGCCATATAACCATCCTCCATATTCGTTATTTTTATTAATATAACCTGTGTACTCTGTTAACCTAATCCCGCAATGGAGGCGGCAGCATCAGCGCCTGCCTGTTCCGGTGTACTCGCACCTGTCAAAACCTCCTGCATAGCTATTTGTATAGCAGATGAAATTTCAGGCCAATTTGGGTGCGGCCCGCGAGGTCTCGCATACACAATCTGCTCTTGGAAGCCTTGCCATACGGGGTCATTACCGAAATGCATTTCAACTGTAAGATCCAGATTCGGAGCCAGCGTTCCATGTCTCTGATTAAATACCAAAAGGTTCTCGTCTCTCATGAACCACTCAACAAAATCCCAAACATAATCTTCTATGCCTCTGGCAGTAGTTGTCAGCCCGAGATTTTCTCCGCCAAGACTTGTTGCAAACATCACATCTCTTGGAATATTGCTGATAGTATAAGAGATATGAGGGGAGTCGCGATATACATTAGGGATTTGCCATGTGCCGTTAATCATCATAGCAACATTTTCAGCAGAGAACTGCATCTGCACATCAGCTTGTACCCAGTTTATTACTTCCGGACTTGTAAATCCGTTATCAAGCAAATCTCTGAGTAGTTGAAGTGAACTGATAGCTCCGGGGGAATCCATGGTATCCCAGTCTGCACCTGTGGATAGAAGTAAGGGGAGAAACTGGAATGTTCCCTCTTCTGTTCGTATTGCACTAAAGGCAAATGGGATTACATCCGGAAGAGCTTCTCTAATCATTGCGCTTGCTTCAAGAAGCTCAGCCCAAGTTTGAGGGGGTCTATCTACACCTGCAGCCGCCAGCATTTCATCGTTGCTCCATAGAGCAAGACAGTTGCTGCGAACAGGTATTGTGTGTTGCTGACCATTAAACCGTCCGGAATTTAATGCGCCCTCAATCCAATTAGTGATAGGTAGGGACTCTACATGACTCGAAATATCCAGCCACATACCCATAGCACTGAAAGACGCACTATCCGGATTGTCAACCATACCAATTTCCGGAAGTTCTCCTGATACTACGCCAAGTGCGTAGCGCGTGAGCAGTTCTGTACGCGGAAGCCATTGAGCCGTTACATTTACTCGACCTCCTGCTGTTTCATTAAATTCAGCAACCAGCTCGTCCGCATGGTAGCCAATATCTCCGGTCCAGTAGTGCCAAAACTCAATGTCAATCCTGTCTACCTCCGGGGTAGGTGTTGTCACCTCCGGTTCCTGTGCAGGCGCCGAACCGGCCCCTTGGTCAGGTGGCGGAGTGGCTGCCGGAGGAGCAGCTTCCTGTGCACATGCCGCAAGCAAGATTACTGTAAACATCATGACAAGTATCAGAGTCAATATCTTTTTCATCTGTGAAACCTCCTAATGTTTCTATAAATTCTCGTATAGTGTATTTGCGGTGTTTTTGCAAGAACGCCGCATGAAAACTCTTGTACTCTCTATACCTCCTTTGATTCTCTATATCTATACTTACTCCTTTTGTATATAAACGCTCAATGCGTAGATTTCTTATTATCCTTTTACCGCTCCGCGTGCCAATCCCCCTATAACATACTTCTGTGCGAAAATAAAAATAGTAATAGGCGGAATGGTAAGCATTACCCCATATGCCATAACCCAGTTCCAACGTGTACCAAACTCGTTCATCAGACCAAAAATAGCGGAAGTCATTGGGAATAGTTCCCGCCTGGTATTGAACGTCAACGAAAACATTAAATCGTTCCAACCATGTACAAATCCAAAGCACAATACTGTGACCAGCCCCGGTTTTATGATAGGCGCAACCACTTTCATAAATGCTTGCAACCGACTGCATCCATCAATTCGTGCTGATTCCTCAATTTCCTTAGGATAAGACATAAACATGGGTCTGAGAATCAGTAGAGTAAACGGGATAGTAATGGTCGCTGTCGCCAGCACAGGTGCTGTGTACGTGTTTAGTAAACCTAAATTTGAAAAAGTCAGAAACATGGGGGTAAGAAGCAATGATGAGGGTAACATCTGGGTAACCAAAAACACCATAATCATCAAACGGGCACCCGGTAAACGAAAGCGAGAAATTCCATAAGCTGCGGGTGCCGCAAGCAGAAAGGAAAACAACATGGAAGAGGTGGCAATAATAAAAGAGTTTCTTGAAGAGCGTATAACAGAGTAAGTGCCGTGGAGTTGACCGTAAAAAGGCTCAAAAATAATCGTCTGCGGGAACAGTGTCGGGGGTCTCATAAAAATTTCAGCATTGGTTTTTACAGAACTGGTTATAATCCAGTACAAAGGAAACAAGAACACGACTGCAATTACAAGAGATAGCAGTGTCCAAATCAATCTCAGCGTTCTATCTCGTGTCATAAATCGCCTGCTCATCAACTCGCCTCCTCTGTTTTAATAAGCTTCAAGTATATGAGTCCAACTAAAAACAAGATTATGAACAACACATTTGCAACAGCCGCACCTCTTGAAAAATTGAAGAAAGAAAAACTTTCCCTATAGGATAAAGTGGATAGCACTTCTGTAGCATTTACGGGGCCACCGCCCGTCATTACAAATATGAGGTCAAACACTTTAAATGTATATACAAAACCTAACACAAGCACAGCCAGCATAGCCGGACGCAACAATGGTATGGTAATCCACACGAATCTTTGCCAAGGTCCTGCCCCGTCAATAGATGCACTTTCGTAAATTTCTTCAGGAATACTCGCTAAGCCTGTAGTGAGAAGCAGCATATTAAAGGGTATGCCTATCCAAATATTTGCTAAAATCGGTCCCCAAATAGCTGTGTCGTTTCTCACAAGCCAACCTATCGGTTCGCTTGTAATGCCGATTCCCATGAGTATGGCATCAAAAATTCCCACTTCCGCGCTCAGCATATAGCGAAACAAAAGTGCTGTGACTGTAATAGGCATCATCCACGTAATGACAAGAAAACCTCGCAAATGTCTTGCAAGCGCGAATTTTTTGTTAAATAAAATCGCAAAAGCAAGCCCTATACTAAATTGAAAAACTAAGCACACAAAGGTAAAGAACAGGGAGTTGCGTATAGCTATCCACATCGTAGGGGTTTGAAAAAGAGAAATGTAGTTGTCCAGGCCTACAAAACGTCGTTCAGCCCCTGTTGCTAAATTAAAGGCTGTGACATTCTGAAACCCGAGAATAAAGTTGTATATGACCGGATAACCAACAAGAAGCAGCATAAAGATTAGTGCCGGAGCAATAAAAATAAGACCAGTCCGAATCTCTTCCGCACGCTGGGCGGACACACGCCATCTTGGCATAGTTTCAACCGATCTTGTATGGTTAAGTGAAGTCATAAGCATACTCCTTCTCATCACACAATTATGAACAACCATCTATTAAGAAATTGTACATGGAAATTTTATTAAATAAAATTCTATTTTTTAAAGAAAAGTGGATTTATCTTAATAAATTTCCCAAATTTATTGGTCTATGGCACAAACACGCAATAAGGTGGTTGTTATATATCATACATCCTAAACAAAAAGTTTACCTTGCCGTATACCCCCCATCTACAGATAATACCGAACCTGTTGCATATGTCATGTTATCGTCCGCAAAACCGAGGCAAGCATGAGCTATGTCGGAAGGTGTCCCCATTCTCATGAGTGGGCGGTCATTGCCGGATTCGAGCAACGCTTTTTCCGGATCCTCAGAGTTGTCTATTACAGCTTGAACCAATGGTGTAAGCACTCTCCCCGGACATACACAATTTACACGGATATTGTCAAGAGCATAGTCTATTGCCATGCACTTCGATAATTGAATAAGTGCAGCTTTTGAAACACAGTAAGCAGTATAACCTGCCATAGCTACAAGCCCTGCCTCCGACGAAACATTAACTATAGAGCCGCCCGTTCCCGCATGAAGCATTGAAATGACTGCGTATTTGCTACATAAAAACGCACCATCCAGATTTACACTATGTATCTTTTTCCAAAGGGCATAGCTGCTTTCCGTGACTGTTCCAAAATCAAAAATCCCGGCGCAGTTTATTAGTATGTCTATTTTTCCAAAAGCTGCCTCAATTTCAGAAAATGCTGACTTCACTTCATTTTCTTCAGAAATATCAATGCAGTAGCTTTCCGCAGCCACCTCCTTTTTAACTTCGTTTATTTTATCTTCATCTTTGTCAATGAGAGCAAGTTTTGCACCCTGCTGAAAAAACAGCAAAGCTATTTCTTTTCCTATACCGGAAGCTGCTCCGGTTATAACAGCAGTTTTCCCCTCGAGCCGCAAATTGTTTTTCATAATGAAGACGCTCCTTTGATTTGGTGTCTGCATTTTATCAGATTGTATTTTTCATAGCAACCATAACTTTCCGTACAAGTCGAAAGTTTCTCAACCATTACCATTGTCTTGTCTTTCGCAAGAAAAGTGCTGCTGCAAGCGTGGAGATTGCTGCCATTATTTCCTCATCGCACCACCAAGCACCAAGCTTCGCTGCATCTGCTATAACTGCATCGCATATTGTTAAGTTTTCTTTTGCAATACTCATAAAATCACCAATTTCCTCCATATTTTCGTTTTTCAAGGTTTCTTGAAAATTGTGCTTGGGCTTTTCCTTGCCTCTTTTTCTCTCGCATTTGCGTGATAGTGGTTTTTTTATCCAAATAGCCATCTTCGCGTTTTTGAGCTTGGTATTGCCTTAAACGTTTAGTTGACAGAGTCCCGTCGCTTATTGCCGCCTGCACAGCGCAGCCCGGCTCAGTTTGATGTCTGCAATCGCTAAAGCGGCACATTGCGAAGAGTTCCTCAATATCAGAAAAACCCTCACTGATACTTTCCTCGGCATCAATCAGCCCAAGCTCACGCATACCGGGCGTGTCAATCACCATAGCCCCGCAGGGGAGCAAAACAAGCTGGCGGTGCGTTGTAGTGTGCGCACCTTTCGATACGTCCACGTTTCGAGTTTCTTTCACCGTCATTATGTCCTCGTTTGCCAGCGCGTTTAATAAGCTGGATTTGCCTACGCCTGACATGCCCAGAAAAACAACAGTTTTACCGGGTGCAATGTACTCACTGAGTTTATCAAGACCAAACCCTGTATGGCTCGACACGGCGTAAACAGCCACACCGGGCGCCGCCTCTTGCACCTCACTCACCTGTATGGAAAAATCATCACACAGGTCTGATTTGGTCAAGATAACCACGGGTGTACCGCCACTTGCTCTTGTTTGAGTGAGGTAGCGCAGTATGCGGTTTATACGAAAATCACGGTTGAGCGATGTAACGATAAATACATAGTCAAAATTCGTTGCGACGACCTGCTCACGGTTAGCTTTTATATGAGCATATCCGTGCCCTGAATAATCTGAGCGTGAAAATTTGCTGCTGCGTGGGAGCAGCTCTGTTATGAGCGAAACCCCGCTCTCGTTATATTGCAACAAAATAAAATCTCCCACGCAAGGCAAGTCCGAGCGCACAACCGCATCATACACAAATGCGCCTTTCAGCACCGCACTTACCTCACCAAACTGTGTGATAACGGTGTACTGGTTTCTTCTAAATTCCACCACTCTCCCCGGAATCAATCCGTCGGGTGGTGTTTTCATTTCTTTGTAGCCATAGCGGCTTAAATCTATCATTGAATTCTCCTTAAAATTGTGGCTTGTCATAAGGTGTCCGGGAAAGTTACTTTATTAGTGCTTGTGTAAACTTTAAGTGGTCGAATCAGGCAGTAGTTTACCGTAGTAACGCACTAAACAGTAACTTTCCCGGACACCTTGTAGCCTTTTAAAATAAACTTTTGGACGCAAAAAACCGCAAACAGCAGCTTCTTACGATGCTACTATCTGCGGTGAGGAAACAAAAAAGACACGACCTCTGTCGTATCCCGCTAACAGCAGTATTCACGAAAGGTTACTGATAAGTGGCACAGCAACAAACACAGGGCAAACCCTTGCTCATTTGATTTTTGCATATATCTGTGCCGAATATGTAGTTTTAAGTGATAACCACCTGCTGAAATATTTTACTCATTAACGCCACCTCTTTCTGAGATTATTTTGTATTACCTGATGCAGTTTAACACAATATGCCAACGCCTGTCAAGAATTTTGAGTTGACAAAGCTCCTAAAAGCTGAAAGCATATTAGAAAATCCGGAAAATTGACAAAAAGTTAATTGACAAACACATGATACTTGTAGTAAAAACAAGTTATAAACAATGGCTATTATATGAGGAGGTGCCATATGAAAAAGGCAGTAATAGTTTTATCTGTGGTTGCGGGAGTGTCGGTTATTTCATTAGTTGCAGTGATTGCTTTCACGCTGGGGGCGCGAAGTTCGCCCGCTCCGGCGCAAATGGTAGTACGTAATCAGAGCAATCAAAGCTCCGGAGAACCGACAGCGCCGCAAGACAATGACAGCCCCGGCGAACCGGCAGCACCGCAAGGCAATGACAGCCCCGGCGAACCGGCAGCACCGCAAGGCAATGACAGCCAAAGCAATGATGATAGAAGCAATCAGGGCGGTAGCATTCAAAACAGCGGGCGGGGGAATAGACCGGCAAACCCTGCTATCTCATTACAAAGAGCTATTGAAATTGCAGAGGCGGATCTTGCTGAGCGAGGTATCTCCGCTACTTTTCACCATGACTCAGGCATGGATTGGGAGAGAAGGCAATGGGTTTGGGAACTTGAATTTAGAGTAACCGATGCGCACAGAGGTCAACACACCATTGAGTATTACATTAATGTAGATACAGGGGATATTGTGAAATTTGAGTGGGATGATTGAGGTGTAGAGTCGTCAAATTCGGCGACAGCATCTTCATCAATTGTTTCCGAATTTATCACCCAACAGATTGTCTATCTGCTCAGCGGCTTGCCTGCTTTTTCCGATTAGAATATTTTGCAGTATGTCTTTTAGCAGCTCACCTTTGCTCGGATGACCTGTGAAAGCACTTAATCTTTCGCCGATTTCGTCTATCGCCATTGCGTCGAAAGCTTTAAGTGCTGCGCTTAGTGCGGAAAGCTCTTCGTTTAGTTCATCTTCATCAAAAACTTTGCCGTCATCGGACTTTTCGGTATTAGCGTTAATGACCGCATCTATGTTGTCCAGCAGCTCTTTTAGGCTGCTTATAAAATTACCATTGTTCTTTTTGATAAAATCAACATCATGACTTATGCTCGCTTCTTCAAGAATAGCGGCTTCTCCCGAGATTTTATTCGCACCGACATTGGCACTTGCTGATTTGAGAGCATGTACATATGTTGTGTATAGCTTAAAATTACCTTGTTCAATGCATTTCAAGAGTTCGTCGATTTTTGTCCTTCCGTTATTAGAAAATGTGGATAGAACATCTATATATCCCTTTGTGCTGCCACCGGATAGGCTCATGCCCCTTGCGGTATCGACACCATCAATAATTATTCCTATGTCTTTTTCAGGTATAGTCGGGGCAGTCAGCGAGGAATCAGCCTTTAGTTGTTTTTCCTTTGTAATCCACTTTGATAAAATTCCGCTCAACTTAGAAATCTCAATGGGTTTGGGCAAAAAGTCGTTAAACCCGTTTCGTAAGAACATATCCTTTGCGCCTACTATGGCATTCGCAGTTAATGCGATAATTGGTAAATTAGCGTATTTATCGCCCAAACTGTCAGCCAAGCTGCGTATAATTCCTACAGTTTCGACCCCATCCATTTCAGGCATCATATGATCCATCAGCACGAGGTCATAATCTTGCACCTTAAGGGCATTTATAGCCTCTTTCCCACTGAGGAAGCAATCAACAGTAACACCATAAGCCGCTAAAAGTCCTGCGCCGACCTTAAGATTTGTTTCAATATCATCCACAAGTAAAATCCTTGCATCGGGCGCTGTAAACATCTCTATATGCCGGCTTGCCAAAGTGTGGCTTGCTTCTCCGCCTCCGAGAACATTTACAATCGAAAGCAGGTATACAGGCATAACAAGCAGAGAATGTTCCTCGCTTCCTCTCGCATCATATGAATCCGACATCATAACAACTTTTGTGCTCAGCGCATTTGCCGTAACTATGTTGTTTGCGGTGCGTGCAAGGTCTCCCTCGGCGAAAACATAATCCCAATCTCCTTCAAGAAGTTTGCTTTGAAGTTCGCTGTCGTCATATAATACATGGTGCTCTGTCTTTAAATCCCATAGTGAACGGGACGCGTATTCCGAATAAACCGGAGTTCGGCAATAGAGCAAAATACGCTTATTCTCAAAGTGCGGAGGCCACTTGCCATACTCGGGGTCATCTTCATGCGAGGGTAATTTTTGTGGCAGAATTATCGTAAATTCGCTGCCAAATCCATATTTTGACGAAACCTCTATGCTTCCTCCCATGAGGTTTACGAGGTTATTTGTTATGGCAAGACCAAGCCCGGTACCTTCAATATTTTTGTTTGCTTCAAGGTCAAATTGATTATACTCTCCGAAGAGCAGTTCCAAATCATCTTTTTTTATGCCGATACCTGTATCCTTTATTTTCATGGTCAGAATTAAAGTCTCATCCCCATCTCTTTCCGCTGTTATATCAAAAGAGACATAGCCTCTTTGCGTATATTTAACTGCATTTGTCAGCACGTTTATGAGCACCTGACGTATCCTGACCTCATCGCCGATAAGGTCATTTGGAATATCGTGCTCCATGTATACGGCAAAACGTAATTCGGGGGAATGCATACGCATCTTAACGATACTTATTACATCATGAATAGTTGAATGGAGAAGGTATTCGGAGTTTATTATTTCGAGTTTACCGCTTTCAACCTTAGACAAATCCAAAATGTCATTTATGATTGACAGCAGATGGTCGCCGGATTGCTTTATAGTCACCGCCTGTTCACGCACAGAGTCCGAAATATCCTCACGCAAGATGAGTTCTGACATGCCCAAAATCGCATTCATAGGGGTGCGAATTTCGTGACTCATTTTGGATAAAAAATCGCTCTTTGCTTTAGACGCACTTTCCGCTTCAAATTTGAGCCGCTGCATCTCATCGTAGACACCCCCGAGTTGAGAGTCTCCGGTCATTGCATTTTCTGCTTTGGTAAAGTTCTCCTGCAAGGTTTTCAATGAATTGACTATTGCCATAAAAGACTGCGCTACCTGCGAAATTTCATCGTTTCTGCTAACATCGAAATTAACTTCAAGATTGCCTTTTGCTACCTCCTTTGCGCTTTCCGCCAAAGTTTGAAGCGGTTTAAGAGATTGGTGAACGATAATCACAATCAAAGCCGCAGCCAAAAGGATACCTCCCACCGTAAAGCGCAAAGATTCAAATATCAATTGTGCTGTGCTTTCCACGGCGTGAGCGTCAAAGAAGCTTACTATTGTCCAGTTTAATCCCGGGTCAAAAGTGACATAGGCGATTTTATCTATGCCCGTCAATGCAGAGTGATGTTCAAATACAGTGTTCATCGGGATTTCCCCAAAAGCTTCTATAACTCCCAAATCATTTACATGCCTACCCATATATGCTTCCGGTCGATTCGAAAAGAAAATAACCCCCGAGCGGTCTGCAAGATTTACAAAACTGTCATAAAGCTGCACAAAATCACGTAAAAAATACGCAAGCATTTCAGTATTTCCGGTCAGTGCAGCCATACCGAGTAAATCACCCTCATACATGATTGGCTGGGTGAACAAAAACTGCAATCTGCCACTGACGGGACATTCATATACGGGAGATATCCACTGCCCGGCAAGTTGTTCGTTAAAATATTCGGGAAACAAAAGCACGTCGGGTATATGCCCGTAAGGATTTCCGGCAGCTACCAGGTTAAATTCTGAATCAAACACAGCTATGTTTTCGTAAAATCTGACACCATCTAACTCATGGCTCATGCTATTGAACAAATTCCCGATTTGCCAGTCAATATCGTAATCTTCATCCGTGAGTCCTCGCTCGGCATGACTTGCAATAGCATTAAGCGTCCACCATGTATAGGTTCCGACGGTATCGAAAATACCGAATGTCATGTTTGCATTCCCTTTTAGGCGCTCTTCAAGCAATGTATCCATTTGGTCGGCTACCTGAGTGGCTCTGACCAGTGCTACCGCAACTGTTGCCGCTGTCACTACGACAACCAGCACCAGCACAATGCGGGACTTTACCGTCATATTTTTAATTAGCTTTTTTATCATCCTTTTATCTCCGATGCTATTTCACAAAATGCAAGATGTATTTCTTCAAATAAATCAACTAAAAGCGGGTCAAAGTGTGTAGCTTTGCCTTGCAATATAATTTCTACAGCTTTTGCATGTTCGAAAGCACCCTTATATGGGCGTGGCTCTACAAGGGCATCATATACATCGCCGATAGCCATCATTCTGCCCAAGAGAGGTATGGCTTCACCCGACAGCCCATTCGGATAGCCGCTACCATCCCACTTTTCATGGTGGGTTAATGCAAAAATTCTGGCATATTCCAAAAAGTCGCTGTCTGAAGTTTTTTCTTTTAGGCGCATTATTACTTTTTCACCAAAAATAGTGTGAGCTTTTATTACTTCAAACTCATCTGTCGTAAGTTTGTCGGGTTTGTTTAAAATTAAATCTGAAACAGAGATTTTGCCCACATCGTGCAACTGGCAAGATTGCAATACCAGTTCTTCATCTAACAGCGCAACTTCTTTTGCATATACCTCCTTTCTTTGCATAGCATCCAGCAAAACTTTCATATATTTTTGTGTCCTCACTATATGTCCGCCGGTAATTTCATCACGGTACTCCACGAGCTCTGCCATTGTGGAAAGGATTGCATTTTTAAGCTCTACTACGGTTTCTGTTTTTTCACCCACTATCTGCTCCAGGTTGTTGTTGAGAAAAAGTAACTCACGTCTTTGTGACACAAGCTCACGCTTTTGCTCCTCGACCAAAAGATGAACCTCCAGACGTTTGAGCAAAAGAGGTGTCGAAAAAGGTTTTGTGATATAATCTATAGCCCCCAGAGACAAACCTTTAAGTTCCATTTCCTCATTGCTGAGCGCAGTTAAAAATATGACAGGAATTTGTGCTGTATTTTGATTTAACTTAACTTTTTGTATTGCTTCGTGCCCGTCCATTTCCGGCATATTCACATCAAGCAAAATTAAATCCGGTATAAGAACATCCAACATTTCGAGCAATAATGCGCCCGAGCTTAATGTGAATACATTGTATGTGCCCATAAGAGCCTTTTTACCTATCGTCAGATTAGTCACGTCGTCATCGACCAGAAATATAGTCTTGCGCGTATCGTCCATTTTACCCTACCCCTCGCTTTAAATTATATTTTTCCCCATCTGAAAAATTAATAGCTAAGCTGCATTTAGCCATCATGCCGCGACTCATTATATTGGTTTTTCCGGTGTGTGCAACAATTGACACCATCTACCCGGTAGAGTTTTTGACATTTGACACACTCTACCCGGTAAGGTACAATTGCGGCACAAAATATGGGAGGGGTAGAGGTGATGATTGAAAATAATCGCTTCAGCATTTCGGATTCAGTTCCGCGCGATGCTTTGGTCAAAAAAATGAAGCGCATTTCCGCGACGAAAAACATTTTTATAACTGCGCCGGGTGGCTATGGAAAATCAACTGTTGCCAAGCAATGGCTTTTGTCCGTGCGGGGGAAAACAGCCACTATGGTTTTGAGTGAGGCGGACAATGACCCGGAAGTATTCTACCGGAGGCTGGCGGATACATTGCAAAAGCTCACGGGAAAAATGAAAGAATCCGAAAAAATATCCGGTATTTCCTTCGTCGAACTGCTCGAAATTATAGGACAGCTTCCCGAAAAACGCTCCCGCCGCTATCTTCTTGTTGACGATGTACATATGATTACAAATGAAGAAATCGAGAGCCGTATCTCTGTGCTTTTATCTCGTTTGCCGGACTATATCTGCGGCTGCCTTGTCGGGCGTTCGCGACCTGCTGATACTGTTTTAGAAAGCGATCGTTTTGAAATCATAACGCAGGACGATCTATTGTTCAACGAGGAAGAAATACAATGGCTTGGCGAAGAAAAGGATTATATATTAACGGATATTCAGGTTAAAGATTTGCTCAATACGACCGGCGGGTGGGCAATGTATCTATCTGCATTGCTTTCAGACGGAGGATCCGGTGAACCAAGAAAAAATGTGACCCCTCAAACATTGACACAATATCTCGACACACATGTGTGGGATCTGTGGGATAATGAGACAAAAGCCCAATTTTTGAAGCTTGCCGTCCCCATTGAGGTCACGCCGGAGCTTTGTAAGCGCCTCATGGGAGTCGATGACGGGCATGGATTCTTGGAAATGCTTGCGAAAAAAGAAAACGCTTTTCTGACTTCCACAAGTGAAGATACCTGGTGTTTCCATGACATATTCAGGGAATTTTTGCTTGACCGCGTATCGGAGGTCTTAAATAAAGAAGAACTCCGCCGACTTAATGATATTACCGGAAACTGGTACTACGAACGAGGAGATTATTTCCTCGGTGTGCATTATTATTATAAAAATGGAGACTATGACGGGATAGTCCGTTGCGAGCAAGCATCAATCAGCTACGTTACACAAACTGAGGACACTTCGTTGGAGGCGCACTACAACCCCACCAGTCAATTTGTTCTGAGTATGCCTCTGGAGTTTATCAAGAAAGAACCTTTTCTTATTATTCATTGCTCATATGTGGCGTACCTGCTGGGCGACTCGGCAAAATTTTTGCTCTACCAGGATATTTTGTACCAAAATTTTGAGATAATGCATAAACAATACCCCGAATTTCTTGCGTCATATTTTTTTATGTCCGGTCTTGATTACCGTATATCGCTCAAAAACATCTGTGCACAAATAGCCGAAGTATTTTCGCAAATGCCCAAATCTGCTGCGGGGGAATCCGATGAGGATGAAGCTGATGATAATGTAGGCACCAGTTCGGTAACACAAAACTTACCTTATTTTCACCGCTCGATGCGCGATTTTTCTGAAATTCACGAGATGGAGGAAGGCGAGTTGGCGCTGATACATGCAACGTTTGGCACAATGATTGGCAAAGACTGGAAAATTTTTAAGCCCTCTTTAATCGCCGGAATATATTATGAGCGTAGCCTGTTGGTGGACGCTTTGCATCACGCTCTTGGTGCATATAACGCCTGCGAAAATAACACACATCCCGAAGCGGTTTTTTGTGCGTATACAATTCTGGCGTCTGTGCTTTATGAGATGGGTGCGGTTAACGACGCAGGCAAAATTATGAATCAGGCGGAATGTTATATCAAAGACAAAGCACGGTTCTTACATGCAAATTTCAAGGCTCTGCAAACCGAGCGGTCTATCCGCTTCGGAGATGTTGATGCGGCTAAAGAATGGCTGGTCGTGTTTGCCTGCCGTTCGAATCGTCTGCCTTTTCACCAACTGCGGCAGCACTTTACAACTCTGCGAAGCTTTATTGCAGTAGGAAAGTACACGGCGGCTGTAAAGTTTGGTGAACGTCTGCTGGCACTTGCGAGCGAGTATAACAGACCTCTGGATCAAATCGAGAGCGGAATTTTGCTTTCAATTGCGTTGCAGAACTCAAAAAAAGGCGAAGCAGCAAGTCGATTAAAGCAAGCCGTAATTATCGCTGAGTCTTATGGTTTTTCACAATTGTTTCTGACAGAGGGCAAAGAAATATTACCATTATTATTGGAAGTCCGCAAAGAGAAGAAAAAACCGATTGCACAATTTGCGCGGAGGTTAATTGATGAAATTTGCGAGAGGCATAACCTCAAACTAACCGAGGAGAAAGCACCGAAATTGTCCGGGAGGCAGCTAACTGTGTTGACCCATCTCAGCCGGGGAATGACATATAGCGAAATTGCCGAGACTGTTGGTCTGGGACGCGGAACAGTTAAATCGCATATACTTCTTATGTACAAGCGCTTAGGTGTGCAAGGTGCGCAGGAAGCTGTAATAAAAGCGAGAATGCTTGGATTGCTGAAGTAGCAGAATCAGATTGTAGGATTGCAAAGTAAGATTTTGTTGACATTTTCATTTTCATATGTTACCGTAAACGCAATGTTTAAAAGAAAGGTGGTGAGAGGTATGATTCAGTCTGACTTCTATGTGCAAGGGAAGTATTCTCCGAAAATAAAAACGAATATAGTGCATAGGCTTTCATTCGAAACTATGGGAGCATGGGATAGGTGCGCCCTTTTGGCGGTTTTTAACCACCAGCTTGCAATGGATTTTAGAGTTTCACGAGGGCAGTCTGCCTATTTATTGAAAAGTGATTGTTTTGAATGCCTGTCACCGCATAAGTCAGCGGCATAATTTCGCTCCTTTATGTTCGGTAAACCTGTGCAGACAAGACAATCTGGACAGGTTTTTTGTATATAAGGAGTTAAGAAAATGATTGATATATCAGCACATGAGCTAAATAAATATTACGGCGCAAACCATGTCCTGCGTGGCATAACTTTTGAAATTTATGCAGGTGAAAAGGTCGGGCTGCTCGGCAGAAACGGCAGTGGCAAGACAACACTGTTTAAGGTAATAACCGAAGAAGAACCATACGAAAGCGGGAGTATTTCAAAGGCATCCGGCAAAAAAGTGGAAATTCTGGCGCAAATCCCCGTCTTTGCCGAAAGCGATACGGTCTCGGACATTTTACGCTCATCGTTTAAAGAGCTGACCGAAATACATGAAGCCATGAAAAAAATCGAAGGTGATGCAACTCCCTCTGTTTTGGCTCGTTACGGCAGGCTCATGGAAGAATATGAACGTCTGGGCGGTTATGATTTTGAAGTGAAAATAGACAAAATATGCAATGGCATGAACATCGGTGACGGCATGAGAGAAAGCCCGTTTCACCTGCTCAGCGGTGGAGAGAAAACGAGAGTCAACTTAGCACGTATTCTTTTGCGTGACTGCGACATACTTTTGCTTGACGAACCGACAAATCATCTTGATTTGACTTCTTTGGCATGGCTTGAAAATTTCATAAGGGATTTTTCGGGTACTGTTGTAGTTATATCTCATGACAGGGTTTTTCTTGACAATGTAATCACGCGAGTTATTGACATTGAAGATGGTAAGGCACATTTCTATAGCGGAAATTTCACTTGGTATGCCGAGGAAAAACGGCGCAGATTCACCGACCAATTAGAGCGATACGAACGGCAACAAAAAGAAATAAAACGCATTGAAGACAGAGCAAAATGGTTTGTTGAGCAAAATCAGTTTACGACAAAACATCATGCCATATTATCCAGAATTGACCATATGGAGAAAATAGAAAAACCCTCCGCATCAAGAAAGGTTTCAGAGGATTTTAACAGCGGCGGATATGCTGCAAAACGAGCTGTTTCGCTGGAAAACGTAAGTAAAAGTTATGGCAGCAATGTGATTTTGGACGATGTGACTCTCGGGATTGCACGAAATGACCGCATTGCTTTGATTGGCGCAAATGGCTGCGGAAAAACCACTCTTTTGAAGCTTATTTTAGGTGAAGAGCCCTACGAAAGCGGTGAGATTAAGGTTAGCCCTAATTTAAGCATTGCGTATATGTCGCAAATAATTTTGTTTGACGATGAAAATGCAACGGTGCTTGAGACTCTGCGAAAAATCTCAGAGCTGCCTGAAGATAAAGTCCGAAGCATACTTGCAAGGTTTAATTTTCGTGCACCCGATGTGCTTAAAAAAGTTAAAAGCCTCTCGGGAGGGGAGAAAAGCCGTCTAAAGCTGTGCTTGCTCATGCAGGATAAATATAATTTTCTGATCCTTGACGAGCCGACAAACCATCTCGACATTGACTCACGTGAATGGATTGAAGATGCCATAGCAGATTTTGACGGCACTATGCTATTTATCTCGCATGACCGCTATTTTCTCAGTAAGTTTGCTACTAAGGTGTGGAGCATGAAAGACGGCAAAGTTACGACGTTTGACGGAAATTTTGACGACTACTGAGTGTAATCCTATGGGCGATCATTTATGAAATCTACACTTACACCAATCTTTCGCTCGATTTCAATTTCAAGGCAATTTGGAATAGTGGCGTGGTATCTGTGAAGTGCCAAACAATCTTTGCAGATTCCGTGCCACTTGCACTTTGTATCAGGACAATTGCAGATTAGATTTTCTTCGTTTGCCAAGATCTCCTGAGGACTCAGTTTCTCACGTACTTTCAACATATAGCCTTGGTAGACACCCTTTTTGCGAAATCCCAAAGATTGTGCGGTTTCCTGTTCGTTTGCACCTTTTGGCGATTTGTCTTTGTCTGTCATGTATACTATTTCTGTATTCCCGACATCAAAGGCATACTCTACAGCTGCTGTGAGCAACGCTCTACTCTGTGCGGGGTCGTGAGCTTGCAAGTAGAAAACTTCTCCGATTTTGGGGTTTGCCATTTTTGTAAAAATTATTGCATATCCTGCTGCGGGTGTGTTCGGCCGTGACAGAAAAACACCCCATTTTGAGAGATTTTCTCGGATAAGCTGACTTGTCCAGAACATATCTTCGCTGTTTTTATCGTGTAGTGATGAAAAAATTTCAAAGTCACTCTCGCTTATGACTCTAAAAGCGTCAGCGGTATCATAAGGCTTAAATTCGCTCGGGTGCAGGCGCATGTCAATGCAATCATCAAGCAACAGAGCGATTTCACGAAGCCGCTCCGTCGGTGCTGTAGCTTTATGGTACATAAACCACACTTCATATCCCGGATAAAGAGCGGTTACCTCCTGTTCAAAACCTTGCGGAATATCTGTGGCTTCTTCGATATGGATAACTTTATCTGCTTCATCAACCAGAATTTCGAGGTTTGCTATAGTCACCTGTTTCATTTTGCTTCTTCCTTTACATCATGGATAGTATGTCGGCTAGTGTAGCGTATTTTTGTCAAACTGCCTCGGATATGATAAATTCTACAAGCCTAGTCTATTCCTGTCAACTTAATTATGGAAACTTCTCAGTTATGATGTAACGTGCTGTAAAGAGGCAGAGGAGCAATCCCCTGCCTCTTTGAATGTGCGAAGCTTTACTGCGAAGATTCTTAGTATTTACCCATTTCTCCGAAGTTATTGTTATTTGTCGGTGCCGGAAGTCCCGAGATTTGTGCACTCGGCAGACTTTGCACGAACGAGTTGTCACTGTCTTTCAGCTTGAAGTGTCCTATGAGTTGCTGCAGCATATCTGCCTGTCCGCTGATTTCTTCTGACGAGGCGGCACTCTCCTGAGCTGTTGCGCTGTTTTGCGAAACTACCTGCCCTACTTGATCTATACCTGTGTTTATTCTCGTTATTCCATCTGCTTGCTCTCCCGAGGCTTTGGCAATCTCCGCTATAAACTCTGTGGATTCCTTTATGCCCGCAACAATCTCATTTAAGCTTGCCGAAGTTTCACCTGCAATTCTGCTTCCGAGCTCGGCTTTTTCAATTGACTGCTGAATCATAGCTCCCGTGTCTTTAGCGGCTTCCGCACTCTTTGACGCAAGGTTTCGAACTTCTTCAGCGACAACTGCAAATCCTTTGCCGTGCTGTCCTGCCCTTGCTGCCTCTACAGCTGCGTTGAGTGCCAGAATGTTTGTCTGGAACGCAATATCGTCAATTGTCTTGATGATTTTGCCGATGTTCTTGCTTGACTCATTAATTTCATCAACCGCTTTCATCATTTCATCCATTTGCCTGCTACCTTTTTCCGCATTGTCTCTAATTCCGCCGGAAAGTGCTGAAGTCCTTGCTGCTATATCCGCATTTTCTTTTGTCATTTTCGCAATATCAGCTATTGACCTAGACAGATCATCAATGGACGCGGCTTGCTCTGTAGAGCCTTGAGCAAGTGATTGTGCGCCGTCCGCAACTTGCCGTGAACCTGTAGTTACCTGTGTGGTCGCAGTGCTTATTTGATTTAGCGTACTGTTTGTGCTGTCCAGCATTTTGCTGATTGCCTGGTTCATTACGTCGTGATTTGAACGACTTTCCAGGGATACTGAATAGTCTCCCTCGGCGATTTTTGCCATGACCTGTGACTGAGTTTTGATGCCCTCCGCCATCTTAACGAATGCACGCTCAAGGTGCGTTATCTCATTTTTTGTGGCAGTTGTGCCGTTATCAAGCCCGTGTGCATCTACTCCGCCAATGGCTATATCTTCAGCTATAGCTGTAAGAATCGGCAGTTTTTTCAGCGACCTACCTACTATAATGTATACGGCAACTGCCATCACAACTACAAGTGCGACACCAACAGCAATGATAGTCCACACAAGGGTGGTGGAAGCAGCTGTGACCGATGTTTCGGGAACAATTCCACCAACAAGCCAATATTGCCCGGTGTTGCCTATAGGTACTCCTTGAGCTAAAAACTCGACGTTGACGTTCGATAAACTGGAGTATGCTATCAAGGAAAAACTTCCGCCATTTCTCAGAACCTCTTCAATTTGTGTTCTGTAATCACCCAGCCAAGTCTCAGTAAAGTGCCTCGTTAAGAGATCAGAGTTTGAGTGGGTAGTAAAATACCCGCCCGGAGAGAGGGAGAACAAATAACCATCATCCAATATGGTGACTTCATTCATTATATGTGAGATGTCATTTAGGTTGATATCAAGCCCTACAGCACCGGCAACAACGCCATTATCTAAAATAGGCAGTGCAAGGGAAAACATTGTTACATCTCTGCCGGCTACATTATATATATATGGGTCTGTGGCATGGGCTCTGCCGGAGTTACGAACACCCATGTAGAAATCGCCATCAACCGGGTCATCATAGCCAACCAAAGCTTCCACAATAACATTATTCCCATCCTTAAAGACATAGGGAACGAAGCGTCCCGTGTCGTCGTGAAACTCGGTACCTGCGAACTCACTATCCCTGCCATCAAAGGCATTTGGCTCCCAAACAGACCATGCTCCGACGATAATATCGCTTGCCAAAAGCACATCTGTCAGGATTGATACCACCTCTTCACGAACATT
>Ga0209755_10001659_pt1 | contig 33658 bp, 28 predicted proteins | sample TergutCo191P1_FD_187301 | JGI IMG/M metagenome (GOLD analysis project Ga0209755, IMG submission 187301) | Cornitermes sp. P1 segment gut microbial communities from Petit-Saut dam, French Guiana - Co191P1 (SPAdes) (version 2) | ecosystem: Host-associated > Arthropoda: Insects > Digestive system... | reverse complement strand
CCAAAACGTGCTCTTTGGGCATTTAGTAAAAGCTCATTCATCCTTTCGAGCTTTTGCCTGAGCATTGCATTTTCTTTCTCTAAGTTGGTCACAGTTGTTTTCAAAGCGTCGATTTCAGCGGCATTGAAAGTTACGTCCCGCACCGGGTATTTGTGGCTTGTCTCTTGCGCGAGCAAAAAACTTGAATGGATCCATGGGTTACCTCCGTTAATCAAGCATGAAAAAAGCACCAACAAAAAGTTGATGCTTTGGCAGAAAAATTATTTTATCTTGCTATTATCTTATATCTTTGAGCTTATGATAAAAAAATAACACATTATTTTCTTTTGTATTTTTTTCATCTCTATGTTCATCAAAGGTTTTTTTAGCAACTCTAAATAATGAAGCACCTCCGGTCAAAATTGCACCAATATTTATAGCTGTCGGCACTGGTGCTATTCCTATAGCTACTCCACGTGCAATAGTGCCGATTGCTTTTTTATCAGTAAATATATTAGTGCATAATTTGCTTAGATATGATTTTTGTTTAGTAACATTGATTATTTGGTGGATATTGTACTCCAAGTCAATATAGCATTCAGCAATTGATTGCTCAAATTCGTTGTCCCAAGGTAAATATTTAATTTTCTCAGAAAATTCTTTCATCGCATATCTGAATGGAATCAAGTATTGGTCTAAGTCTTTTCTGATATCAACTATTTCGGATATATCTGCGTTTCTAAAATTAGGCAGTTCCATAAACAAATGATGTACTGTCGAAATATGTTTTATCTGTCTTTGTTTAACATCAGATAATGCATATTTGTCATTTCTAATTCCTTGACTCAATAGAATCGATAAGTCATCATCGTACATTGGATGTGAGGCACCAGTGATTGTATCATTAATTATCCTGTCTATAAAATTTTCTTCAGCATCCTTGCCCTTCAAATCATTTGTCCATGTTTCATAATCATCAACATCAATAAGTCCTTCTTGTAGAGCCGGAAGTATTTCCATGATTCGAGAATTATTAATTACAGATAAAATCGGATGCATGGTCGCATCAAATTGTTTCTGCACTTTATCAATTGCTTTGCGCACTGAATCAATATCAATGTTTTCATATCCCTCTTTTTCTGTTTGAGCAAATAATTTTTCTGCTTCATCAAATAGAGAGATACCACTTGATTTATTAATACGGTTAGCTTTTTGTGGAAACAGGACACTTAAAAATTCTAATAGCATTTTAGCATTATTTCCTGAACGAAGAAACATTTTCATGTTATCATCATTCCCATTGTTGAAAAGAGTGTCCTGTAAAACTCTACAAAATGAAATTGGAAACGACATACTGTACATTTTTGTTTTATCGCCGTACAATAAGCCTGTTTTCAAGAGATTTTTATCTCTCTCCATATCAAGTCCTTTAGACGGCGCAGTTGCAACTGTAACATTAAACATATGAAAATTTCCTTACAGACATTTACGCATATTTAATGCACTTTTATCCGTAAATTCCTCTCAATTTATTTAGGCACAGACGATGTATTATACCACACAATTTCCTGAAAATCAAATTACCAAAATCCCCCGTTTTGGAGGCACCAACCTAACACCATATCATTTCCACTTCTCAATTCGAGTTGAGTGAACATGGACAACAGAGCAAAGTCGGATTGGCATAAGGTGTTCAGGTTGCCAGGCTCTCCTTAAAGTTTCTAAATGTAGAAGCATAGTTCTTTTGGGGAAAATGGGGATGGAGCGCATCCGCCAGCAATGGGCAAGTCACAGGGATACGCTCCGGCGGGATGCGTCATGGCCTTCGTCAGTCACGTCTTTTCTGGCGGAAACTTTATAGCTGGCCAAAACCTGTGTTCCAGACTACGGCCACGCCACATCCCGCCGAAGCGCAGCCCTATGCCTCGCCCATTGCCGGCGGATGATAGTTTTCTGTGCAAAACCTTGTTTTCGGTTTTTACACAAAAAAGAGCCCCTGCCATAATTTCAAAATCATGGCAGGAGCCAATAAACTCAAGCAGTGCGGGGTCTGAAAGCCGCTATCGTTAATTACTCAAGTAAGTCATTCAATCAACCATCTTGATACACTTGTGATAAAAGACAATGCCTCGGCACGGGTAGCAATGTCCTGTGGCCTGAAGTACAGATTGTCAACAGGCAGGAGGTGGATGCTACCAAAAGCATCCACTGAATCTTGTGCCCAATAAGATATATCGGTATCATTATGCATCGTGATATCTAAAAGAAACATGCCAACAGGTATGCTACTCCAAAAATTTGAAACGACCGTTCTCCATAAGCCGAAGGCAGCAAGATGACGATTCGCAATAACTATCATCTGCTCTCTTGTGAGGAACTCATGAGACATCAAATCGCCGTGTTCGTTGCCACGGATAATTCCCGCTTCAACTGCCCAGACTAAATACCTCTCATAAAACAAGCCTTCCCTGGGTGTGCCAATTGGTTCATTAAAATACTCATGCATCCGCCCCAGCATGGAAATATATTCCGCTCGTGTTATTACTCGCTCTGGCTCAAATCGAAAATTTTCTTCGCTCACACCTTGGATAATCCCGAGGCGGATACCCGTCAGCACAGATCTGTAAAACCGATCATCAGGAGAAACATCTTCAAACTCAACTATTGGCATTTGAGCACTTTCTCTTATCTCGTGAGGTTTGCCTGTCGCATATGCCCAGTTTGATAATAAGAGCACAGTAATTAACACCAGTGGAACAATCCTGCACAATTTTTTTTTCATCCATATCCTCCTTTCAAATATCCCACCTTATTTCATGCTGCATTTCAACATAACTCAGGTTCAATCAGGAGAGGAAGTGCCCACTCTCTGAAGATAGATAACGTGATCAGGCTCAACATATAGAATCATCTCCGGTTCAACAAATCCAATTATGTCACCTAACGTGGGTGCTTGAAAAATTGATGTGGATGGTGTCAGCACCCAAATATTATGCCCTTCAAGCGAAACATCTATCCCATCCACAAGCTGGAATGTAAATCCCGCCCAACGCATGGGATAAGAGTAGAAGCTGAATATGTTGAACCTCTCGACGAAGTATGTCTCTGTTGTTTGAGCTACACTTTCATCCAACACGAGGCTCATTCTGTTTTGTAGCCGAACAAGTACTATTAACGCTTCCGCACGCAATGCACTACGTTGTGGGCTGAAATTCGCACGAAACGGCAAAATGAAACACGCTTCACCAAGGGCTTTTGCAGGGGCTAGTGCCCAGTCGGAAATATCCGGCCATGTATAAAAATGGGTAAGGAGATTGTTAAGCGGCGAATGATTTTCCGGCCTTTGAAGTGCATCCCATGTCAGCCCAAGCACTTTCGTAACATATCGGTAAATAATCACCACTATCTGCTCAGAGCTAATATACGAATGCGGCATTAAGTCACCGTCTTCGTTGCCACGTATGACCCCCATTTCCACAGCCCAATTGAGATACCGCTCATAAAACAAACCCTCGCCCGGTGTGCCGATAGTTTCATGGCTATGCTCATATAGCCTCCCAAGCATAGTTATAAACTCTGCCCTTGTTATGTTGCGGTGCGGCGCAAATCGAAAGCTCTCTCCGCACACCCCTTTAATAAGCCCAAGCTGTACACCGCGCCGAACATGATAAAAAAGTGATGTGTTTGCAGCAACATCTTCCGGCAACAAGGGCTCAACACTTGTTGCCACCGCCCCGCTGGACAGCAGGAGTGTAACTGATAACCAAACGGAAACAAAAGCGCATAATTTTTTCTTCATCCATATCCCCCCTTCAAATTTTATCTTTTCAAGTATTTGACAAGTAGTGTGTTCAGTTTAGAAATGTTCCGACCGTCATTGTAGCAAACCGCTGCCACCTTGTCATCCTACAATAGCGAACCCTTGCGGTCAAAAGTGTGTAGTTATACATTTTTCTATTAATAAGTGGGCAATTTTGGCGACAAACATGAAATATTCACGAAAAAGACACAGTTGGACGGTGAAATATTTTATTTTCTCTTTTGCATTTCAGGGTGCAGAACTTGCACACTCGATATTTTCATTGAGAAAACCAGCCATCTGCATACGCTGCTACACGCCAGCCGCCCGAAAGTTGCAAGGCAGGGCCCTACGCTCCGGCGGAATGTGGCGTGGCCGGAGTCTGGAACACAGGTTTAGGCTGTGCCGTCAAGTTTCCACCAGAAAAGACGTGACTGACGAAGGCCATGACGCATTTTGCCGAAGCGTAGGGCCCTGCCTTGCAACTTCCTGGCGGCGTAGGGTTTGCAACAGTCAGCCCCAAAAGACAGTAAGCGCATAACCGAAAAGCCACCATAAAGACTTGCCGGATAAACAAAAACAAAGGCTACCGGTCATGACTTCAAAAATCATGGCCGATAGCCCTTAAGTTCAAACCCGCTGAGCCCTACTGCAAATTAAGCCTCTTGCTCAGCATGTGGCGCGTGATTAGATAGTAGACCACGCAGAGAACCAGCGTGACGCCCACCACTGACCATGACAAGAACTGAAACTGGCCGAACAGTGAGAAATTCATTAAGAACGAGTTGAGAACTCCATCTAAGCGATCATGAAAGCCAAGAGCTGCAATGATTGTCGCTATCAGAACTGCTACTACCTGCAAAATTGTGGTGATGGCTATGTACGAACCAAACGCCATCAGCCAGCGGTTCTTGTTTACAAGCATGCTCAGCGACATGCAAGCATACATCAGGAGAATGAAAGAAAATGAGCCCAATATCACCGAGGCCAAACTCTGTAGTAAGAAAATCACCATTTGATAACTGTTAAATGGAGCGTTTTCAAAAGCCCGTATGAACATGTCCAAAATGCTCCCAAAGCCCATCCAGGCACCGCCCATTATGAGGATTGAACCCATTACAACAATTCCGCTCACAATGAACAAAATCGCCGAAACAAACAGTTTGCTTAAAATTATGCTATCAACGCTGGCAGGCAACGTCATGGTGAGATACCCCTCATTTGATAGAAGGTTTGTCCAAAACCGCTGTATTGTTATTATAAACGAGATAACTGCAATACCGATAATCAGGACAACTGCTACAAAAATTCCGAGACCTGTCGGTATGGTGAGCTGAAGATAACCGAAGAGGCTGCTAACTAAGGACATTATAATCAGCGCCGCAAACAGTGGCAGAAAAATCCGCCCCAGAGCCATAAACTCATATTTCATCAACTTGCCTAACATTTGAACACCTCCCTAAAGTACGCATCGACTGACATCCCGCGCTGCTCTCTGAGATCATCCACCGATGAACTCAGGGCGACCTCGCCGTTTTTGAGGAAAATCACATCGTCAAGCACCTGCTCAATATCGTAAATCAGGTGAGTCGAAATTACCACCGAAGCCTCTGGGTTGTAGTTTTTGATTATTGTATTAAGTATGTAATCCCTCGCCGCAGGGTCCACGCCGCCGATGGGCTCATCGAGCAAGTACAGCTTGGCATCGCGGGCCATAACTAAAATAAGCTGAACCTTCTCCTTTGTGCCTTTTGACAAAGACTTAATCGTGGAATTTGTGTTTATGTTTAGGTTGCTTAACATCTCAGTGGCTTTGGCCATATTGAAGTCGCTGTAAAAATCCTTGAAAAATGAAATCATGTGCGAAACCTTCATCCAACTGTTCAGATAGCTATTTTCCGGCAAGTATGACACAATTCCTTTTGTTTCAGGGCCTGGGTTACTGCCGCCAATCTGAACGAAGCCTGATGATGGCGTGAGCAGCCCTGTGCAAATTTTAATCAGCGTACTCTTGCCGCTGCCGTTTGGGCCTAGCAGGCCGACAATCCTGCCGGGCTCAATCTCTAGGTCTGCATTACGGAGCGCCACTGTGTGGCCATACACCTTATGCAATGAACTGCACTTAAGAATTGGCATGAGCGCTTACCTCCTCTTTTTCAGAAATTATTTTGACGGTTTCGCTTTTGCCATAGCCGATTGCCGCCATTTTTTCTAGAAACACATCAATTAGCTCCATCGCCATCTCGCTTTTTGCTTTTTCAATCACCGTAACATCCTCCGTTACAAATCTTCCGCTAGTTCTCTGGGTGTGGACGAGACCGTCCCGCTCAAGCTCTGTAAGAGCCCTTTGCACCGTGTTAGGATTGACCGAAGCATCTTCTGCAAGTTCCCGCACGGCAGGGATTTTGCCCCCGGGCTTAAATAGCCCTGAAACAATCGCCAGCTTAAATTGCTCTTGTAGCTGTAAGTAGATCGGCCGGTCCGGCGTAAAGGTCCAAGTCATAGTAGCACCTCCTGTGTTATTGTGTTAGTCTAGTGATACAACAATACAAAGCGGGCGGTTTGTCAAGTAGTTTTTTTTGTGCTATTTTGGAGCGCTATTTTGACTTACTTGAAATGAGCCTTAACGCTTGATAATAGGAAGTCTTTGATCCCTCCGGGATTTTGAATTGCTACCACGGCGTATGCGATTTCCGGTGTAATGGTCTTGGCCGAGTAGACGAAATATCCCGGAGCCCACAGTGTTGGGTTATATTTTTCTTTTGCGTGGTGCAAATCCTTAAATCCATAGAAGCCATTGCACTTTTCATATACAAATTCCAAAAACTTTACCGTTAAGTCATCTTTGCCGCCCTCTTCCCTGACATTTGCAAGCGTTGCAAGCCCAATGCTGCCCCAGTGAGCACCCTCATCCCTAAACGCCATAAAGCCGTCATATACCAGTTTTTCCGTAACGCCACCCGGTGCATGGGGGACTCTGCGGGTCACGTCGGCCAAGTAACCGTCAAAGTTATTAAATGGCAAAAACACGTTGAAGGCAACTATGTTTCCATCTTTATCCCTTGCATAAAAATACCTGCGGTCCATAGGGTCGTCAAGATTAACTCCGCCGACGGAAAAGCCTAGCTGGCCGCTTTTTTTGCCCTCAAGCCATGCCGCTGAAACCTCATTTATTTCCTTTTCAATTTGCACGCATTTCGCTTCACGCGGATTGTACTCATGGGTTGTGACTTCTTTGCTTGCGTGGGTTATAAGAGCGCGCAGCTTCTGCATCTTGCCGCCTGCTAAGCCGTAGCCGTCAAGGGAGAACAGAGCTTCTTCCCCCGCTTTAATATGACCGTATCCCATCATTTCATACTGCTCTAAAAATGTACCGGTGGTGCCGATAAAAACGCATTGGTAGGAGCAGTCTAAGCAGAAATTACTAAACTCAGACAGAAACTGAACAAAATGCTCCGGCTTACAAACAGGGTCGCCACAGACAGTTACAACATTTCCCACAACGCCATAGGCGGCTACGCCTGGTACTTTCTCGCCAAAAAACAAGGTCTTGTCGTTTTCCAAAACTAAGTATGATGCTGAGTTTTGACCATACTTTAATACCAGCTCACGAGCTTTGGCCCTCTCTTCATCTGTTTTGATTTTGTTTATTATGGCTGAGTGCAAAACTAAAATTACGCTGGCAACCGCACATGCCCAAACGAAGTATAGTATAAACCTGTCATAGGCGGGGAAATCGGCGCTCTCACCAAAAATTATTCCTATTGTTTCCATAAGGCTATCAGAAAAAGCTGGACTTTCTCCGGCGTGCTGGCTCAAGCTAAAGCGCCCTATTGCAGCACCGGTAAGCACAGTGGCCAGTCCAGCTACTGCGGCAAAAACAGAACGCTTTACTGATAACCTGTCTGAGGGCCTTCTAAACTGGCTGTAGCTAATCAGCAGTATCACAAGAGCGAGCGCTTCAAAAATAGTTGCAATTAGGCTTACCACATGGTGGTGGAGCACGAGGTTAAGAAATAGCCTGCCAGAGAGCAAAGCGATACAGAGTGTCCACGCAAATCTCTTACGCATGTGGAGATTCCATGCAATTACAAGCAGTGTAAGTGACATTATGCGCTGGACAAAGCGGCTTATTTCTGCGTAGAAAATAATGTCATGAAGCCTTGCCATAGGGAAAAAAGATGCTATAAATATCAGTATGGACATGGAGATTACTAAGGCTATGCCAATATTTGCCAAGTGATTTTGTACTCGTGTTCTTCTCATTACAGTCACCGCCTACTTAAAATTTCGCCGAATTTTTACATGAGAATGCCGCTTGATTTATGTCACTTTACAAGATTATTATACACATCGTATAGCCCGCACCAGAGATAGCATAGTGCTATTATACTGCTATTGCCAAGATACTACAATAAAAGATATAAAAACCGCCATCTTGCCCTATTGACATTTTCATAGTACAATTACTAAAAACAAAAAAGGACTTATATAATATGAGCGAAACAAAAACAATTTACATTGCCGACGATGAGGGCAGCATCAGGACTGCAATTAAGGCATTTTTGGAAAAAGCCGGCTTTGAGGTTTCAGACTTTGAAAATGGGGATTTACTCTTGGAGGCATTTGCGGATAAGCCGTCAGACCTGGTGGTTTTGGATGTTATGATGCCGGGTTCAAACGGCTTTGTGGTGTGTAAGGAACTGCGCAAAATCAGCACTGTGCCGATTATAATTTTATCAGCGCGTGACAGTGACTTAGACTATGCCACGGGGCTGGACTTGGGCAGCGATGATTATTTGTCTAAGCCTTTTAGCCCGATGGCGCTTGTCAAGCGCGTTGAAGCCATTTTCAGGCGCATTGAGTTTGAGAAGGAGAGAAACTCATGAGAGCGGGCGGGATAAGAAGTGAAAAGAAAATTAAGATACACAGGAGGATACTAGGCACGTTCACAGCCCTGCTGTTTGTGTCATTTTTAATCACGGGGGTGTTTGCCAATATGGCACTGGAGCTCGTTGAGGCTGTGGAAACCTATGATATGGCTCTCGCGCAGCATATTTACGGCAGGGCAAACTTAGTGCTGTTTGCGCTTATCGGCGTGATTTTTTTCATCGCCGTAATCGCCACATATTTTCTGTCAAACTCCATCACCCGGCCAATAGAGAAACTCGACAAGTTTGCCCTAAATATAGGCAGAGGGGATTTTACGCCGAATAATTTTGTTTTTAGGGAGCAGGAGCTTGAGGACTTAAACAGTGCCCTCAATGAATCGGTGAGGCGGCTGGGAATTTATGACAATGAGCAAAAGACATTTTTTCAAAATGCTTCCCATGAGCTGCGCACTCCTCTGATGTCCATAAAGTGCCATGCAGAGGGGATTGTGTTCGATGTGATGGATCCCAAGCAGGCAGGGGAAACAATTCTGCAAGAAACAGATAAGCTCTCTGACCTTGTGACAGATCTGCTGTATATAGCCAAGATTGACAACATAACAACTGCATACACCAGAGAGCCTGTGAACTTAACAGAGCTTATAAGAGGCTGTGCAAGCAGGCAGCAGGCGCTGGCGGAGAAGAATAATCTGCGGATAGCATTTGACTTTGGTGAAGAGGAAATAAATCTAACATGTGTGCAGGATTTGATTTCAAGAGCCATTGACAATATGCTCTCAAATGCAATCCGGTACGCAAAAGCAGAGATTGTCCTGTCCTGTCACAAATATGCAGGCTTAATTGAGCTGAGTGTCAAAGACGATGGCGAGGGGATTGATGCGGGAACTCTCCCGCATGTATTTGAGCGTTTTTACAAAGGTAAGGGCGGCCACACGGGAATAGGCCTGTCCATAGTGAAATCAATCGCCGAGCAGCACAGCGGCAAAGTCAGGGCAGAAAATGCGCAGTCGGGCGGAGCCAGATTTGTAATGACCTTGCCGTGCTAAACTTGCAGGAACTCACTCACGCTTGTAAGCAAGTTGGTGATTAAAAATGTAAATCCGGACACTTTTAAGTGCCTAAAAATGTATTTTTTGACATTTTAATTGACTTATTTCGAAAGTAGCCCTATACTAAGGGCATTAAATGCTCGGAGGATACTGATGAAACGGAAAGTTGAAGCATATTTTAAGTGGTGGAGGGAACTAGGGTGTGAAAGAATGCCGTTGCTCCTTTACGGCGCGCGGCAAATCGGCAAAACATATGCACTTCAAGAATTTGGTGCGACCCATTACAGGAACACCATATATCTAAATTTTGAGTCAGACCCAACATTATCACAATTATTTGCCGAGAGCATAAGTCCGCTCAAACTCATCCCCAAAATTGAGAAGTATTTCAATTTGTCAGTAAAGCCTGATGATACGTTGATTATTTTCGATGAAATACAAAGTTGCAACCGGGCGCTTACCTCGCTGAAATATTTTTGTGAGGAAGCGCCTGAATACCATGTCATTGGCGCGGGCTCGCTCCTGGGTGTGCATATTACTTCAAAGGATTATTCTTTCCCTGTGGGAAAGGTGATAACTAAGATGATGCACCCATTAAACTTTGAAGAATTTTTGTGGGTATCAGACCGGGCGGCGTTTGCAGATTTGATTGAAGAATGCTTTCTAACAGATAGGCCGGTTGAGAAAACTCTGCATGAGAGCTTGCTCGCATTATACCGTGAATACATCTTGGTAGGAGGTATGCCGCTGGCTGTGCTAAATTATGCAAGTCATGATAAACTGCTCAGCTACAGTGAAATTCAAAGAATCATTCTGGACACGAATACATCCGACATGACAAAATATTCTGAGAAATCACAGAGCATTAAGACGATAATGACATATGAATCAATAGTGCCGCAGCTTGCCAAAGAAAATAAGAAGTTCCAGTACAAGCTAATTAAAAAGGGAGCCAGGGCAAGCCTTTTTGGTGACTCAATTGACTGGTTGATCCGGGCGGGAGTTGTGCTTAAATGTGAAAAAATTACAGCAGGAAACATGCCGCCTAATATTTCAAAAGATGTGTCGTCTTTCAAGCTCTACATGGGCGACATTGGCCTATGCAGCCATAGAGCGGGTCTTACCGCTTCAAGTATGGGGGCCTTTGATCAAACTTTCATGGGTGGCCTTACTGAAAATTATGTTGCAAATACGCTGGCAAGCAATGGCTATGAGCTGTTTTACTGGGAGTCGGATTCCATAGCGGAAGTTGATTTCGTCATAGTGAAAGACGGTAAGAATATTCCAATCGAGGTAAAAGCAAAGGAAAACACGCGCTCCAGAAGCCTAAACTCTTTTATCTTAAAATACAATCCGGAATATGCCATAAGAATATCAGGAAAGAACTTCGGCTTTGAAAACGGAATAAAATCAGTGCCACTCTATGCGGCTTATTTAATCTAACGGGAAAGGTTGCGTGCTCTATCTCTTCATAAACAGAGGGTTGCATAATATCCCTCCTACCCACTCCTTAAATCCCGACGCCGGTAGCTTATGAAGCCAAGCGCCATCAGTAGGGCTGAAAGCCCTGTAAGCACTGCTAGCGGGGCCCAGGCCTGTTCTTCTTCAGGCAGGCGGGGGATGTGGTAAAAGGGCGATAGTCCCAGCACCCAGTCCGGTAAATCGGCCAAAGTACCCACATAGACTGCAAAGAAGCTAAAACCCAAGTATCCATAACTGATTGCTGTTTTGGATGGAGCGATGCCTACCAAAGCTGCCGTGAGCCCTAGGAGTGCCCACATAGCGGGGAGGTAGTTCATAGCGGCTTGAAGATAGACCCCAAATGAAGGGGTGGTATCTGATGTTATAGACGCTGTAGCCCAAAAGGACAGGATGGATAGAAACTGAAGCACTACGCTTGCAGCAAACGCTGTGCCCAAATACACACCGAACAATCTAATGCGGGATATGCCGGTAGAGTAAATCTGCTCTGTGTATCCCTGTTTTTCTTCGCCCCATATGCGGAGCATCAGGCTCACCACGGGAATCGCCGCGACCACAGCCATTATCATCATAAGAAGGCTCACAAACTGGTCTGTGAAAGACTGGCTATCCCCGCCGCCTGCTGTAAACATGGCCTGAAGCATTTCGCTTCCCTCAATAAAAGTATCCACCTCGTTAATCACAGAACCGTACATAACGCCGAATATAACCACAACTGCAACCCAAGCAAGCAGCGTGCTGCGGCAGAGGCGCAGCGCAAGGCCTAAGGGGCTTGAGAGCGTACGGCCACCGTGGTGTGCTCCGGGGCGGGCTGGGATAACCCCTTGACCTAAGTCACGCGCCCGGGCGAGTATAAATGCAAGTACAGCAAACACTGCAAATGCCCCTAGCAAAATCCAAACCGGCCATAGATAATTCTCTACATATACCTGCGCCCGCGACACAAGGCCCAGAGGTGATATTAGTGACAGGGTCTCCGCCCTCACATCCCCTACTGCACGGAGCACATAAGCTCCTAACAAAAACGCAAGGGACAGGCCTGAAGCCGTGCGGTTGTTGCTGCAAAGCTGGCAGAACACGGCAGTAGCAGCGGCAAACACCAGGCCGGCAGCACCCATAGCAGTGCCGAAAAGCAAAGAGCCTGAAAGCCCCATGCTCTCCACGCCGAACGCTGCAATTCCAAACCCTATAAGGAGCGCCAGAAGTATGTTGGATTTCACTGCGACAAACATAGTTGCAGCCAAGTTGGACAAGCATCCTACGGGAAGGCTTTTTATCATTTCTAAGCGGCCTAACTCTTCGTCATGACGTGTGTGGCGGGTGACAAAAAAGATATTCATTACACCTGTCAGCATGGCCATCAGCACCAGCATGGAGTTTGTGTACATTGCGCCAACAGTGAAATTGTCCAAACCGTAGACAGGCCCTACCATAGCGGTTAAAGCAGGGTTTTGCATTAAAACAGCCATGCCTTGCAGTTCTTCTTGTGTGCCGAACATATCTGCAAGCAGCGGCACGCATAGCACAGTAAACGATGCTATGCCCAAAACCCAGGCGGAGAGCCGCACTCTATCCCGCCGGAGTATAAACCGCACCAGAGATAGGGTGCCGGAATATAAACCACGCATAGTCACCGCCCCCTATTCGTAGTGCCGCATAAAGAGCTGCTCCAGAGTCGGCGGCGTACATTCCAGCGCAACGATGCCATGCTGTCCGAGATATTCAATTGTTTGCCCCAGCAGCTTCGTATCTACCGAAAACATTGTCCCCTCGGCCTCGGTTAAAATATCATGCACCCCTGCTTGGGTGCCTAGTTCTTCTAAGGGGCGCTCCGTTTGCACTGTAATACTGGTGCGGGTCAGGTGCCTGAGTTCTTGCAGCGTGCCTGTTTCAATTATTTCGCCCTGGCGGATGATGCTCACCCGGTCACAAAGCTGCTCCACCTCTTGCAAAATATGGCTGGACAGCAGAACGGTTTTGCCCTGAGCTTTTACTTCTTGGACGCACTGCCGGAACACCTGCTCCATCAGAGGGTCGAGGCCGGAGGTCGGCTCGTCTAATATGTACAAATCCGCCTCACTTGCAAACGCTGACACCAGAGCCACCTTTTGACGGTTGCCCTTGGAGTAAGTACGGCACTTTTTAGATGTGTCTAAGTCAAACTGTTTAATAAGCTGTGCCCGCCGAGTCTGACCGCTTTTTTTCCGCAAACGGGTGAACAGGTCGATGATCTCGCCGCCGGTTAGGTTCGGCCACAGGCTTACATCCCCCGGCACGTAAGCAACGCGCTTGTGAATCTCCACCGCATCTTTCCAAGCATCTTTGCCAAATATCTGCGCTGTGCCTTCTGAGGCTTGCAGAATCCCTAAAAGCACTCTGATAGCTGTACTCTTTCCCGCGCCGTTTGGGCCAATGAACCCGAACACTTCGCCCTCGTGGAGAGCAAGGTTTATACCTTTGAGTGCTTCAAATTTTCCGAAGCGTTTGATGAGGTTGTCTGTTGACGCAATAATCATAATGAAATCTCCTCAAAAAAACATAGGATTTCCGCAGCGCCTGCCTAAGCATTTGGTGAATTGTGAATAAATTGTAACACACCCGGAGACAAAAGTCCACCTGAGCATACATGTCCCCCACATAACCCTTGAAATGCCGGCGGTTTAGGAATATAATAGCCTCAAATTCGAAGGGAGGCAGCAATTAGAATGTCTGCAAGATTTAGCAGTGAAGAGTTTGAAAACTTAAAGAGGCTTCTGTCAGTCTATGAATGGGGTCTGGCCGCACTCATGACAAAGCTCAATATAATTAATGATGATTTGAGGAGTTATCAAGAAAATAGCTCCATTGACCACATTGCAAGCCGCATAAAGGCACCCGAGAGCATTGCGCAGAAGCTGCATAGTGCGGGAGTAGAGGTGACGGCGGAGAATGCAAAAAAACACCTGCGGGATATTGCAGGTGTTAGAGTCATAACATCTTTTGCCAAGGATATAAGTTTTCTTGTAGAGCTTATCCGCACAATGCCTGATGTAAACATAATAGACGAAAAAGATTATATAAACACCCCCAAGCAAAGCGGTTACCGCAGCTATCACATGATAGTCGAAGTGCCCGTGTTCTTCTCCGGTGCAAGCGAAAATATCACAGTGGAAATTCAGCTGCGCACCAGCGCTATGAACTTCTGGGCGACACTTGAGCACAAGGCCAGGTACAAGTACAGGGAGCATATCCCAACGCATCTGAGCGATGAACTCGCTGTGATAGCTGACAAAATTGCAGATTTAGATCAGCGCATGTATCTCATACACGAGATTATAAATCTGATTAACGAGTAGGTGAGGGGGCGCGCACAACCTCAATGAAATACCTAGGGACATTTATATCGAGGTAGACATTAGTTATGCCCCGCTCTAAGTCAAAGCCGAAGTTTTGATTTTCTATTACGATGCTGTCATAGCCTTTAATATTGGCTATAGGGCTTGTAAATTCCAGATTTGAGCCTAGCGTCGTCATCATGTCATAGCCGGTTAGACCTTGGTTTCTTGAGCCGGCACCGAAAAAGTCGAAGCTGCCCGCCTTGATCATATCTACAGTAACTTCCACACTTTGCCCTGCGGGTATGGTGAGCTCCGCTGTGAGGTAAAACACTCTGGTCATCATCAAAGCCTCTGAGAAAATTTCTTCCAGCCAGCCTGTCTGATAGCGGCGGGCCGTATTATCGGCTAGCATACCAAAGTCAAGCAGAAGCTCCGCTGCTGCGCGGTGAAATAGCTGCGCAGAAAACCCCCATGTGTCATAGCCGAGGACATACGGGGCGCGAAAGCCCAGAAACTCATTTACAAGCTGCTCAAACACATCCCCCAAACGGGCTTCGGAGCGGGTCATCACAGCGGTTATATCGTCCCTTTCCTCATCGGGGTTCCACCCGGCGTTTGCAAAGCCCAGCATATTTATATCTGTTATGTCGTCGCCCAATACTATGAGCTTAAAAGTGCGCTCATGTGTTAGAAGGTCTGCTCTCGGAATGGAGAAGCTCTGCCTCATAAACCCCGCATCAGGGTCAATTGAGGCTCCGTGGAATCCGTATGAGAGTACTGTTGTGCGGCTATAGTCGAGATTAAAGCCTACCGCAAGGGTCGGGTTTATAGAGGCTGCGTGATCTGCCGTAAGGTCTGTGAAGCTATAGACAATTACACTCTGGTCAAGCCTGGGGGCCTTAGTCATAGCGCGGCGGAGATAACTGCTATCAGAAAGAAGGGTTACATAGTCTTGCCACTGCGTTATAAGGCGTAGGTTGATATATTCATCCTCATGCCCCTCGATGCCTTGAAACCCTCCGCTAAACGCCCCGGCGAGAAGTGTTGTGTCTGCAACGGGCAAGCCTGCCTGCCCTACGCTTATTGTAGGAAGCAGCCTGTCAAGCTCAGCAAAACTTCCGGCAAAAGGATAAGCGAACTGTACTGTCATATCATTAGAGGTTGTGTTTGTAAGAATATAGGAATCGCGCACGCGGATGTCATTTGCATGTAGCCCAATACCCGAATCAAGGGCCCCCGGCTGCCCAAACTCCGTAAAGTCAAAAGTAATACTGCGCTTCGCCTGTATACCTTCGGCACTGTCAGTTAAGGTGAGTGGAAATACTGGTCCCGCATATGACATGAAAACAGTGCTGTTATCGGGGCCTGTAACGGCCGCAGAGCCTCCGCCGGCAGTGCCGCCAGGAGGCAGGGGCAGCCCGTGGTCAATAAAGAACATAGTGCTAAGCCCCACGGCCAAAGCTAGTACAGCAGCAACCGCAACCCAGCGTATGACATGTGCGGAGGGCTTGCGCGGCTTGTAAGTGAGGGCTTCGGTTATAAACCCGTCGCGCACATCCGATAAGGCATCAAATAATTTTTCGCTACTCATAAGTGAAAACCCTCCTTCGTCAAGTGCTTCCGCAGTGCCAGCCTGAGCCTGTACAAAGACTGTGCTGCATTATTTTGAGATATGCCATACTGCTTCGCAAGCGCCTTAACAGAATCTCCAAACCAGTACCTGCGCATGAACAAAACCCTGTCAACTGCATCCAATGACTCCAGCCAATTGTTAAGGGAGTCCGTCAGGGCCTGGCTTTCTATCTCAGCCTCAACAGAAAGTGTGGCGGGCAGACAGCCGTCAAGCTCGGACAGGAGCATAGGCACTCCGTCATAGCGCTTTTTGGCGCGGTTTTGGCGGAAGCGGCTAATGGAGAGATTGCGTACTATACGCCCGAAGTAGGCGGCAAGTGAATTAGGGTGCTGCGGTGGAATGCTGTTCCAGCTCTTATGCCATGTGTCGTTTACGCACTCTTCGCTATCTTCAAAGCTCTCAAGTATATTCATAGAAATCCGCCGGCAGTATGCTCCATACTGCCTATTGCTCATTTCAATAGCAGACTCATCGCGGCTCAGGTACAGCTCAATAATCTCAGCATCAAGCAAATTCAGCCCTCCTTTAGAGGTTTTCGTATAGGCCAGTATAGCATTATTACGCTTATATTAATATAGACGCAAAATTTTTGGTGATATTACAGGAGAATTATTTATGATTCAAATATTTGCCGGAGCAGTCCCATAATTGCAAAGCGGGGCTGTGCCGGCGGCGGACTCCACCTTCGCGCATAAGCGGACAGCACGGCTCATTGCGGGGGCTCGCTAAACTCGCTGACGCTCAAACAGACGCTCGCGTTTCCCCGCAACTCGCCTGCTGCCGCTAATGCGCTACGCTAAGTCGTCCACCACCGGCACAGCCCCGCTTTGCAATTTTGGGTCGGGTGCTTTAGGTGGCTCAAAAGCAGAGGTAGTAGGCTACAGTAGGCCAAACCGAGCCTAGACCAATTGTTTTTCCAAATAGTGACAAATGTCACTATCCGGCATGGGGCGGGCTTAGTATAATGGGAACATAAAAAGACGGCAAAACGCCGGTTATGGGAGGAAAAAATAATGATAGCTACCATGAAAAATGTTGTAAAGCGCTTCGGGGACACATTGGCGCTTGACCATCTAAACTTAAATGTCGCAGAGGGAGAGATCCTCGGACTTCTAGGCCCCAACGGCGCAGGCAAGACCACCGCAATCCGAACGATGTGCGGCCTTATAGATGCAGATTCCGGAGAGACGGTAGTCTTAGGCAAGAAGCAAAGCATTAAAAATGTAGACGCAAGGCGTGAAATCGGGCTGGTTACTCAAGAAATTACAGTTTTCCCTGACCTTACAGCGGTTGAAAATCTCAAGTACTTTGGCGGGCTCTACGGACTTCGCGGAGCCCAGCTTCAAGCAAATGTCAAAGAGATGCTTGAATTTGTAGGGCTCAGTGACAGAGCCAACAAAAGACCGGGAACATTTTCAGGCGGTATGCAAAGGCGCTTAAACATCGCGTGTGCTCTCGTTCATAAACCCAAGCTAGTGATTATGGACGAACCGACAGTAGGCATCGACCCGCAATCGCGCAACCACATACTTGAATCGGTAAAAGAGATTGCCAAAAACGGCACAACCGTAATATACACAACCCACTACATGGAAGAAGTCCAAGCAATCTGCGACCGCATTGAGATCATGGACTTGGGCCGGGTAATCGCAGAGGGCACATTAGAGGAACTCGTAGGCCGCATCGCGCATGAGCAGAAAGTCTACATGACAGCACTTGTGCCATCGGATGCACTCACAGAAGAAATCAAGGCCATCGCAGGAGTTAAAAATGTTGAAGTCACAGGCAATAACTATGTAATAACATCAGCGGTGGACAGCGGCAATGTGAGCCGTATAATGGAAATCGCCGGGCGCAACGGCGGGGTAAGCTCCTTTACAGAGGACAAACCCAACCTGGAAAATGTGTTCCTGACACTTACAGGCAAGAAACTAAGAGATGAAGGCGAGGTATAAGAATGAACAACTTCTTTCTGATAATGGGCAATTACTTCAAGAGGTTTTTCAGAGATTATAAAGAGAACATGCTGCTTCTTATAATCCCCATCGGGCTTACGATAGTCTACAGCCTCTTTGAAAGCCCTGAAGTAGTCCCGGGATATAACACACAGTCAAGTTTTGCTATGGTCATCATAATGATAGGGTTCCAGTTCTTCAACGGCGGCATTATGCTACACTACCTATATAGAGATCTCAGGGGCGATATGAAATGGCGTCTGCGCTCAACGCCTCAGGAACTTATGTCATTCGTCCTGCCGGCATTTGTGGCAAACTGGCTCTTCTCGGTTGTGCTTGGTATCATAATAATTGTAATTTCAGTGGCGTTTCTAAACGCATACGTTGGAAGTTTTCTGATTCTGGGCTTAGTTCTGCTATTTGTATCACTCATAGCTTCATTTGTAGCAATGCTTATATTCTTCTTAACAAAGAAGTATAACGCAGCAAATGGCCTCATCTATGTGGTTTCATTCGGACATTTCATACTGAGCGGTCAATTCTTTATCCCCCTTGGCTCCGGTGCTTTTGCACAGTTTATGTTCTCATACGGAACACCGATTTCACTAGGGTTACGCGCGGTTACATATTCCGGGGCAATGCGCAATATTATGTTCCTGGGTCCTGCGATGAGAGAGGGGCAAGACTGGTTTAACATCGGCATACTCGCAGCACTGGCAGTTGTTTTGGGGGTTATCACAATCGTCGTAGGAAAGGTGAAGAAGATATGACAATCTTTCGCTATGCTCTTATAAAAGGGCTCAGGCATCCCGTAACTCTAGTGCTTAACTGCGTAGCGCCCATTGTGCTTATTTTGATTCGGCCGATTTGGACGGGGGAGCAGTTTCTCTCAGGCTTTGGCATACTCCTGATGCTAATCTGGGGCGGCGCATTCCTTATGGCTCAGGGTACACTCAACGACAAATCCACCGGAGCTATCGTCCGCATCTTGGCGGCACCTGTTTCAATGAGGGATTATCTCGCTCAAAACCTCCTGGCCTACATGGTTCCACTGACTCTGCAAGTGGCTATAATCTCAATACTCGGCTCGGTGCTCTATGACTGGAACCTGACACTTGCCCTAGGCTTGTTCCTTTGCTATACTGTCTTTACCGTGGCATCGGTGACACTCAGTTTCGCGTGGAACTGCCTATTTAAGAGCAAGGAGAGCAGCTTCTCCACATTCAGTGCGCTCATAACTTTCGGCACGGTTTTAAGCGGTGCAATTATTCCCCTCGGTATTCTACCGATAGCTTTGCAATATGTGGGTGCAATATTCCCGGCATATTGGGCGATGAGAGCGATTGATGCGCTAATCTCGGCCGGCAGCATGAACACAGATTACCTGTTTGGAATAGTCGCAATGATTTTATTCTCACTTGCATTTTTACTCTACGGCGGAAAGCGCAGGATGGTTTAGCGTAATTTTGGTGAATGCTCAGACTAGTGCTATGTAAAGCCTAAAAGTTTGCACACCACCGGCAGAGGTTTAGTATGGCAGCAACAAAACCCGAAACAACATTTTATATATGTAAAACAGTAGGATTTGGCCTTTTACTCGCACTGTGGTCCAGGCATGGTGAGACGGAAGGCTTCTTCCTGTTTTTGTTTCTCTTAGTTATGTCGCTTCTGCGCTGGCGTTTTTCGCGGTTAGGCGCAACGGTTTTACTCGACTGCGCCGTGAGCATGTGGGCATTTATGGTTATGCCATATATGCAGTATGCTTTGGTTTTGGTCATGTTTGAAGGTTTGTACCGCCGGTTTTACTGGGTCGCGCTGGCTGGGCTTCTGTCAATATACTATGCCGGGATAGGCCGGCTTGAACTTAATTTCTTGCTCACGCTGGCACTCGGCGGGCTCTGTGGTGTGCTGCTTGGGAAGTGGGAAAAGGAAGTTTCGCAAAAGCAGACAATCAGGGACGAAGAGGCGGGCAAGTACTATGAGCTTGAAAGTGTTCAAAGCGACATGCTTGAAACCCTGCCCAAAATCGAACGAATGACGGTAGTTTCTGAGCGGGCCAGGATTGCGCGGGAGATTCATGATAATGCGGGGCATGAGATTGTGGCGGCATATATCTCTTTGCAAACTGCGAGAGGGCTGCTTGATGGGGCGGATTCAGATGCGCTGGAGCTATATGATGCTGCAATGGAGCGTCTTAACAACGGGGTGAAAAAGGTGCGGGAAACGGCGCACAACCTGCAAACTGTAACTTCGCTAGGGGTGGAAACCTTGCTGGAAACCTGTGACAAGTTTCCGGCATGTCCTGTAAATTTTAGAACCTTCGGCGATACCTCGCAAGTGCCCGTGTATGTCTGGAGTATGCTGGAGGCCTGCCTTAACGAATGCCTGACTAATGCGGCGCGCCATGCAAGGCCTAGCTATGTTACGGTGGAGCTTGACGTGACAGAGCATATGGTGCGTTTATGTATTGAAAATGACGGGGCGGCGGGCTCTCTGGGCTCCATGGGGAATGGCCAGCGGAATCTGCGCCGCCGTGCAATGGCAATCGGAGGGAGCCTCTCTGTTGAGTCAGATAAAGTTTTTCGCGTAGTTTGCGTGATTCCCGTAAAGGATAGTGGGAATATTAAGGAGGAAGAGAATGAATCTACTCATAGTTGATGACGATGCTCTAATTAGAAAAAGTTTATCTCTAACTTTAGGCCGCGAAGCAGATATCACAGTGCTTGGAACTGCTGCTGACGGCGGGGAGGCTGTGGCTATGTGCAAGGAGATGGTTCCGGACATAGTGCTCATGGACATACGCATGCCTAATGTCGATGGAATCTCCGCTGCGCGCCAAATTAAACAAGACTTCCCGGATGTGAAAATAATGATGCTCACGACCTTTGATGACAAGCCCAATATTCAGCAAGCGCTGGCTGCCGGTGCGGATGGATACCTGCTCAAGACTGATGAAATATCGGCCATAGCAGGGAAGTTGCGCATCTTGGTTGAGGGCGTGGGGGTCGTTGACACACAAGTGCTAAAAACACTGACGGCACAAGAAAATCCCGCCCTTGAGAGGCTGACCTCCAGGGAGCGGGATATCGCAAGGCTCGTGGCACAAGGACTCACTAATAAAGAAATCGCTGCGCAACTGTTCCTAAGTGAAGGTACAGTCCGCAACAATCTCGCAGTCGTTATGGAAAAACTGGGCGTTTCTAACCGCACCCAGTTGGGGCTTATTTATTTCGGCGGTTAGGATGGGCCTTAGATATCCTCAACCAACATTTCTCCGACCCGGAAAATATCACCTGCGCCGACGGTTAGGATAATATCTCCCTTCCGGGCTGTTTCACGCAGCCTTGCCACAATCTCGGAAAAGTCATTAAGGCACAGTGCTCCCGGAATCGCATCCGCCAAGATGTCCGATGATATTTCAGAGTCGTGGCTCTCCCGGGCGGCATATATTTCTGCCAAAAAAGTTACATCAGGGCGTGAGAGCTGATTGGCAAAATCATCAAACAGAGCTTTGGTTCTTGTATAGGTATGGGGCTGGAAGGCCAGTATAACCCTGTTATATCCGAGGGTTTTCACAGCATCCAGCGTTGCTTGTAGCTCGCTGGGGTGGTGCGCATAATCATCATAAATATCAGCGCCGTTATAACTGCCCTTATATTCAAACCGCCTGCTGACTCCCGTGTAGCTGCGCAGGCCTTCTTCAATTGCCTTTGGGGGGATGCCGATTGAAGCAGCAGCGGCCACGGCGGCGAGAGCATTTTGCATGTTGTGAGAGCCTGGTATGCGGAGATTTATTTTACAAAACGGCTTGCCGTTATATTCCACTTCCATGGATGGGGTGCGGCCTTTTGTGCAAAGGTTTACACCGCGGACTTTCGCACCTTCGCCGAAGCCGAATGTCAGGAGCTCCCGCCCCAGAGGCAGCAGGGCATCCATTGTGTTGCGGTCGTCTATGTTGCAGACGATATGACCGCTCTCGGGTACAAGGGATGCGAACTTGCAAAATGAGCTTTTGAGTTCGTCAAGGTTTTTGAAAAAGTCCAGATGGTCAACATCAATGTTTAATATTACAGCCACAGTCGGGCTGAAATTATGAAAAGAATTATAATATTCGCAGGACTCGACAGCTATCACATCGCCGCTGCCGACGCGGTATCCTGAACCGAGAATCGGAAGTGTTCCGCCAATCATGATTGTCGGGTCAGCCTGCGCTGCAAGCAAAATCTGTGTAACCATGGATGTGGTGGTGGTTTTGCCGTGTACACCTGCTATGCAGATAGCGTGCTTATAACCGCGCATTATATATCCCCAAGCCTCGGCGCGCTCAAAAACAGGGATGTTTTGTTCGCGGGCAGCGCGGATTTCCACATTGTCCTCACGGGCTGCGGCGGTGCGGATTACAAGGCCTGCGCCTGAAATGTTTTCTGCGAAATGCCCCACTACTACATCTATGCCAAGCTGGCGCAAACTCTCCACAGCAGGGCTATCGCTTACATCAGAGCCTGAAATATTTACACCCATGCCGAACAAAATCTCGGCCAGCGGTGACATGGAAACACCACCGATGCCTACCAGATGGCAACGCACTCCGCTTTTGAGCAGACGTTCAAAATCTTTCAAATCCATAAAACACCTAAATTTGATTTATTTGCAAAAGCACCGATTAACGATTATACTACTGATGAGGATATTTTTCAATATAATAATTGCTGTTGTCATTTGCGGAAGTAAAACGCCGCCATTTGTGCAAGTGCAGAGTATAACGGCTCCGCATCCAAAAATAGATAACCCAGGCAATGAGATAAGGCTATAGCCAGTAAATTTCTCAAACTCACAAAATATTGAAAAATCAAGAAAAGTATGATACAATCGCAAAAAAAATCGAAGGACAGATGACATAATGAGCGTAGAAGCCCCCTGGATAAAATCCTATGGCAATGTTCCCCACACCCTTGACTACCCAACGCACTCACTAGTAAAGCAAGTTTTCAAGACGGCTGAGAAATACCCGGAGAATACGGCCTACGACTTTTTCGGCTGTACAAAGAACTACAAAGAGTTTGCACAGCAAATCCACAGTTGCGCCCGCGGCCTCAAAGCAGCGGGTATAAATAAGGGCGAGCGGGTGACAATCTGTATGCCCAACACCCCTCAGTCGGTGATAATGTTCTACGCCCTGAACCTAATCGGAGCTGTGGCAAGCATGATACATCCGCTGTCTTCCGAAGAAGAACAGGTGCGCTATATAAATTCCAGCCGCAGCGTGGCGGTGCTCACACTGGATCAGTTCGGTGAAAAATTAAAACCTCTGCTGCCGAGAACAAAAGCCAAGCTGCTAATACTCACAGGGGTAGAGGATGGGCTTTCTGGGATTAAGAAGCCCCTTTACAAAATGACAAAAGGCAGGGGCATACCGCGCCAGCCCACAGCAGGGGTTGTCCTGAGATTTACAGACCTCATACAAAATGGGGAAAATTATACAGGTGAATACGATGAGCAAATGCAGGCTGACGACGTGGCGGCCATACTCTACAGCGGTGGAACTACAGGTACGTCCAAAGGGGTAATGCTCACAAATCTCAACGTAAACGCCCTGGCGATGCAGACAGAAGCCGCCGGCGACTGTGTGGTGCCGGGTTACAAGATGCTTGCGATACTGCCCATATTCCACGGCTTTGGCTTGGGGGTCTGCATACACACTGCTTTCATAACAGGGTGTACATCAATATTAGTGCCGCAGTTTTCATTGAAGGAATACGCCAAGCTCTTAAATAAATACAAGCCCCACTACATAGCAGGCGTGCCGACACTTTACGAGGCGCTTTTGCGTATGCCGAATATTGACAAGCTGGACATGTCCCAGATGGAAGGTATATTCTGCGGCGGGGATACCCTGACAGTGGAACTCAAGAGTAAAGTCGATGCATTTCTAAAAGCCCACGGTTCCAAAGAGCAGATAAGGGAAGGCTACGGCATGACGGAGAGCGTTTCCGCCAACTGCCTGACCCCGCGCCACTTCCACAAGGAGGGCAGCATAGGTATACCGTACCCCGACATGTATATAAAAATAGTCAAGCATGGAACCCAGGAGCTTATGCCCTACGGTGAAGAGGGAGAGATTCTTGTTTCAGGTCCTACGGTGATGAAGGGTTATGACGGCAACGAGGAAGAAACAGCCCAGACCCTGCAAAAGCATGATGATGGCAGAACTTGGCTGCTCACAGGCGATTTGGGTATGATGGATGAAGAGGGTTTCCTATACTTCCGCCAGCGCATCAAGAGGCTAATAGTTTCTTCGGGCTTTAACGTCTACCCGTCACAAGTTGAAAATGTAATTGAGCAGCATGAGGCCGTTCAAATTAGCTGCGTAATATCGGTGCCTGACGATTTCCACATGTCGCGTATCAAGGCGTTTATCGTGCTGCGTGATGGAAAAGAGCCTACGGAGGAGATAAAGGCCTCAATTATTGAACACTGCAAGAAGAACATAACAAAATATGCAATGCCGCGCGAGTTTGAATACCGCGCAGAGCTGCCCAAGACCCTAATTGGAAAGGTTGCATACCTAAAGCTGGAGAAAGAAGAACAGGAGAAAAGGCAAAATGGCTAGCTGGTTTGAGGAGATGGAAAGCAAAATACCGAAGGGTAAAGTTAGGACACGCTTTGCGCCCAGCCCGACAGGTTACATGCATGTGGGGGGGCTTCGCACGGCTCTTTACGCATATTTAGCTGCAAAAAAATCAGGCGGGACATTTATTTTGCGCATTGAGGACACAGATCAGGCCAGATTTGTCGAAGGTGCGACTGAGATAATAAAGCAGACCCTGCTCGGAGCGGGGCTTGTATATGACGAAGGTCCGGATGTGGGCGGCCCCGTCGGGCCGTACACCCAAAGTGAGCGGAAGGATTCCTACCGTCCCTACGCAGAGCGCCTTTGTGAGAGAGGTGCAGCATATTACTGTTTTTGCGAGTCCACAGGAGCGGACTCTCCAAACGGGGAAGATGAGCCTGAGAAGCAGCAGTATATAATAGAGGATGACCCCTGCCGTGATCTGCCGTATGAGCAGTCCAAGGCCAAGGTTGAGGCTGGTGCGGCCTTTGTTGTGAGGATGAAGGCTCCGCGCGATGGCGAAACCACTGTAAGTGACCTGGTGTTCGGCGATGTAACGACACAGAACAAGACTCTTGACGATATGGTGCTCTTAAAGCGTGACGGCATGCCGACCTACAACTTTGCAAATGTAATTGACGACCATCTCATGGGTATAACACATGTCTTGCGGGGCAGTGAATATATCAGTTCAGCGCCTAAGTACAACATACTGTATAACGCCTTGGGCTGGGAGATTCCCGCATATATAACCGTGTCGCCTGTAATGCGCGATGCCAAGCAGAAGCTCTCAAAGCGCCACGGCGACCCCACATATGACGACTTGCTCAGCCAGGGCTACTTGCCTGAAGCTGTTCTCAACTATGTGGCACTGCTGGGCTGGAGCCCGGGTGGTGAGCAGGAGCTGTTTACGCTGCCTGAGATGCTTGAAGTTTTTGAAATTTCAGGGATATCCAAATCGCCTGCCATTTTTGATGTTGAGAAGCTAAATCATTTTAATAGCGAATATATCCGTGCCTTGACACCTGAGAGATTTGCGGAGCTGGCAGAGCCGTATATCCGCCAGACTGTGAAAAATGAGGATCTTTCAACCGCTGAAATTGCAGCGATTTTACAGGCGCGCTGTGAAAAGCTCAGCGATATTCCTGAGAAAGTTGACTTTTTTGATGCTTTGCCTGAGTACAGCACGGAGCTGTTTGTGCATAAGAAGTCAAAGACTGATGAAGAGATTTCAAAGAGGATGCTAGAAGAAGCTAAGACGGCGCTTTCGGGCATTTCCGACTGGACAGCGGAGAACATACATGAGGTGTGCATATCGCTGGCGGCATCTCTGGAAGTGAAAAATGCCACATTGATGTGGCCTGTGCGGATTGCGATTGCCGGAAAACAGGTGACTCCCGGCGGTGCAGTTGAAATTTGCCGTATTCTTGGACGCGAAGAGACTCTTCGCCGAATTGATATAGGACTCGCAAAGCTACATTAAAACCAGGGCGGAGGTAAGCCTATGAGTAACACCGTAAAAAATGCAGTACTGATATTCACGCTGGTTTGCGCAATATTCCTTGTTGTGTTCGTTTTTGAGCTGATTATGGTCAACAGGGATAGGGATGCCGGCGACAATGGGCCGGGTCCGGCAGTGGCGTCGGAGCAGACGGAGCCGGGGTATGAAAACGGCGATGCCATTGTAATTGGAAATGGCGAAGAGCAGGGTGATGAAAACGGCGAAGATGAAAATGGCGATGAAAATGGCGGCAATGACGCGATAACAATTCCCGTGCCTTCAGAGGGCGTGCAGTTTAGGCTTCCTATGCCTGCTGAGGACAGGGAGATCACCATGGTTATCTATGCCGATGAGGAGTTGTTTGAGTTTAGTGAGGGTGAGATGGACTGGCTGTTTGCTCTCAGAGAGGGCGACGGGGCGTCGCTGGAGATTGCTTCGGAGATGATTACTCCGCCGCATGGGTTGTCGGGAAGGGCAGAGGTGCTGTTGCGCGGCTACTTGGGTGGCGGTGAGTCAACCGTTATGGGAGAGGCTCCGATTGGTGAGTCGGGTCTTACCGGCTATGCTGTGGCGGGGGAGAGCGTCTATGGCGTTTACTATGAAGCGTGGCTTTATAGTTTTTCCGAAAACCCGGATGTAGGGCTGGCCGTGGCTCTGATAATAAACTATAGGACGGACGAGGAAAGGGCGCTCCTGTTTGGGCTTCTCGACTCAATTGAGATGGAGTCAGATGAGGAAGAATACGGGGACGAAGAAGATGAATAAAAAATGAGCCGGGGGGGGTGTGCTCCCCGGCTCATTTTTTCGCTCTTTTTGTGCGTTCCCGGCCTGACGCTCAGGGGCGAAGGCATTGCGGGTACGGACTCGGGACCTCCGCGCCTAAGTGATAGCACGGCTCATTGCGGAGGCTCGCGAACTCGCTTCGCTCAAACACGCTCGCCTTTTTCCGCAATTTCGCCTGCTATCACTAATGCGCTGCGCTAGGTCGTCCGTACCCGCAACGCCTTCGCCCCTGAGCGCCAGGCCTAGTGCAGTGGGTGTTTGTGAGCTTGTGAACTTGCGTTAACAAAATGTTCACATGTGCCGATGGGTATGTGTGTTAAAATGTCAGCTAGGCTGCGTCAGTGGCCAAGCGTTGTAATTTAATAAGCCCCTGTTTGTACTCCCGAAGTTAGCGGTAGACCCAGCAATTGCCAGCATGTAAAAATTTTTTACAAGAGGTGTTGACAAAATGCGGTTTCGTGACTCAATTTTAAGAGCAGAGCAGAGCAGAGCAGAGCAGAGCAGGCCGAAATCCTGCTATTTTTGGTTGCCACAAAATGAAATAAAGACGGTTAATCCGGCATTTACTGCGGGGTTAGCCGTTTTTTGATGGCTGCGGTTATGAAAGAGCAAATAAAACAAAGAGAGGAGGGTTATGATTCCGGTACTGAATGCCCACTGTGTATGCTGCGTAATAGCTGCACTATCAAATATTAATTGAAAGGAAAGACAAAATGTTGAGAAATAAACTAACAAAAATCCTTTGCGTTTTATTGATTGTGGTGCTCCTGTCTGGTATGATTGGCGGAACAGGCATGGTCACAAACGACTCGGCATACCAGCCGCTGCCAACAATGTTTAACGGTGTTCCCGTCATAGACATTATAGATCCAGTAGACCCAGCAAACTTTACGCAACTTGGTATAGATTTGGTGGACTCCAACCAAGTGACTGTAATTTTCCAAGGTAACGGCCATACAGGCGGCCAAGTGCCGGGGAACCTGGTTGTAACGACTCCTGATACATTTACGTTTCCTGATGCAAGAAACACTTTATTCCGCGCAGGCTATGACCTTGTTGGATGGCGGCACGCCATGGAGGGTGGGAGGTTATTTGCTCTCGGAGCAGTGTATGCGTTCGGGCCGGAGCGAACTGGAATATTCACTCTGAATGCTGAATGGGTTCGGCGTCCGATAGAGAATCCACCCTCGACTGTTATGATTAGATTTCATGCAGGTAGCGGAAGATTTCCGGTAGCCGGCAATCCTCAATATTTGTATTTTGAAAAAACTCCGGGCGCACTTATCGAATCCCTACCGCCAAATCCTGTTAGAGCTGGACATAATTTTGGCAGATGGTATACGACTCAGGTTGGCGGTAGCCCTATTATACCCGGGGAAACGAGAGTCCCGAATGGTAACTGGACATTCTGGGCGAGCTGGATTCCAGCAGCACCTGCGGATGTTACACTAATGCTTAACTGGAATTTTCCCCGTGGAGGTGCTCCCGGTGAGATGGTGGTTCCAAGGTCAGTGGTGTTGAGGGATAATTATTACCGCGAACTTTCAGAAATGTTGATTTATAACTTGAGAAGCATAGAGGATCCCAATATTCCGAGACGCGTCTTTCCGAGGCCTATAGGGTGGTTTACAGCGAGCGAAGGGGGTACACGTGTCACTCCAACTACATTTTTTACTGAGGATACCGAAATATTCATCAGATGGACAGATCCGCAGCGGCATTGGGGAGGTTGGTATCCCGATAGAAGTCCAGCATGGTATCCGAATGTAAGGATTACTTTGAATTTGAGTGCTGTAAAAGGTCATGATTGGTATGATTACATTCTTCGGGGAACGCGAAACTGGCATAATGACTCACGTAATCCAGTTAGTATTTTGCCAAACCCTAACTCAAGAAACAATGTCATTATATATGAGAAAGTGCCGGTAGATGACCTAGGAGGGGAATATATGGCGTGGCTGTCTACAATAAATGCTGTAGAAACAAGGTTAGAGCCGTTTAACATTTATTTTAACGAGAGCATGATGGATAGTTCCTTTAACCGGACCTATATAGGACGGCCGGATGCTACAATCGCAAGGCAAGTGGAGAGCGTAATGGCACATGAAATAGGGCATGCTGTAGGGCTGGCAGACGGCGTATATCTGGGAGGAAGGTCGAATGCAAGTCTGATGAACTCTGGCAGAAATCGTATGGTTGTGCGCGGTCCACAGGAGTTCGATAACGAGGGTGTCCGCTGGATTTACAACTAAGATATATAGAAGGAGGTATTGTCATTAACATGAGAAAACATATATTAATAATAATCATGCTTGTAGTGCTTATACTGATATTAGCGTCTTGTTTTGCGCAAGTGTCTGAAGTGAACAGCGATGAAATAGCTGCGGAGAGAACGGCAGAAAGGCAACGGATACTGGATGAGCTTCCGCCCCCCACGATACTTGCGGAAACGGCATACTTTCAATCTATCGACAGTCTTGCATATATGTTATCGGGAGCTCTAGGTGGCTATCCGCTGATAATAAGAGTTGAGGTGCTTGATGAGGGCTGGGAAGAGTTAGAAGAATCGCGTTCAACACTATGGCGCGTATGGATACGCAATTTGAGAGTGACTGAGGTATTCTTGGGAGACGTTCAGGTCGGAGAAGTTCTTCGGCTTAGACAGACGATTTACCGCAAAACGCCTTTGTTGCCCGGAGATGATGTAATAATGTTTGTTGTTTCAGCTGGGAATATCATTGTATCGCTCAACGCTGTTCAATCAATGTATTTAGTGCCGCCTGAGATAGACATGTCGCAAGTAATTATAAACGGTGACTTGTCTATGAATCTACCAAGCGGTACAGTTTTTGAGTCAGTGCATCCGCAGAACCGGCTTGTTTTGACCATAGAGGATTTAGGGAAGATTGTGCGCGGAGAGATGCCGGCACCAAGGCCTGAACCGCCTCCGCCTCCTGAGCCGACAATAAGGTTAAGCCAGACTCGGTGGTGGCCTGGTGCTGCCGCTTCATCAACGGTTGTAGAGGTTGATACTGATTTAGGGAGGTGGTACACAGATGTATTTGTGTTCGCTGACTATGATTGGCTCTTTGTAGAGCAGTCAGGCGATACTCTGGTGATTAGGGTTGATGAAAATCTTTCAGAGTACCCAAGAATTGGTATGGTTGATATAATTTCAGGTGATGACGTCCGTGGCGTAGTGGTAACACAAAGCAACGAAGAACTAACCAGCCGGCTCAGTTTTTATGTGGTTGGGGAGCCGGGTAATGGGTTTGAGGAGTTGCGGGGCTTTGGTGTCTATGGTGCAGCGGGTGCTGATAATGATGGCCCGTCAGTAAGCCCGCTTCTTATAACTCCGGCGTTTCCGCCGGTGTTTGTGCAGCCTCCGGTGGCGCTTGGGGGTATAGATGTTCCTGTGGGAGCGGGGATTTTTGAGCATTTAGCGCAGCATCATCCTGATTGGTGGTATATAAGCGACCCGCAATCGTTTGGGCATATCTTTATGGGCTGGTACATAGTGGATTTATCGGAGGAAATCTGGATAATAGATAATGCGTTTCCCGGAGAGCCTGTGACTTGGGATACTGTGATGCCTTATGAGGATATCACAATAACGTTGCACTGGTTTGTAGATCCTTATGCTTTGCAATCGGCTTGGGTTGAGCTGAGTGTGCAGGGTTTCCCGTTGGAGGATATAACGATAATGAATTCAGAGTCTTATAGGCTTGAGTGGCAGCTTCTTCCTGATGACTCAATTGTTAATGGAGCGGCTGTGTTTGAGGTGCTGGATCCTGACATCCTTTATATTGATGCCGAGGGGTATATACAGATTGTGTCAACAGGTTCATCGGTGGTGCGGGTAAGCATTCCTACGGTTCTTGGTGTTGTGCAGACCGAGGCGGAGGTGTTTGTTCAAGTTATACACATGCGTTAGTTTGTTTGCAGTTTTGCAAACTGCTGTGAAGGTATCTGGCGTGCTGAGCTAATGCCAGGCGTTGTCCTAACAAAAAAGTAATAGCCAGTCTTGGTTACATGACCGTGGCTGGCTATTACTTGAAAGATTGTGTAAACTTGGGGATGCGCCGTATATCGGACGGTGCGCGCGGTTGTGCGGGAGGGCGGTCACCCCACTAATGGGTGGCATCCTGCCCTGTTGTTTAGCTATGAAGCTGCGTAAATTTCTTGCTTAAGATGTCTTAGAGCCCTAGTCCAAGGCCGCCTGTGAGTTTGGACATAGCCTCGCTCATGCTGGTTTCGGCTTCGCGCAGGGCTTCGTTTACTGCTGCCAAAATGAGGTCTTGGAGCATTTCTACATCTTCTGGGTCTACTGCATCGGGTTCGATAACAATTTCCATAAGCTCCCTTTTGCCGCTTACAACTGCTGTGACAACGCCGCCGCCTGATTGTGCGGAGTAGGTTTTCTGTTCCATCTCCTCCTGCAATTGTTTCATATCGTTTTGCAATTTTTGAGCCTGTTTAATCATGTTCATGTTCATGCCGCCGCCGAAGCCGCCTCCACGAAATCCACCTTTAGCCATTATTTATCTCCTTTGTTAATAATTATTCAAAATTTACGATGCTAAAAGCATCGACTAATTTTTCCAGTTTGTCATGCTGGCTCTCTCCGGAGCCGCTTTCGTCCATGCGTACTTTGATTATAATTTCGCGCCCAACTATATTTTTTGCTGCTGCCTTTATAGCATCGGAAAATTCCGAGGATTCAATTTGTGTTACAGAGAAAGGGTTTTTGGCAGCAATAGACAGGATGTTTTCCTGAAATTGTGCACTAACTTCTGCGCTGTCACTCAAAGAGAAATAAATTGATGGGTCGTCTTTGAGCTGTTCTAAAATCTGCTCCCAAATGCCGTCAGGTTTATCTGAGGCGGGGGAGGGGTGCGGTGCCTGTGGCTGAGCCTCGGCTGGTGCAGCAGCGGTTGCTGCTACTGCTGGCTGCTGTGCCGCTTGAACCGGCTGTGCTGTAGCTTGCGCTACAGGCCGTTCTTCAAGGCGTGCGATTCTGGCCATAATTCCTGCGTTGTCGTCCATAAGCCGCTCGTCGCACAGTTTTATAAGGCACATCTCCACCGAGAGTTTTGAGCTGCCCGCTCTGGATAGCCCAAAGAAAGCCTCTTTGAGCACATCCATATTGGCAAACAGCCTCTCAGTTGTCATAACTTTTGAAAGTTCCGCAAGCTCTGTGCGGGAGAATCCGCCGCTGAGAAGTGAAGATTCAGGCGAGAGCTTGAAAACAAGCAAGTCGCGCATTAGAGCCGTTAGTTCATTTAGCAAAGAGGCCATATCCCTGCCGTCGTTATAGAGCATGTCAAGGATGGACAGGGCTGAAACAGCGTCACGTCTTGATGCGGCCTCTACGAGTTTTATGAGGTCACTTTGTCCTGCAAGGCCGATGGTGTCTAAGACCCGCTGTAGGTCAATATTTGTATCAGTGGCGCACTGGTCTAGGAGCGATAAGCCATCCCTAAATGAACCGTCGGCCATTGCGGCGAGCTTCTCCGCTGCGTCGTCAGTAAGGGTCAGCCCTTCTTTCTCCGCAACCAAACTAAGCCTCTTTCTGATAATTTCAGGTGTAGGCCTCTTGAAAGAAAATCTTTGGCAGCGTGAGAGAATAGTTGCAGGAACTTTGTGCCGGTCAGTTGTCGCCAAAATGAATATGAGATGTTCAGGGGGCTCCTCAAGAATTTTAAGCAGGGCGTTAAAGGCCTGTATGGTGAGCATGTGAACTTCGTCAACGATATACACACGTTTGTTTACGGAAGCGGGGGTGTAGATGGCCTCATCCCTGAGGGCTCTTACATTGTCCACGCCGTTGTTAGAGGCGGCATCAAGTTCCAATACATCAAGTATGCTGCCGCTGTCAATCCCGATGCAGGACTTGCATTGATTGCAAGGGTCGCCATCTATAGGGGAGAGGCAATTTACGGCTCTCGAGAGAATTTTGGCACAGGTGGTCTTGCCTGTCCCTCTTGTTCCGACAAATAAATAAGCATGGGAAAGCCTGCCGGTCATTATCTGGCGTCTGAGGGTGTCTGTGATATGCTCCTGCCCCGTAACATCGCTAAAGGATTTGGGGCGGTATTTTCTATACAATGCTTGATACATCAAAATGCCTCCGGTGAAACTCGGTTTGCTCAGTAAATTTTGCTCCATCGAAAGATCGCACACCGGTCTTTGAAAGTGTCATATACCCGCCTGCTTGACAGCCGGCTCAAAACCGGTTGCCTCGCGGCACACGTAAGATTTCGCTTAATGCTGCTCGGTTCCCCGCCTGACATGGTTCACGAATTTACGTTGCGCGAGACCGATTCGTCATCGCTGCTTATCAAGGGCTGACAATACATAACAAGTCCGGGGACCGGAATTCATTCCTGCTGTAGCGGGTTGCAGGTTACAGGGCACCGCTATCTCCCCAACTAGTGCGACCTTTCCATGGAGCAAAACACTCGCAAAAAGACTGCCTAAGCATTATACACTGCGCAGGACTTATTTTCAAGACAAATAAAGGATAAAGCTGAAAAAGGCGGGAACGGTGAGTTGACAAAGTAAGTGCAACCCCCGTTGGAAAAGATAGTTGCACTAAGTCTGACAAAACGAGGAGTGGCGTTTAGATATGCAAAGAGAAGGCAAATGAGGGAGCGTG
>Ga0209755_10001658_pt1 | contig 33685 bp, 27 predicted proteins | sample TergutCo191P1_FD_187301 | JGI IMG/M metagenome (GOLD analysis project Ga0209755, IMG submission 187301) | Cornitermes sp. P1 segment gut microbial communities from Petit-Saut dam, French Guiana - Co191P1 (SPAdes) (version 2) | ecosystem: Host-associated > Arthropoda: Insects > Digestive system... | reverse complement strand
GGGGGGGGGGGGGGGGGGGGGGGTAAATGTCGCTCCCAGTTGGGCATGCGCCATTGGCAATGCGCCAAATTTCGAGTTTCGTATGAAAAGCACATCCGTACGAAAGCAAGGTAGTCCAAAAGTGGTACGGCAGCAGGAAAGTTCGTTTTCATGGCGCGTCCCTTATACCCGCACCTATTTTGCCATAGGTTGGTCAAAGTATCAACAGAGCGTTACACTCATTTTGGCTGGATATTTGTATCTGGCAATTTTCAGGCTCCGCTTTCGCGTTGTTTGCTGCGGAGAACGTCAAGCGGCGCCGGCGAGCGCTTCCCGTCGCCGGCGCTTTTCGCTACGCGGCGCCGGCAGCCTGCTTGCGGGAGACAATCCGGTTCCCTCCCGAGGACTTTGCGTCGGAAAGGGCCTTCGCGGCGGCGGCGATGATTTCCCGGAGCGTTGCGCCGCGGCCGGCCTTGGCGGCGACGCCCACGGAAATGCTGACGTCGAGCTGCTGGCCCTTTACCGAAAATGCCGCGTCGCTCACTTTTTTCCGCGCCTGCTCGGCCAGCTTCATCGCGGTTCCGTGCGGGACGTTGGAAAGCGCGATCGCGAATTCCTCGTCGCTGTATCTGGCCAGAAGCGTGCCCTGCTTAAAGGTGTTGCGAACGCGCTGGATCAAAACCTTCAGCACTTCGTTCCGCATATCGGCGCCGCGCTCGGCGGCAATCCGATCCAAATCGTCGACGCCGAACATGATGAGGTTGAAATCCCGGTTTTCGTCAACGCAATAGCGCAATTCGCGCTCCGCGGATTCCATGAAATACTCGCCGCTGCGCGCCCCCGTAAGCTCGTCGATGAAGGCCCTGGCTTCCAGGTCGTCGGCCCTGTGGGCGCTTTCCTTCGTGGTCTCGACCATCCGCCGCGCGGCCTCCTTTACCTTGTGCGTGACGTCGTTCACGTTTCCAACGGCCTGCAGGATTAGCTTTCCGCCCTGCCGCTGCTCCTCCATTGCGCTGACGATGTTGCTTTCCTCCGCCGCCACGGTTTTCACGCCGTTCTCTATCGCGCTGAATTTGCCCAGGACGTCGCCGGTGGACTTTGTTATTTTGTCGATGGAGCCCTTGATGGTGTTAAGCACGCCCTTGATGGTTTTGGACTGCAGGCTGGACGACTCGGCCAGCTTGCGAATCTCGTTGGCGACCACCGAAAAGCCGCGGCCGGCCTCCCCGGCGTGCGCGGCCTCGATCGCGGCGTTCATCGAAAGAAGGTTGGTCTGGCTTGCGATGTTCTGCATCACCGCGTTGATTTGCAGGAGGGACTCGGACTCCCGCGCTATTTCCCGTATGTCCGCGACGACCCCGTTTAGGCTGGCGTGCCCGGCCACGGAGGCCTCCTCCAGCTCGCGCACGTTCCGCGTGTTTCCGGACAGGGTGTCGGTGACGGAGCGGATGCTCGCGATCATTTCCTCGGTGGCCGAGGACGACATGGCGACGGAGGCGGCCTGCTCCTCGACGTTCACGTTGAACTGGTCCATCATGGCCTGCAGCTTCCCCTGCACGACCCTTTCCCTTTCGCGCTCCCTGTAATGCTCGCGCAGATCGCGGCTGTAGGAAATGAAGTGGTCCTTGCCGTTGATGCTGACGAAATTAACGCTTTCCTCGGTGGGGATCGGCGAGCCGTCGCCGTGCAGGTAAGTCCACTCGTAGCGGACGCTGCCGGACAGCAGGCATTTCGCCATCATTTCCTTTGTTTTGCGCCTGGACTCGGATCCGTCCGGCTGGGACTTTGGGACGAATTTTTCGTTGTCGTCGATGAAGGCCTGCCTGTCGGAAATGCCGAACAGGTTTTCCGCCTGCTTGTTCACTTCCAGGACGTTGCCGTTTTCGTCCTGGATGACGCAAAGCAGGGGCGATGAGTCCAGCAGTATCCGCATCCTGTCCCGAACCATCGCCTCCTTTTTTTTCAGCTCCTCCGAGTGGCCCTCGATCGCGCCGATCATCTCCCTCAGTTTTTCCATGGTCTTGTTGAAGGCGCGCGAGGCCTTTGATATTTCGTTGTTGCCCTCCTCCGGAAGCCTTCCGGTCAAATCGCCGCCCGCGGCCTCGTCGAGGGTGGAGGACAAAAGTCCGATGGGCTTGCTTATCGTGCCGGACACGTAGGTCGTCAGAAATATGGTGGCGACGAGCGCCGCCGCCAGCGCCGCGACGATCGCGACAAGCAATCCCCGCGCCAGGCCCGCCGAATTTCGCGCCGCCGTTTGGGCGTCGTCGATCATCATCCGGAAGCACAGCGCGAATTTGCCCAAAATCCTGTCGCTGTAATACCTGCAGCGCTCCATCGCGGCAAGGATGGCGGGAATGTCGGCCACCTGCGAGGCCTCGTACACCGACACGACGACGGGGACAAGGCTGTTTTCGTACAGCGAGCGGGCCTCGTCCAGAAGGCGCATCGCGTCGGGGTTTCCGATCAGCTCCCTGTACGCGGACATGTAGTCGTCCAGCGCCGGCAGCAGGCTCAGGATGCGCCCGAACTCCGCCTCCACGAGATCGAAATCGCCCACCATGGAGGCCATGACCATTTCGCGAACGTGTATCCGCACGACAAGGAGCGTTCGCTCGACGCCGGCCAAATTCACCATCGGCGCGATTATGCTTTCGGATTTGTAGGCGCCGGAATCGGCAATCCGCAGCATGCCGAAAATCCCCACCGCCCCCACCGCCACGGCCAGCGCCCCGACGATCAAAAAACTGACGACCAGCTTCGCCGACACCTTCATCTTCTTCATGACAAACCCCTTGAATTACGGACGACGGCCTTTCATGAAGCAAAGCGCGCGGACGCGGCCATTGAGCAAAACCTTCGGACGGCATGCTACAAGCCGCCGGCAAAAAAGTCAAGCGCGAATTGCCCTCCGGCAACGGGAGATAGGCGTTTTTTTTTCCGGCCGGCGGCGTCAGTGCTGCTGGTGGGCGCAGCGCTGCTGACGGGTGGGCGGGTTGACACTTTTGTGAAATTTCGGCACACTTGCCATAGAACAAAGGCGTTCATCCGATGATGCGGTTTTGCATCATTCGGTGGGCGTTTTTTTTTGCGATTTTGGGGGCGGCATGTCAGGGGGTCAGTCCATGAAAAAAATTTTGAGCGGCAAAGTAAGGGATGTATACGAGGCGTCTCCCGACAGACTCGTTATAGTCACCACGGACAGGATTTCCGCCTTTGACGTGATTCTTAGCAAGCCCGTGCCAGATAAGGGAAAAATCCTGAATGCCGTTTCCCTGTTTTGGTTTGATTTTACCAGGGATATTGTCACCAACCACATCATGCCGGGCGCCCTGCCGGAATATTTCCTGAAGGACGAATTCGAGGGGCGCGCGGTTTTGGTGAAAAAGCTAAAAATACTGCCATTCGAGTTCGTCGTGCGGGGATACATATTCGGAAACATGTGGGAAGCCTATTCCGGAAACCGGGAATTTTGCGGCCAGAAAATCAATGGCAATTACAAACTTGCCCAGAAACTCGAAGCGCCGCTGTTTGCCGTTTCCACCAAAGCGCATGTCGGGCATGACGAATACATTTCGTGGCAAGAAGTCGTCGATGCGATTGGCGCCGAACTTGCGGGCGAGATAAAAAACATCAGCCTCAAACTCTACGGGCATTGCTACGATTACGCCTACCAAAAAGGCCTTATCATCGCCGACACGAAATTCGAGTTCGGCCTTGACGAGAACGGCAGCCTTGTTCTGGCGGACGAAATATTCACGCCGGATTCCGCAAGGTTCTGGAACCTTCGCGAGTATGAAACAGGGAAATCCCCCAAAAGCTACGACAAGCAATTTTTGAGGGACTGGCTTCTGAACAGCAAAGTGGACGGCGAAATGCAGTTCGATAGCGTGCCCGATGACGTTTTGAAAAAGACGGCGGATATTTACAGGGAATGCCTGGAAAAAATAACCGGCCAAGGGACGAGGAAGGATTAGGGAGCCGGAAGAAGGCGGAATGCATGCGCTGCTGCCGCCCGATTAAAAAGCCTTGGCAAAAAACAGCCTACAGCACCAGTATAATCGTTCCCGCCGCAATTAAAATGCCGCCAATCACGGCCTTTGCGTCCACGGTTTCCCCCAGGATGACAAATGCCAGCAGCATTGTAATGACCACGCTGGCTTTGTCGATGGGCACCACCCTGGAGGCCGGGCCCATTTGCAGCGCGCGAAAAAAGAACAGCCACGAAGCCCCTGTGGCCAGGCCTGACAGCGCCAAAAAAAGCCAAGACCGCGGCGCAATGTCGGGGATTCCGCGCTGAACGCCCGTGCCAAGCACGATCCCCCAGGCCATGACCAGCACCACCGCCGTGCGGATGGCCGTGCCGAGATTGGCGTTTATTCCCTCCAGCCCGATTTTGGCCAAAATTGACGTGGCCGCCGCAAAAACCGCGGCCAGCAGCGCATATACTACCCACATTAAGGCAGTATACGGGCTTTTGGCAGAAGTGTAAACTCGCGGGAGGCGGCGCGAGAGGCGGCGCAGTAGCCCGCGCAGTAGCTGGCGCAAAAGGCGAAAACGCGGCGCCATTTCCGCTGTTTGCAGCAAACGCAGCGATGCTAAATTGCGCTGCCGTTTTTGCCGCCGGTTTGCCTTTTTCCGCGATAAAATCTACAATGCTCCAATGAAGAGTCGCTACGGCATCACCCCTTGGGGCAACTGGTTTATCAAAGCGCTTGACAGCTATGAAATGGGGGCCAGGCTTGCAAGGGGGCGAACCTATGCCAATACCGGCAGGGTGCTTTCCCTCGAGTTTAGCGACGGCTGGGCGATAGCCAAGGTCGAGGGCAATTACCGCCCTTTTTATCGGGTGGAGATACATTTTCCGCCGCTCAAAGAAGCCGAAAAAGCGTACAGGATGATCGAGGAGGATCCGGCGCTGCTTGCCCGCATTGCCGCCGGGGAGCTGCCGGAGATTTTTTTGCAAAAATTGATTGACAGGGGCATAAACCTCATTCCCCGGCGCTGGCGGGACATGAAGCGCCTGTGCACCTGCCCCGACGACGGCGATCCGTGCAAGCACATGGCGGCGCTGTACTATATTATCGCCAGGGAAATTGACGCTGATCCGCACGTGCTGTTCAGGCTGCGCGGCATGGATTTGGCGGCGCGGTTTGGGAAGGCGGCGGTTCGCCAGGTTGTGCCGCCTTTTGCGGTTGACTTTGCCGCAAAGAAAAAATCCGCAAAGGCAAAAGCGCTGCCGGCATCCGGCCCTCTTGAGCTTGAGGCGATTCCGCACTGCGGAAAGCTTATCAGCGCTTTGCTCCCCCCCTCCCCCCCATTTTCAGAAAAGGACTTTGCCATGGTGATGGCGGAATTTTATCAGAGCTGCGCGGGGAGCCAAACATGGGAAGCGCCGGGGATGAGCGAGGAAACCCTGGCTGAAACGGAGCACGGCTTTTCCCGCTCGACATGGAGCGTTCTTTGCCCGGCGCCAGAGCCCGGCGCAAACGTGGCGCTGGAAGCGGAAGACATAAACGGCAAGAGGGAGCAGTATTCCCTGCACGAGGCGTTTGAATGGTTCGTGCATTTTTCCTCCGAGGACGGGACGGCCTCATACGGCTTTCTGTTTTACCTGTTCAAGTTTCTCAATCTCATCTGCTCCGCCGGCGCGCTTATTCCTTATGTCCTGCTCGAAAGCGAAAGGCTTGCCGTCATCTGGCGGCCTTTCGAGACGCTGCCGCCGATTCCCGCCATGCTGGAAGCGCTCGCGGGCCGCGAATGCGGGATGCTCGCCGCAAAAGACGGGCGGGCGGCAAGCGGGCGGAGCGTCGTTGACTTGCTTGCGTCGTCGTTTCTGACCGGGTGGGTCAGGCGGAGGTTTTCGGCTTTTCGCGGAAATTTTGCCAAATACGGGACGGGGGAAGAATTTCGGGAGCTGCAGCATTTGTTTTTCCTGGGAATCGGGGTCAGCGTTTCCGCGCCGGCGCAGCGCAGCCTTCCCGTGGCCATCGACCAGTGGCTTTCCGTGCTGCACATTGACTTTGCCGCATATCGCTACAGCCTGACTGTTAAAGCCATTGGCGCAAGCCAAAGCTCCGGCGCTGATGGCGACATGGGCGCTTTTGGCCTTTCCATGGACGTGCTGGGCGAAAAGGAAGGGCGCGCAAAAAAAACGCCGCTCTCAAAGATCAGGGACTTGGACGCGCTGCGCGCTCCGATAGCGCTGTCAAATTACCTGCCGGAGATTCGCGACCTTACCTCGCAGCCAAAGACCGCGGCGCGGCCGTCGGTGGCGCTTTCCGAGGAGCGCCTGGTTGCGTTTCTGGATTCCGCGTCGGCGCTGCTTACCAGGCTGGGCATGACGGTGACGCTTCCGCGGGCTTTGCACAGGGAGCTAAAGCCGCGGCTGATAATCAAGGGGGGGCAGGCGAGCCAGTCCCTGGTGCGCTACCTGGATTTAAGCGCGTTGCAGGACTTCGAGTGGCAGGTGGCGATCGGCGGCGAGGTTTTGACGCCGGGCGAGTTTGAAAAGCTGCTGAAGCAAAAGCGCGCTCTGATTCGGTTCAGGGACGGCTTTGTCAAAATGAACGCGGAGGAATTTTACCGCCTGCTGAAGCAGGCAAAAAACACGCAGCCGGGCTTCAACGATTTTTTGAAGGCGCATTTTTCCGGCGACACCCTTTTCGCCGTTGACGCGCGCAAAGCCATTGACAGCCTTTTCAGGGAAAAAGTTTTCAAGGCGCCGGCAGCGCTTGACGCGACCCTGCGGCCGTATCAGCAGCGCGGCTACAACTGGGTCTGCTCCCTCTTGCTTTCCGGCTTTGGCTGCATACTCGCCGACGACATGGGGCTGGGCAAAACCGTTCAGTCCATCGCGGCGGCGCTGAGGCTGAAAGAGGAAGGGCTTTTGGGCAGCGGCTGCCTTGTCGTGGCGCCCGTAGCGCTGCTAAGCAACTGGGAAAAGGAGCTCGGCCGATTTGCGCCGTCGCTGGGCGTGTCGCGGTATCACGGGAACCGCCGGCGCCTTGACAGGAAGCAGGACGTGTTTCTCACCACTTACCAGACGGCCGTTCGCGACATTGAAAAGCTTGCCGAGGAAGATTTTTCCCTGCTGCTGGTTGACGAGGCGCATTTGATGAAAAATTCCGAAACGCGCATTTCGCGGGCGGTGAAGCAGCTTCGCTCCAAATACCGGCTGGCGCTTTCCGGCACGCCGGTTGAAAACCGCCTCGAGGACCTGCGCTCCCTTTTCGATTTTATCATTCCCGGCTATCTGGGAAGCCCCGCGGATTTTCGGGAGCAGTACCGCGTTCCCATCGAGGTAATGCACGACCGCGATCGCGCGGAAAAGCTGCGAAAAATCACGGCGCCATTTCTGCTGCGGCGCGTCAAAACCGACAAAACCATTATCAAGGACCTGCCGGAAAAAATCGTCATCAACGAATACGCCGCGCTGGAGAAAGAGCAGGCGGCCCTGTACGAAAGCGTTGTCGCCGAATCGATAAAAAAATCGAAGGAGGTAGCGCCGCAGGAGCGCTCGTCGCTGATTTTTTACATGCTGACTTCGCTAAAGCAAATCTGCGATCATCCGCGGGTGTTTGACAAGGAAAGCCCCGCCGTCTCCGAGCTTTCCGGCAAGGCGCGGCTTCTGCTCGCCCTGCTGGGCGAGATTCTCGCCAACCGCGAAAAGACCCTTGTGTTCAGCCAGTACGTGGAAACCCTGGACTGCCTGGAGCGCATCATCAGAAAGGAGCTGGGCGAGGCGGCGCTGGTTTACCACGGCGGGCTTGGCCAGAGCGCCCGCGGCGAGGCTGTCAATCGCTTTCAGAGCGATCCCTCGGCGCGAATCATGCTCGTGAGCCTGAAGGCCGGCGGGCTGGGGCTGAACCTGACCGCGGCGAGCCGGGTCATTCATTACGACCTGTGGTACAACCCCGCGGTGGAAAACCAGGCCACCGACAGGGCCTTTCGCATCGGCCAGAAGCGCAACGTCTTTGTCCACCGCTTCATCACCAAAAACAGCTTCGAGGAAAAAATTGACGCGATGATTTCCAGCAAGCAGGAGCTGGCGGACATGACCGTAGCGTCCAGCGAGTCGTGGATCGCGAAGATGAGCCACGATGAGCTAAGCGCGCTGTTTGACAGGCAGGCGCGCTAGCCGCCCCGGCCTTCGGCGCAGGCAGCGGCGGATATTTCAGCCGGCGCTTTGAAGAAGCCCCGGGCGCCGGGCGAAGCCATTCCTGCCGCGCCCTGCCCGAAGCAAGCCCGCGCCAGGGCGGGCTTGACGGAGGCGGTCTAACTGCCGAAGGGCGCTTGCGCGAAAGGCCTTTTGCGCAAGCGCCGCAGGCGCAGCCGCCTACGCAGGCTCGGCCGCAGGCGCCGGCGCCGGCTCGGCTGCGGAAACAGGCTCAGCCGCAGGCGCCGGATCGGCTGCGGGAGCAGGCGTCGCCGCGGGGGCGGGGACGGGTACGGCAGCCGTCGCTGAAGGCGTTGCCGTTGCCGTCGCCTGCCCGGCAGGGACCACCGAGGCGAGCTTGCGCCCCCTGCGGTCTTGGAACATGACCGTGCCGGTGGCCTTGGCAAAAAGGGTGTAGTCGCGGCCGCAGCCAACGTTGGCGCCGGGGTGAATCTTCGTTCCGCGCTGGCGGACAATGATCGTCCCGGCCTTCACAAAAGAGCCGCCCGATGCCTTTACACCAAGGTATTTGGGATTTGAGTCCCGTCCGTTTTTGGCGCCGCTGCCGCCGCGTTTCCTAGCCATTCTAAGTCCTCCGTATCGATAAACTGCAATGCTCCGGGTATTCCTCGGCGACGGACGCAAGCCCCTCGACCAGAAACACCCCTGCGGCAAAAAGGAACCCCTTTTCGTCCGCAGCGCTATCGGCCTCCAGAAAAAAGAGGCCCGGCTCCGGCGCCTCGCACCGGACCGTTATGCCCTTCCTCCCGGAAAGAGCGCGGGCCGCAGCCCGCATCAAAACCGCGACGGCGGCGCAAACGATGTCGCTCCCCGCCCGCCCGGCGCCGGCATGGCCGGAAGCGCTGCAAGACCGCAAAGCCCCGCCCCCGTCCAAAACCGCCTCGATTTCTATCACTTTCCGGCCTTCCCGCCCGCAAGCCGGCCCGAGAGGCCGCCTAGGCGGTGATTTCCCCGATTTTAATGAGCGAAAACTGCTGGCGGTGCCCCTTCTTCCGGCGGTAGTCCTTCTTGGGCTTGTACTTGAAAACGATAATCTTGGCGTCTCTCCCGTGGGATTCCACCGTGGCGCTGACCTTTGCGCCGGCGACATAGGGGCTCCCCACCGTCACCGCGTCGCCGGACGTCATAAGCACCGTGTCAATATCCAGCGCCGTCCCCGGCTCGGCATCGATTTTGTCAACCTTGAGCAGGGCGCCAGCCTCTGCCCGGTACTGCTTTCCCTTAAACTCAATCAAAGCGTACATCGCAAGCTCTCCGTTTCCGCGCGCCCACAAAAAGCGCAAGTATACCGCTTTATACCCCGAAACGGGGAAAAGTGTCAAGCGCCGCCTTGCGCGGCGCCGGCGGCAAAGGCGGCGCGGAGGCCTTATGCAAACCGGCGGCTTTTGGTAGACTTTTAGTCGCTATGCGCAAAAAGCTCCTGGTGCTTTCCGACACCCACGGCTACGTTGCCGCCCTCTCGTCCGTCCTTAGCTGGGCAAAGGAAGCCTCGCCAAGCGCCGCCGTTTTTCTGGGCGACGGGCTTGCCGATCTGGACAGGGCAACCGCCAGCGCCGGGTTTTCCTGCCAGTGGCACAAAGTCCGCGGGAACAACGACTTTGGCTTCCCGCACCCGGAGTCGGCCGTCTTCGACTTTTGCGGCCACCGCTTCTTCATTTGCCACGGGCACCGCTACAACCTGTACAGGGGCGTGGAAACGCTCGCCGGCGCCGCCCGCGCCAGCTCGGCCGCAACGGCGCTCTTCGGGCACATCCATGTTCCGTTTCATGAGGACAACAATGGGCTTTTGCTCGTAAATCCAGGCAGCCTGGGGATCCCGCGCAGCAGCTTGGGGCCCACCTTTGCGCTGATCGAGTGCAGCCCGGAGGAGCCGCCCATGCCCAGCTTCTGGGGAATCGACCCGGCGGGGAGCATCTCCGCCATCTCCGTTGGAAAATCCTAAGCGGCTGCAAATTGCCGGCGGATAGCGCCGCTTTTTTGCCGCGGCCCGGAGAAATTCCCCGGACAAATATGATACAATGCGCGAGCAGGGGCAGAGTCGCCGCCGTCCGGCGCTTCTGCGGGCCTTTTTGCCCGATGCCATTTCCCCTTGCTGCCGGCTGGCATTTTTTACGGAAGGTCGTTTCAAATGGAATTGCAGCACAGCCTCTGCCAGCGCTGCGAGATAGCGCAGGCGCGGGAAGAGCACAAGTATCGCGAAAAGCTCATGCATGCCCTCAACCAGGCCGCGGAGGTCCTGCTGACCGCCAGCGAGAAAAACACGATGAAGGCGCTCCTGAGGGGCATGGAAATCGTGGGGCGCTGCCTGGACGTTGACCGCGTTCAGATCTGGCGCAACGAGGAAATCGACGGCGAGCTGAGCTTCGTGATGAGGTACGAGTGGCTGAGCGAGGTCGGCATGCAGAAAATCGAGGTGCCAATAGGCCTCAGCGCCGCTTACAGCAGCAGGCCCGGCTGGCTCGAAATGTTTCTGAGGGGCGAGCGCATAAACGCGCCGCTTTCGGCGCTGCCGCCCTCGGACGCGGCCTTTCTGGGCTACTACGAGATGGTGTCCATCGTGATACTGCCGCTTTTTCTGGACATGGAGTTCATCGGGTTCTTCAGCGTGGACGACTGCCGGCGCGAGCGCGTGTTCACGGACGAGGAAATGGAAATGTTTGCCTCGGCGGGGCTGATGTTCGCAAACGTTTTCAACAAAAACCTGCAGGCCGAAAAAATCGCCGAGGCCAACAGGCAGCTCGAGGCGGCGCTGGAGCAGGCGCTTTCCGCCAGCCGCGCAAAAAGCGATTTCCTTTCAACCATGAGCCACGAAATGCGCACGCCCATGAACGCGATCATCGGCATGACGGCGATTGCAAAAGGCGCCGAAAGCGCCGAGCGGAAAAACTACGCAATGGACAAGGTTGAAAAGGCCGCGCACCATCTGCTCGGCATCATCAGCGACGTGCTTGACATGTCCAGAATCGAGGCCAACAAGCTCGAGCTTCAGCGCGCGGAGTTTGACCTGCGCGCCGTGCTGCAAAGGGCGGTTTCCCTCATCGAGTTTCGCATCGAGGAAAAGCAGCAGCGCTTTTCCATGAGCCTGGACGGCAGCGCCCCTTCTTTCTACGTCGGCGACGGCCAGCGCCTGGCGCAGATCGTGACAAACCTTTTGACAAACGCGGTTCTCTACACTCCTGAGGGAGGCAGCGTCAGCCTCAGCGTGTCGGCGGCAAAAAGCGAGGGCGGAATTTGCGAGCTGCGCTTTGAGGTGGCCGACAGCGGGGTCGGCATTCCCGAGGAGCTAATGCCGCGGCTTTTCGAAGCGTTCGAGCGGGCGGACAGCAGCGCAAGCTGCAAGCAGGGCGGCACGGGCCTAGGCCTTCCCATCTCGAAGCGCCTGGTCGAGCTTATGGGCGGCGACATTTTCGTGGAGTCCGAGGCGGGCAAGGGATCGCGCTTTGCCTTCACCGCAAAGCTGGAGCTTGCCTCCGGCGAGTCCGGCGACGGCGCTTCCGAGCCGAAGGGAAAATTCCCCGGCAAAAGGCTGCTGATCGTCGAGGACATGGAAATCAACCGCGAAATACTTGTCGCGCAGCTCGACGGCGCCGAGCTGCGGATTGACGTCGCGAAAAACGGCAAGGAGGCGGTCGGCGCAATCGCCTCAAGCCCCGGCGCCTACGACCTGGTGTTCATGGACATGCGCATGCCTGAAATGGGCGGGCTCGAGGCAACGCGGCGCATCCGCGCCCTGCCCGAAAGCGCCCTCCTGACAAGCTCCGGCAAAAGGCTGCCCATCATAGCCATGACCGCAAACGTCTTCACCGACGACGTCAAAACCTGCCTCGACGCCGGCATGGACGACCACATCGGCAAGCCACTGGACATGCGAATCGTGTTTGAAAAGCTGCGGCAGTATTTGTAGGGCGGCGGCGGCGCCAGCGGCGGCGCTTGGCGAGACGGGAGCGCCCAGGCGCCGGGGATTGGAGCTGGCCTGCAGATCAAGTTTTTGCGAATCGCGCCCTTGAAGCAAAGGCTTGCTTTCCCGCGCCAAATGCCCTAAACTCACTATAAGGGGAAGTTTCGCGTGATGGGTGATGAAATGGATACCGATGCCGCGCCGCAGGAAAATGCCGGCAAGTGCGCCAATTGCCGCTATGCCATTAGCGTTGCCGGCAAGTGCAGCTACCACGACCTGCCCCTTGCCGAGGCCGTGCCCCTAAGCTGCGAAGGCCGCGCAGGCGATTTTGCCGACGGAAGCAGCCGCCCCCGAAAAAAGCCTTTCACGCGAAAACGGGTCACCTTCATGGAGAGCCTTCTTTTCGGCTTTCTCACGGTTTGCGGCGCAATGCTGTTTCTGATGGCCTTTGTCCTGTTTTTTGCCTCGGACGACGAGGCATGGAGGGGGATTTGGGGCGTCATCGGCTTCGTGTTTCTGGGCGGCCTGGGATTCCTTTGCTTTCTAGGCAGCGGCAAACACCTGAAAGACGTGTACCTCGAGCGAAAAAAAATCGAGCGCGAGAAAAAGGAGCAGGAAAGCGCCGACTGATGCGCTCCGGCTCTCTCCTCCTCGTTTGCCCGCCTGTCATTTTACGGCGATGCTTCTCTTGGGCCAGGCTTTGCTAATATCTAAGCACCCGCGCCTTCACGCCGGCTCGCTGGCCAAGCAGCGAAACGCAAAGCTCCGCGGCCGCGAAGCGCTCGCGCTCCCTTTGGGTCAGGCCTTTCGCCGCGACGGCGCTTTCGGCAGCGGCACTTTCCGCGGCGCCGGAGATTTTAAGATAAGCCGACGAGGCAATGGGGATAGCGCCGCTGTTAGCCCCGCCGGCACTCGCGCCTCTGTCGTTTGCGATACCTGCATTTGCGCCGCCGGCACTAGTCCCGCCGGCACTCGCGTCGCTGGCGCCATCAGCGCTCACACCATCAACGCCAGGGCCATCAGCGTCAATGCCATCACCGCCAGCGCCTGATTTGCCATGGTGGCAAACAAAAACCAGGTCCACGATTCGCGCCTTCGCTCCCGCGCCTTGGAAGCCCGCGGCCTTTTTCAAAAAGCCATCGAGGGTGGTCTCCGTGCGCGAGCGCGGAAGCGCGAAGACGAGAATGCCGCGATCCGCCGGCAAGGCCTGAGCGCCAGGCGCGTCGCTGGCAGGCTCGGCTTTCCCATCCAGTCGGGCTTTTTCGCCCTGCCCAGCTTTCCCGCCCTGCGCCGCGTGCCCATCCGCGCCTCTGGCGCGAGCGGCGCCGCCGGCGTAAGCGGCGCCGTCCATGTTTCGCATGGCGCGAGCGGCGGGCCAGGCAAGCGCCGCGGCAAACTCAGGCGACGGCGGGATTGCGCCATCCGCGCTGCCCATGCGGCCTGCTCCATCGGCGCCGGCTTCGTCGGCAGCGCTGCCCGCGCCATCCGCGCTCGCCGCGTCGGCGGCGAGAATTGCGCCAGTCGCGCCGCTTGCGCCGGCTTTGCTAATCGCGCTGATAACGCTGGCCTCATAGTCCGCGCCGCCGCCCGCATTGCCTGTGCCGCTTGCGCTGCCGCCCGCATTGCCAGCGCCACCCACGCCGCCCAGGCTGCCGACAAGCACGTGCATGCCGGATTCGGCGCAGGCGATTGCGGCGGCCAGCGCGTTTTCGCAGAGCAGGTCGATTCCGCGCCGCGCTTCGGGCTGGGTGTACAGCGCGGGGTCGTATTCGGCGTCGATCAGGATGGTCAGGTTTGCGTGGGGCGGCGGCTCGCGCTCGCCTTCGCGGACGATCAGGTTGCCGCCGTGGCCGTAGAGCTTCCAGTTGATGCGGCGCGGATCGTCGCCGGGGACGTAGGGGCGGTGGTCGATCAAAATGTCGCTGCGCTGAAGCGAAAAATCCGGCCTCTGGCTCGAGTCGCCGGCGCGGGCGTGGACGGCAGGCGCTTCGCCCGCTGGGCGCGGCTTTGCCAGCAGGCGCGCTCCCGCTCCGACACCGCCCGCGCCGCCGGAGTCGGAGCGCAGGCGGAAGGCGAGGCGGAAGAAGCCAAGCGCGTCGAAGACGGCGAACTCGTCAAAGGCGGAAAAATACGCGCCGCGCTTTTTCACCTCGAATGGGTGCGGGCCGGGCTTGGCGGGGCTGAAGTCGCGCTGGATTTGACGGCCGTCTTTCGTCGCGAGAATCAGGCGGCAGCGAACCAGAATCCCCGGCGCCTGAAAAACCCGAACGGCAGGCAGCGCTGCAAGCGGCGCAGCAAGCGGCGCGCCTGGCGCGGCGAAATCGCCCTCGGAGTAAAGCGCCTCGGCAAAGGCGCCGGCGGCGACCTCGCTCGGGCTAACCTGAATCGAGGCGCGCCTGGCGCGGCGGCTGTGCAAAAGCGCAAGCAGCAGCGTCATCAAAAGGCAGTAGGCCCAAATCGTCGAAAAAACCGCGCCGGCCAGCACGAGCCCGATCTCCCCCGAAGCGGCGCCGGCCGCAAAGGCCAGAACGGCAACGCCCAGGACAAAAAGCCCCATCGCGCGCGGCGCAAACGACACGCGCCGCCGGCGCGCGGCTCTCGCGCCCGATCGCGCCGCCCTCGCCGATTTGCGGGCAGCCGCGTCAGCCATTTTCGCGCCCGCGCGCAAAACCTGCCAATATCATTGACACGCCCGTCAAGCGCGAGCCGCGCCGTCAGCGCCGGCGCTGGCAGGGCTGGCGACATTGGCACTGGCAGCATTCGCGCTAGCATCGTTGGCACTGGCGCCGCTGTTGCTGGCAGCATTCGCGCTAGCGTCGCTGGCACTAACGCCATTGCCGCTAACACCGTTGGCACTAGCATCGTTGGCACTCACACCGTTGTTGCTAACACCGCTGGCACTGGCGCCGCTGTTGCTGGCAGCATTCGTGCTAGCATCGTTGGCACTGGCGCCGCTGTTGCTAACATCGCTGGCACTGGCAGCATTTGCGCTAACGCCGTTGGCACTGGCGCCGCTATTGCTAACAGCGCTAGCGCCGGCGCGATTCTCGCTAAAGCGCTCGGCGTCAATCGCGCCGATTCGCGCCAGGCAGATTTCGCGAATGATTTTTTCGCCGGCGCTTGGGTTGCGGAACCTTACCCGGTGCGCGAGAACCGGCAGCGCCAGGACGGAAAGGTCCTCGTCGATCACGTAGCCGCGCCCGCGAACGAACGCCAGCGCCTTCGCAGCCTCCAGCAGGTGCAGCCCCGCGCGCGGGCTCGCGCCGAGAACAAAGCCCTTGTGAATGCGGGTGTCGCGGACGATGTCGGCAATCGCCTCCTTCAGCGCCGGATGGCAGAACGTCGCGCGCGCGGCCTTTTTCGCTTCCATGAAATCGCGCAGGCCGATGACAGGCGCCAGCCTCTCCAGCCCGTCCTCCGCCGGGTTTTCGTCGAGAATCGAAAGCTCCGCGGCGCGATCCGGATAGCCCATCGACAGCTTCATCATGAAGCGATCTAGCTGCGCGGCCGGCAGCGGGAAAGTCCCCTCGCTCTCGATGGGGTTCTCCGTGGCAATGACAAGGAACGGCTCCGGCGGCCGATGCGTCGCCTGCCCGATTGTCACCTGCCGCTCGGCCATCACCTCGAGCAGCGCCGACTGCACCTTTGGCGTGGCGCGGTTGATCTCGTCCGCCAGCACGATGTTGGCCAGCACCGGGCCGGCGATGAAGCGGAACTCCAGAGTCTTGGGGTCGAACACGTCGACGCCGGTGATGTCGTAGGGGAGAAGATCCGGCGTGAACTGTATGCGCTTGAAAACCAGCCCCCCGTCGCCGCCCTCGATCAGCCTGGCCAGCGTTTTCGCAACGGTGGTTTTGCCCAGCCCCGGGTTGTCCTCGATCAGCGCGTGCCCGCCGGCCAGCGCCGTCGCGGCAAGCAGCTCGAGAAATTTTCGCTTGCCCTTGATGATCCGCCCCGCCCCCTCCAGCAGCGCCGCGACATGCGCCGCCGCCGCAGGGCTTGCCGCATTTGCGCTTCGCTCGGCCGCGCTGCCTAACTCGGTGTTTTCAGGTGTCATAAGGAAAGCATAGCGCAAAAGGGGGGGGCGGAACCAGCGGGGCGCGATCTTCCGCCGGCGCCGGGCTGCCCGGGCAGGCCGCCCAAAAACTTGTTGTTCTCGCCCATTTCATGTATAATGAAGCCGGCGCTGAAGCCGAAACTGGCGCCTTTTCGGATTGCCCGGAAGGGCGGCGCTGCCGAAAGGCGGCTTTGCGCGGCTAGGGAGGAGTTATGCACGTCGATGACCCGGTGTTTTCAATGTTCGGCGACGATGGCGGGGTCAAGCGCTGCCAGGACGGCGCTTATGCCTTTGATGGGGCGGCCGGTTCCGCCGGCATCAGCTTTCAGTTTCCGGATGGCTGGAAATGCTTCAACACGGTCGTTTTTTTCATCGAGGCAAGAAACCTGCGCCCGACCGACGGCGCGATGGCGCTTATCGTCAACGACGGCTACCAGGCGTGGCGCCCGCCCGTGGCGAAAGTCCCCTATCCGTGGGTCAGCCCCGGGGTGTCCACCCTCAGCTACCCGGCCTCTGTGTTTGCCAGCGGCGCCGTGAGCTTCCAGCTCAACGAAACCTTCGGCCACAGCACCAACTGGACGCTCAACATCAGGAAAATCGAGTTCCACATGACCGCGAAAAACTACATTTTCCTGGAGACCCCGACATTTGCCGTCCACGGCGACACCCAGAACACCGATCGCAACCTGGACGGCTCGTACACGTTTTTGGGCGACGCCTCGGCGCTTCTCAGCTTTCATTTCCCGCAGGGCTGGGACGACTTCGAAAACGTCAGCTTTTTCATCGACCGCGCCGAAAACCACGTCAACGACATGACGATGTCCCTCATCGTCAAAAACCGCTACAAATCCTGGGCCACGATAAACCAAACCTACGGGGATCGGTATCCCAACATCGAGATGGGCGACAACAACGTCCTGACCTACCCAACCTCCGCGTTCGTCGACGGCGCCAGCCTGCAGCTCAACCAGTACGGCCACAGCATGAACTGGACAATGCGCATACGAAGAATCGTGTTCCACGACGGCCCCGCATCGGCCCTGTAGGCAGCGCCAAAAGCCGCGCCGCGCGATGGCGAAGCCGCGAAGGGCGCCGCGCGAAGGGCGCCGGCGCTTGACCTAGCCGGCGGTTTCCGTTACTGTGCGAAGAAGCAAGCTTGCAAGGAGGCGCATAATGGCGCGAAAAATCCCCACCCGCATCTACCTCAGCGAAGACGAGATGCCCAAATCCTGGTACAACCTCAGGGCCGACATGGCGGAAAAGCCGGACCCGATCCTGCACCCCGGGACGCTGAAGCCGGTGACCGCGGAAGACCTCGCGCCGGTGTTTTGCAAGGAGGCCGTCAGGCAGGAGCTGGACGAGGACAGCCGCTTCGTCCCCATTCCAGAAGGCATCCTGGACTTTTACCGCGCGTTCCGGCCCTCGCCGCTGATTCGCGCCTACTACCTTGAAAAAGCGCTGGAGACGCCCGCGGAAATCTACTACAAGTTCGAGGGAACCAACACTTCCGGATCGCACAAGCTCAACTCCGCGGGCCCGCAGGCCTTTTACGCGAAGGAGGAAGGGCTGCGCTCGCTGGCCACGGAAACCGGCGCCGGGCAGTGGGGCTCCGCGATGGCGATGGCCTGCGCGTTCTACGGCCTCGGCCTCACGGTGTTCATGGTGAAGGTAAGCTCCGAGCAAAAGCCGTACCGCAAGGCGCTCATGGAAAGCTACGGCGCAAAGGTGATCCCCTCGCCGTCGAACGCCACGGAAGCGGGGCGCAAAATCCTGGCCGCGGACGCCGGCGCCGGAGGCTCGTTGGGCTGCGCGATTTCCGAGGCCATCGAAAGCGCGCTGAAAACCGAGAAATGCCGCTACGTTCTGGGCAGCGTGCTCAACCACGTCCTGCTGCACCAAACGGTGATCGGCCTGGAGGCGAAGGCCGCGCTGGACAAGCACGGGGTCAAGCCCGACGTGATAATCGGCTGCGCCGGCGGCGGCTCGAACCTGGGCGGCCTTATCGCGCCGTTCATGGGCGAAAAGCTCGCGGGAAAACTGGACGCGCGCTTCGTCGCGGTCGAGCCGGCTTCCTGCCCCACCTTTACCCGCGGGCGCTACGTCTACGACTTCGGCGACACCGCGAACATTACGCCGCTTCTGCGGATGCACACCCTGGGCTCGGGCTTCGCGCCGCCTTCCGCGCACGCCGGCGGCCTGCGCTACCACGGCATGAACTCCGTTCTGTCAAAGCTTTACCGCGACGGCCACCTGGAAGCCCGCGCCGAGTCGCAGCGCTCCGTGTTCGACGCCGCGACCCGCTTCATGAAAGCCGAGGGCATCCTCCCCGCGCCCGAATCGTCCCACGCGATCAAGGCCGCCATCGACGAGGCGCTCGAGTGCAAGCGCACCGGCGAGAAAAAAGTCATCCTTTTCGGGCTTTCCGGCACGGGCTACTTCGACATGACGGCCTACATGTCCTACACCGCCGGAACGATGGACGACAGCATCCCCAGCGACGCCGACTTGGAAAAAGGCTTCGCCACGATTCCGGACATCCCGCAGAACAGGTGAGATGCGCTGCGCTGCCGGGCTTGCCGGGGCGGCGGCGCATTGAACCGTCGTCGCTCGCGCGCTTCCCGCGCAAGCGCTTCGCTTTGGCAGCAAAAAGCCCCCGGAAATCCGGGGGCAATTAAGCGAAGGGAAGCGCCGGGCAATCAGCGCTTCCGCAAGGGCTAGCTAAAACGAGTACTGCAAAATCACGGGAATGGAGAGCACGCCGTTGCCCCTGGAGTAGCCGCCGATCGAGGGGGGGAGGGTGTAGGTCACGCCGGTTTTAAACAGGCCGCTGCCCAGATTCCTTTCAAAAAAGCCGCCGAAGCCCATTTGGAAGCGGGAGGTATTCTCGATGGCGCCATCCTGATTTGACTGGTCGCCCCTGAACGACAGGCCGAAGTCCAGGCCAACTATGCCAAAGCCAGTGTCAAAGCCCGGCGCCAGGCGGAAAGCAAAGCCAACGCCGTCAGACCATTCCTGGTTTTCAAGGCCCGCGGGCAAAGACAGGGTGACGCTGCGGGCGGCGTCCATTTCCACCCTGGCCCTGAGCCTGAAATCGCCGGATTGGAAGTTTGCGCCCAGCGCGAGGAAGAGGCCTTCTCTAATGATCATTTCAACATCCGGCACGCCGGCAGCGCCTTCCGTAATGGTAACGGGGAGATGGAACTTCATGCCAAAATCGATCAGCAAATTCTCCATGGCGGTATACGCAAAGGCAATCTCGATTCGGGAAGCAAGCGGCGCCATTGCGTCAGCAGCGCTGGCGCCGGGAATCATAAACTCGCTTAGGTCGAACGAATGGCCGGCGCCAGTCAAGATGTCTCTTTGGCGCCCGTCAATGTTTCTAAATCCGCCAAGAATCTGCGCGCGGGCGCTGCCGATGCCCTCAATGTCATAGCCAATGCCAAACTGGAAGGTTCGCCAAATGAGGGAAGCGTCATAGCCCACATTCCAAATGCCGCTGCTGTCAGCGCCAAAAAGCGGCGCCGTCACGCCCAGGCCTATAAACAGCGCTTCCGTTAGTCTGGAGCTGAACATAAAGCCTTGCTGAGGGGCATTGGCGCCGGCCAAATTTATCTCATCCCATTCGTCCATGGGGTTGACATTGCCGCCCGGGTCAAATGTGGGGATCAGGAAACTCTCGCCGGGGGTGCCGGGGAAAAAGTCCATTCTCTGGTTAAAGCGCTGGAAAATGGCGTCTTCCTCATTGTACCTGCCCAGGAGAGAGCCCGGCAGCACGAAATTTTCAAACCCGTGATTTGTGGCGCCTTGCTTACCCCTGAGAGTGTCATTGACAAACCTGCCCATGGTAACCCTGAACATGTCGCTGCCAAAAGGCCTCGCCCAAATATGCGCGCCAAGATCGTTAAAGCCCATTGCGCCGCCGCTGTAGCGCAGGCCAAGGCCAAAGCCAATGTACTCGGAAACCCCTGTAACGTTGAGATCAACGGCGATGTTCGGCGCTCCCCAAGTTGCGCCAGTGCCGCCGCTAAGAAACCCGTCGTCATCAGCGTCAGCCGGCTCATTCTGGGTATCGCCCACCATGATAAGCGGAGCGAAAGCCCCCCTCCCCCAAGCGCCGAAAGAGATTCCTGCCTCTTCCGCAAATACCGGTCCTGCAATTAGCGCTGCTACAAGGGACAGCAAAGCCACTTTTTTCATACAAGTCCTCCAACCAACAATATTTAGATAAGAGAAAGCGCCACACGAGCGCCTTGCGCCTCTTTATCCCGCCGTTTCAGCCTCTTTGCCAGAGGCGCTCAGGCTCGCTCATTTCCCGCTGCGCTCGGGCTGAAAATCCGCAAAAAGCCGCTGATTAACGGCGATCGCTTTAGCGAAAAATAAACGGACGTATTTTATGAGCAAATAATTTCGCGCCATTTGCCCGGGCTATAATTGCGTATCCGCCGTTTTGGAGGGAAGAATGACATACGGTTACATCAGGGTCAGCACTGATAGGCAGAACGTTGACAACCAGCGGTTTGAGATTGAAAGATTTTGCGAGAAAAATAATCTTAGGATTGAACGCTGGATCGAAGAAACCACCAGCGGCATCAAGTCGCCCGAGAAGCGCCTGCTGGGGCCGCTGCTGGCGGAGGTCAAAAAAGACGATCTGATTATCTGCTCCGAGCTCTCGCGGCTTGGGAGAAGCCTTTTTATGATAATGTCCATACTAAACCACCTGATGACGAACGGCGTCAGAATCTGGACAATAAAAGACAATTACAGGCTTGGTGACAATATCCAGTCCAAGGTTCTGGCTTTTGCCTTTGGCCTGTCCGCAGAGATAGAGCGCGAGCTGATTTCCCAGCGAACAAAGGAAGCGCTTGCCCGCAAGCGGGCGGAAGGCCAGGTTCTGGGCAGGCCGCACGGCAGAAAGTCCTCGCGCGTGAAGCTGTCCGGGCGCGAGGAGGAAATACAAAAGCTGCTTGACGATCGCTTTTCCAAAAGCGCCATCGGCCGCATGCTTGGCGTGAACAGAATGACCGTCGATGCCTTTTTAAGGGAAAGAATGAAATGATGCTTGCGGCGCGGGTTTTTCGGTCGCATAATTTTCCGGAAGATATTCCGGATTCTCCAGATTTTAGCGTCAAAATTAAGGGCTGATCGAAAAATAGCCCGAATACAGCTTAAAATGACCCCAAACTGGCGTTTTATGAGCGAAAACGCCAAAATATGGGGATATTTTGGCAAACAACACGCCCAGCCGCTTGACAAGAAAATAAAAAATGATATTATCGGTTGTAGGCAAAACGGATAGCGCATGCGGGTTCATGTTGCTTGCGCGGGGGGCGCTTTGTGCGCCTAAAGAAAAGGTCCGTTTGTTTCTGCCTTTCGCAATCATAAACTAGCTGGCAGCTCCATGGCAATAGGGCTGGAGACGAAAAGCGGCAGGGCAGGTTTTTTTGAAGAGGCGTTGCCATTTCAGCGCCGGGCTTTTTTGCGCCGCCTGTAAGGCGCCCGCCTGCAAGGCGCCCGCCTGCAAGGCGCCCGCCTGCAAGGCGCCCGCCTGCAAGGCGCCCGCCTGCAAGGCGCCGCTCGCAGGTTGCTAAACCCAGCGCCGGAAGGCGGACGCCTTGCGGCGGGCGCCTTCGGCGCTGGGTTAAAGAGCTAGCCCTTGACCGAGCCTTCCACCATTCCCTTGATGATGTATTTTTGCAGGATCAAAAATATGACAATAATTGGGAACATTGCCATCAGCGTCGAGGTCAGGATCAAATCCCATCGCCGCACGAATGAGCCGACAAAGCTCTGCACGGCGAGTGGCAGCGTTTGCACGGTGTTGCCTGCGCCTAGCACCATGAGCGGCAGGAGGAAGTCATTCCAAATCCAAATGCCGTTAAGGATGATAACGGTGACGGAAATCGGTGTCAAAAGCGGAAAAACGATTTTGAAAAACGTTTTCGGCTTTGTGCAGCCATCGATAAGGGCGGCTTCCTCCAGCTCCAGCGGCACCGATTTGATAAAGCCGTGAAAGAGAAAAATCGAAAGCGACGAGCCAAAGCCAAGGTACGCAAAGATAATCCCGGGATAATCCTGCAGCAGCCTAAACGGCAAGGCGCTAAGGCCCAGGCCCACCTCTATGGCGTGCAGCCAAGCGATTAGCGGAAACATTACCACCTGAAACGGTATCACCATCGCCGCCACGAACATCAGAAATATGGCGCTGGACAGTTTGGTTTTTGTGCGCACCAGCACCCACCCGGCCATCGAGGAGATCAGCACGAGAAGGCAGACGGAAATGGTTGTTATCATGACTGACGACAAAAACGACGAGGCATAGCGGACGTTGGGATGCGTCCACACCGTGACTATGTTTTGCCAGAGCATTCCTGGATTTGTGGGAAAGGCCAGCGGATCCATGATTATTTGCAGCGACGGCTTTGCGGAGTTGAACAGCACGATCGCAAACGGGATCATGTAAGCCAAAAAAAGCAGGATCGCGAGGAGCTCTCTGGGGCTTGTTGGCAGAAGGGTAAATCTGTTTTTTTTCATCACATTTCAATCTCCCTGCGCTTGTTGATTCGCACCTGAATCAGCGATATGATTACCAGCGTGACAAAGAAGATGACCGCTTTTGCCTGCCCCTGCGCAAGCTGGCGGAAAGCGAAGGCCGTTTGGTAAATGTTCAGCGCCAAAAGCTCCGTGGTCATAAGCGCTCGGCCCGCAAACATCCCTGAAGGGCCTCCCTGCGTCAGCGCAAAGTTCACGTCGAACTGCCTGAAAGAGTTTATCAGCGAAAGGAACATCGAAACCGTGAAAGCCGGAGCGACAAGCGGGAAGGTTATGTGGCGAAGCCGGTGCCAGAAGTTGGCGCCGTCGATTTGCGCTGCTTCCGGCAGCGAGGAGGGAATGCCCTGTATGGCCGCCACGTATATCATCATCAGGTAGCCGGCGTATTGCCATGTGCCGACAATGATGATGGCCAGCAGCGCCATGTTTCGGTTCGCGAGAAAAAGGGTCTGCTCCAGCCAGCCAAAGCCGATCGCCCTGCCAAAGCTGGGAATCACATTGTTAAAAACGAATTGCCAGATGTAGCCTAGAATGAGCCCGCCGATGAGGTTGGGCAGAAAAAAGCCAGCGCGGTACATGCCCGTCATTTTGAGCGGGCTTGTAACCAAAAGCGCCAGGAAAAAAGCCGCCACGTTCAGCGTGAAAATGTTTACAAGCGCGTAAATCGTCGTCACCAAAAACGCGTGCAGAAACGTTATGTCCTGAAATATGGCGGCGTAATTTTTCAGCCCCACCCATTCCACGTCCGTGCCGGTTATGGCGTTCCAGTCCGTAAACGAATAGTAAATCCCGATGGCAAAAGGGATTACGATGACCATGAAAAAGGCGAAAAGTGCCGGGAGCAGAAAAAGAAAAAACAGGAGTGAGTTTCGCCGCTCGCCGGATTTGCGCTTTCCGGATTTGCTTTTTTTATTCAGCATGTGATGCCCCCTAAACAAAGAGCGCTGCGGGAAGCGCAGCGCCAGGCCCTGCCTATGCAGTGCTTCCCCAGAGCCATCCGCAAATGGCGAGCCCCTGAAAGCCCGTGCCGGATTTCAGGGGCCTTGAAAAAGCCTTTATCTGAGAGTGGCAACCGCCTCAGTGAACAGCCTGACAAATCCGTCGCTGTCGATGTTGCCGGCGGCAAGCTGGGCGAAAATCGGGCCCAGAACGTTCATGCCAAATCCGTCGGGCATTTCGTTCTGCTGCCAGCCAAACATCCTGCCAGCCTCGGCCCATTCCTGAACGGCCCTGGAGAACTGGCCGGGCGGCTGCAGCCTGACAGACCTGAACGCGGCGACCATGCCGGCCCTGTTGACCATGTAGTCGTGCCCCGCAGGGGATTCCGCCATGAAGCGCAAAAACCTTTTCGCTTCCTCGGCATTTCCCCGCGCGTTCACCACGTAGAACGAAGGAGCGCCGATGAAAATGCCGTCGGTGGTTTCCGGCAGGAAGGCGTGGGGGACGTAGCCCATTTCAAAGCCGATGTTGTTGCCGGCGAACCACGGATCCGTCCAGTTGCCCTGGTGAATGAAGGCCGTTCTGCCGAGCGCAAAATCGCCAAGCTGCTGATCGTAGCCGCCCACCAGCAGCGTTGCCGGAATTGAGTGCCTGAACAGAAGGCTCATGTATTCGGCGAAGTAGGCCAGGCGCCGCGCGTCCACCTCGCCCCTGTTAAGCATGTTGATGTAGCGCGCGGAATCATAGTAGGGAAGCCCTAGCGTGAGATAGGCGTTCACCGCGTGAAGGCCGGTTACCCAGGTCATGCCGGGGCCCGCGGCCATGGAAACCACGGCGTCAATTCCAAGCTCGGCCCTCATCGAATCGATCCTTTCAAAAGCGGCCCTCATCCCGTCGATGCTTGTCATGGTTCCGGGATCAACGCCGGCCCTTCTGAGAATCTCCCTGTTGTAGCCCAGGCCCCAGCCCTCGATGGCGACGGGGAAGCCGACAATTGCGCCGCTCGTTGGGGAAACGTAGTAGAGGTCGGTGTCCTGCACCCAGGGCTCGTTCGACAGGTCGGTGAGCCTGCCCGCCCGCCTGGCCTCGTCGTAGCCGGCGAAGCCCTCGATGACGAAAATGTCAGGCTCGATGCCGGCCTGGAACATTGCCGCGATGGCCGGCGCATACGGCGTTTCCCCGCCGAAGCTCTGGATTGTGACTCTCACGCCGCTCTCCCGCTCGTAGATGGAGGCAAAGGCCCGCAGCGCTTCGTCGATTTCGACTTTGTTGTTAACGAGAATTATCTCGACGGCAGCAGCGCCACGCTGGTCTCTCCTGCAAGACGGAAAAAAAATGGCGACTAGCAATACGGCCGCCAAAAGCGGCGCCATGCGATACGATTTCAGCTTCATTTTCTTACTCCTCTAGTTTGCTGTTGGTCTTATTTGATAGCGCTATTTCGCGGCGCAGTCATGGAAAAGAGGCGAATTCGCGCGATTTTGATATGAAATTCAGCGCAAGCAAGCAAATGCGCCGAAAATACAAGAAAATATCCTCGACTTTTCGGGCCGCCTTTTGTAGCATGAGCGCTTTCCAAGGAGAGGTTGCGGAATGAGTGAAAATGAAATGGCGGAATTTAAAAGGGCCAAGCGTTTGTTCGGCATTGGCGGCGCTGGCCTTCGGGGTGCGATTTTTGATCTCGACGGCGTGCTTGTGGATACGGCGCGGCATCACTACCTTGCCTGGCGGCGGCTGGCCGGGGAGCTGGGCTTTGGCTTTGCGGAAGCGGACAACGAGCGGCTTAAAGGCGTGAGCCGCATGAACTCGCTGGAGATTCTTCTGGAGATAGGGGGAGTGGCGCTGGAGGACGACGAAAAGGAAAAGGCCGCCGCCCGCAAAAACGCCTGGTATGTGGAGAGCCTTTTCGCGCTGGACGAAGCGGCGCTGCTGCCCGGCGCGAGGGAATACCTGCTGCTCCTGCGCGAAAGCGGCATTTGCACAGCGCTCGGCTCGTCGAGCAAAAACGCCCCGCTGATTCTTGATCGCCTGAAAATCGCGGCGCTGTTCGACGCTGTGATTGACGGCAATTCAGTCTTAAAGGCAAAGCCAAACCCCGAGGTCTTTCTGAAAGGGGCGCAAGCCCTAGGCCTGCTTCCGGCGCAGTGCGTCGTTTTCGAAGACGCGCTGGCGGGGGTCGAGGCCGCGCGGGTCGGCGGAATGCGCGTAATCGGCGTAGGAGACCCGGCGCTTCTGCCCGGCGCCGATCGCTACATCGCCTCGCTGGCGGACATGCTGCCTTCGGACTGAATGCCCGCTGGAATGAAGGCCAGCGGGATACGGCTGATGCGCTCGGGAGGGGGGAGGGGGGCTGAAAACGCTTTTTGAGAACAACATGCCCAGCCATTCAGGGTGGGGTTGCTGATTTGCCCCCGGATAATACCCGCACAAAAGTTCCGTAGCGATAGATGGGCTCCTCTGCTGGCTCAGGCTTCGCGACGGGCGGCGATTTGGGCAGCGGCCCGTGCACAACGGTAATGGCTTTGTTCCTTTCAATGATGTCCACAATTTTGCGCCTGAGGGCAAAAGGGCGGTGCACCATTTTAAACTCCGGCATCTTGCCGCCAATGCCCGAAATGCTGACGGTGCCGTAGCGGAAAATATTGCCCAGAAGCCCGCGATAGCAGTAAATGCTCTCGATGCGGTCGGTGGGAATTTCCGTCACAGTCAGAAAGAACAAGCCTTTTTTCATTATGAGCCGTTTGTTGGTAACGCCATATTCGGTGTTCATGTACGAGATAGTGCGAAACACAAGAACCGCCAAAACGGCAATCACCGCCGACAGCAAAACGTTTCTTGCTACCAAAGCGCTTGCAAAAGCGAACGGTCCAGCCATGCCAATAGCCTGGACAGCCAAAGATCGCCACAGAATAAACAGCGCCAGTAAAAATGGAAAAGACAGCAGCACGTGCCAGATCGCATACATCCAGTGCAGTTCTGGAACATACAGCAGCTCCTCTCCCGCCTGCATGTTCTTTTTCTTTATGAACCTCATGCTCGCCCCCCTTTGATTTTTTTGCAAATGCCGTTTTCAATCTTCGCCAGAACGCTTTCAGGACAATATCGCCCAACACGCGCGGGAAACACCGCCACCGCCATCGCGGCGACACCAAAACCCAGTTTCTTCATGCCTTTCTCCTTTGGCCATATTTGCGTATCTAAAAAGCCCTCGCATTGACATGCGAAAAGCATTTTTCCAAAACACTGCTATCTGCGCATCCAGGTTTCTCCGAACCCTGCGTTTCGAAGCCGCTGAATAATCTCCGCTCTTTCGCATGCCTTTGCGCTGATAAGCACACGGGTAACCGCCCCGTATCGGGGGCTGTGGAACGGTTCCAGCGCGGGATTGAAGCCCGCAGACTTGAGCCGGCTGAAATAGGCCTGGGCATTAGCCGGCGACCTAAAAGCGCCCACCTGCATTCTGAAAGTGCCATGCCCGCCGGCAATAAGCGCTGGAGATGCGCCCGTCTGAACGGCCGCCGCGTTTTCGCTGCGTGTCCAGGCATTCCTGAATCCGGCAGCTCTAAGCCGGCTGGCAATGACATCCGCTTCTTTCGAGGCCCTTGCGGGCACGGCCACTCGGTACAGATCGCCGTGCCTCTCAATAACCGGGTTGAAGCCCGCGGAGCCCAGGCGGCTGAAATAGGCCTGGACATTAGTCGGCGACCTAAAAGCGCCCACCTGCACCCTGAAAGCGCCATGCCCGCCGCAAATATTCTGCCCATGGGCATGCGCCGCAAGCGCCGCCAGCAGCGCAACCACCCAAACCGCTTTCCTGCTCATCATATGCCTCTTAAAACCGCCTGTAAATTTTCTGCCAATTAACGCCGATGCTGACAAGGGGCGACCTAGCGCATCCCCTGTTACCAATTTTAACTTCCATTCGCCCAACCCAATCCCTTCATGCTTGCCTCCTTAATTATCCAGTATTGTTATCTCTGCGCGCTTATTTCGCCAAGCTTCTCCGCCAGTATGGCTCGCAATCATCCTTGTTGCGCCGTATCCGCGTATGGTTATGCGATCGGCTGGGATATTTAACCTGATAAGGTAATTAGCTACGACATTAGCCCGGTGAATTGAGAGCTGCATACGCCCTTCCTCAGTCCGCCAAGGACCTAAACCAAAACCTAAATTAACATGCCCGGCTACCAAAAAGTTGCGGCCTGGAAAAAGCCTGAGTATCTCGGCAATCCTATATATTTCCTCCCTTCCACCAAAGCGCAGGATATACGTATCGCCATAAAAATGGATATTCTCTAACGAGATCATTACGCCGTCCTCAACCTCGCGCACGAAAACGCCTTGTAGACCAAGGCGCTCTATCTCCTCGGCTATCAAAGCCGCCGCCTGTTCAGGCGGCGCGGCGCTCCTAGCCTGACCGACGCGGATTTGGTTGAAAATCGTCACGCCAGCTCCTGGGGTATAGGTAACGTAGTTGTTGATTTCAATGTTTAGCCCCTCGGGAAGAGTTGTTGCGAGTTGTGATGTTTGCGCCGTTGCAGACGGATTTCCCGCTGGGCGGGATGCTTGCGCCGTTGCAGACGGGTTTCCCGCGAGTTGAGCCGCTTGCGCTGGCGGCGCGGGCTGGATTTGCTGCTGTTGAAGCTGCCTTGCCCTTGCTTCGGCGTACGTCAGGCTGCTCCTTGCGTAGGCATTGTTCGGGTCGACGCGCAGCGCAGACGAAAAATCGGCGATGGCTCTGTCATAGTTCCTCATTCCGACATACGCCAAGCCTCGGTTAATCAAGGCATTAACGAAATTTGGATGGTGCATTAACACGATGGTATATTCAATATGGGCTCTGTCGTACTCGCGATAGCGTAGATATGCGTATCCGCGATTAAAAGCATCTCTGGCTTCTTGATTTGAGTTAGCCGTTACCTGTGCCGGATGCGCCGCAAGCGCCGCAAGCAGCGCAACCACCCAAACCGCTTTCCTGTTTGTCATGCTCCTCCTAAAACCACCCGTGTGTTATTTCGCCTGGCGCTCGCCCCCATGGGAAAAAACGCCTCTCAATTTTTCGTCGATTAATGCCGATGCTGATAAGGGGCAGTCTAATGCATTCCCTTGTCAGCAAATAAAACAGCACCTTCCCAAGCCCAGTTTCTTTGCGCCAGTCTCCTTTTCCCAAAATATACTGCCAATGAATGCATTCTGTGCCGTCCAAAGGATAGCGCTGGCTGCATTCCCCAAAAACCATAAAGTGCCAAACACCGCAGCCTTGTCTACCGCGGCGTAAAGGTCCAAGTGTTGCCGCTTCTCGCATGCGTTCCTGCCCTTCTGCCGTTTTGGGTGTAAAAAGAGTGAAAACTACCTTGGCAACAACAGCCTAAAGCATTCCAGTGGAGATCTGCGTAAGCCCCTATGCTAATATTGATCAGTTGATTTTGGGAGAACGCCGACTCTCCAATGAAAGTAACGCTGCTTGGAATCGTAACGTTTGTCAATTGGTTATTCCAAAACGCACGCATTCCTATGGAAGTAACGCTGTCGGAAATGTCAATGCTTCTTAGCCGATTGTTTGAAAATGCACTATTCCCAATAACACTAACACTGCCAGGTAGAGTCACGTCGATCAGTTGGTTGTTGTTAAACGCAGAATTGCCGATGGAAGTAACAGTGTCAGGAATTACAACCCTGGTCAATCCTTTTCCCTCGAAAACTCTGTCGCCTATCGCCGTTACGTGTACGCCGTTAACCATGAACGGTATGAAGACTTCGGTTTCCCTTCCGTCGAAGCGGATTAATGTGCCATCGTCGCGAACCACAAAGTTTGACGTATCCCTCGGCAGTTTGCGGATTCCAGTTTCGCGAAAAAACTCCGCGTTCGACATAGCTGTTACGCCTGTTTGTCTGGCGGCGTTTGCCGTTGGCGCGCCGTTGATGCTGGCTATCCGTATGCCGAGCCGCTCGGTGACCTGATTAACGTCAACTGCTGGGAAAACCACGTCCCCTTCCCATTGCTTTGGGATAATCCTTCGGCTGATTCTTGAGTGAATATTGAAGCCGGCAGGTATGGAAACAGTCTGCCTTGCAATTCCGATGCCGCGATCATTGATAATTTCCGCAACCACCGTTAAGTTGTTTTCTCTGTTTGCAAACGGCGGTGAAGGGCTTAGAGGGCTATAAGGCCAGTTAAGTCCCCAGGCTTCAGCCCTTCCGGTTTCTATAAGACCGCTTGCCATGTGGGCAATTACCTGGTTTATAGTGCTTGCCCATGCTGGATCGGGCGCAAGGCTCATCCAGAAACGGAGTTCCATCGTTTCATTCTGATGGTTTATCGTTCCCTCCCTAATGCTGTTTGGGTCGTATACAAGAAAGTGGGACTGCCTCTGGGTGTAATTGATGAAAAAGGTTTCGGCGCTCTGTAGGCGTTCCAGCCACTGTCTGCGCCAGACAATGTCCTGCCTGGCTCCCGCCCCGAAATCTGACCGCGCAAGGCTGACGGTCAGCATTTCGAGGCGATCTTCCGCTTCCCAAAGCTCTGGGTTATGGACGCCAGCCTGGATAAAATGGGACAGCGCCTCCACCTCGAGCCCCTGCCGCTGGGCGGTTATGCCCCGGGCAAGCGCGGTTTGCGCCTGCGCCGCGGCGATGTCCAGGGGCCTCGCGAGCTCCTGCCTTCCCCTCGCGGTGAGGCTCACGCCTAATTGCCCCAGAATGTCCGCGGTGGCGGCCCTTACCGCGGAGAGATCTTCCAGCGCTTGCAGGGAAGCCGGGGCGGGCGGGCGGGAGGCCCTTCTCACGCCGGTTTGGACGTTGGTGACCGCGAACTCGAGCATGTAGACGGTCGCGGTTCTGGTTATGGCGCCGGTAAGGACATAGTGGGCGTTGGCAATATGCCCGATGCGGATAAAATCATCCTCGGAGAAATGTCCGGACATGGACAGCCCCTGCTGCTCGAGGATCGTTTCCAAGTTCTGCCTGTCGACAATGGTTATCGCGGAATGCAGGTTGAAATCCCCGGTCATCGCCCCCTGCACCAAAGGCGGCATCCAGCGCTGCTCATCCTCCGAAAGCCCGTTCCCCGCGGGCTCGAGAATTGCCAAGGTCATGCCGCTGCCGCCTGTCCCGGTGAAAAGCGCTCCCCCCGGCCGAGCCGTTTGCGCCGGCGCGGGCTGGGTCGCTGCGGGCCTAGTTGCTTGCGCCGGTGCTGGCTGAGGCGTTGCAGGCCTGGCAGCTTGCGCCGGCGCTGGCTGGGCTTGCTGCTGCCTTGACCTTGCCACTTGAGCGAACGCCATGCCGTTTCTTGCGTGGGCGTTATTTGGCTCAATGCGCAGCACGGCGGCAAAGTCGGCGATGGCGCTGTCGTTAGACCCTCTGCCGGCGTGAGCCAGGCCTCGGTTGAGCAGGGCGTTGACGGAAGCCGGGTGCCGCGCCAGGACGGCTGTGTATTCGGCGATGGCTCTGTCATACTGGCCGCTGCGGATATAGGCGTACCCGCGAGTTAGCGCCGCGATGGCTTCGGCGGTGTATGGCGCCGCTTGGGCAGGGCGCGGGGCGCCGGAAATCAAGGCGGCGAACAAACCCGCGGAAAATGCCGCAAGCGCTATGTTTTTCATCCAAAGCCTCCATTCTTTTGATCGAATGCGGTGATGAAAACCTCGGCTGCCCAGCACTGCCCGCAAGAGTCTATTTTGCCCAACAATCATACGAAAGGATTGCTTTTTCCAGCTACCAATAGAATTGCCCGCAATTCCGTGAGGCTATGGAAGCCTCTGCTGGGCCTTTCATAATAGTTTGAGGCATGAATGAAGACAGCGGGGAAGGGGAGGGCTTGCGCAGCCTCGTTAGCAAAAACATCAGGCGGTTCAGGCTGGGCGCGGGGCTTTCTCAGGAGGAGCTGGCAGAGCGGGCGGACATTTCCGCGCCCTACATGGGGGCGCTGGAGCGCGGCGAAAAATGGCCTGGCCCCGGCACCTTCGCGGGCCTGGCGCGGGGGCTTGGCGTGGAGCCCCACGACCTGATGCGCCCGGAAGACGCATCGTCCCGCGAGGTAAGGCAGATAATCGGCAAGCTGGTCGGCGATATAAACGCGCTGGTGAATAGCTCGCTCAATGCGATTGGCGCTTCGGCTGCGCCGGAGCGGGAAGGCGGCAAATAGGGAAGGGCGCTTCCTCCCGCGGCGCCCCGTATAAAAACCCGCGGAAAGGGCTATACTGCGCGCACTATGGAAGCATCGCTGAAGATTTTTACCGACGGGGGCTGTTCGGGCAACCCGGGGCCCGGCGGGTGGGCCTTTGTCATGGCGCAGGAGACTTTTCAGGGCAGCAAAGTGCTGGCCTAGCAGATGGGCGGGGGAAAAGGCACCACCAACAACCGCATGGAGCTTCGGGCCCGACTGCGGTTTTTTGGAGCCTAGCCGCCGCAAGGCGGCGTACAGTTACCGTTTGTTAAGCGACGGTTGCATATTTTATATTTATCACATATTCCATTGTCCATTATAAAATATATATGTCCCTGCTTTTCTTTCATTAGTGTTGTAGAAATTATCAAAGCCGTCATCAAATATAGGCATTAGTCCGATATGTTCAAAATAATCGGCAAGCTCCACATTATCACCAATTGTTATACTTGTTAGCTGATTGCCTAAAAATGCACCGCCAAAGATGCGGGTAACATTGTCAGGTATAATAATGTTTGTCAATTGATTATCACGAAATACCTCGTGGAAAATATAAGAAACGCTTTCAGGTATTGTAACAGAAACCAGTTGATTACCCTGAAATGCACTCCAGCCAATAGTTGTAACACTGTTGGGTATAATAACATTTGTCAGTTGATTGTTGCTAAATGCGTGAACACCAATAGAAGTAACGCCATCGGGTATTATAACGCTGGTTAATTGATTGCCTGCAAATGCACGATAACCGATGGAAAGAACGCCGTCAGGTATTACAACCGTCGTCACATTCATATTTGCAAACACGCGATCCCCAATAGCCGTTACCGCTACATCCCCGATTTGTGCAGGTATGACAATATCCATATCATCACCAGTATATGCTAAAATCGTCCCATCGCTATTGATTAAAAAGTCAGATTCGCTTGTTGGCTCAAAACTCCACTGTCCGTTGTTTAATATATATATTCCAGCTCTTCTTCTGTTGTGGATATAAAATTCTTCGAACCCCAAACCAATTGCAGGAAACGGCTGAAAAAAGACATTAGCGCCAATGGTAACGCTTGTTATTTGATTGTAAAAAAAAGCATTAGCACCTACATTGGTCCCATTTCCTATGCTAATGCTCGCAAGCCGATTATTGGCGAATGCCCGTGGAGCAATTACGACTTGATTATCAGTATCAGGTATAATAACGGTTGTCAGTAAATTATTTCTAAATACTTCAGTGCCAATACTATTGACACTGTCAGGTATTACAACGCTTGTCAAACCAACATCTCTAAATGCATTATTTCCAATGGCCGTTATTGTCCTGCCGCTAATTTGCGCCGGAATAATTATATCAGTATGATTGCCTGTGAAAGCCACAATGGTTCCATAGTCGTCAATGGTAACATCATTTTCAGTTAATTCATGAGGTGTGAAAATTGTATCATTAGACAGCCTCTCTCGCGGCGAACATGCCAAAAGGCATAATGCCAAACAAAGCAATGATGTCAATAAGACTTTTTTCATATTTCAGCTCCCTTAATTTTTATAGAAAAGGGAACGCCTTTTGTCAAGTGGTTGGGGTTTATCGAAATGATTGCTTGTTTCAAAATGTGCTTGCGAATAAACTTAAATAAATGTCGTTTGGAAGCCGAGGCGGGGCGTTGCGGGGCGCTGGTGAATAGCTCGCTCAATGCGATTGGCGCTTCGGCTGCTTCGGAGCGGGAAGGCGGCAAATAGGGAAGCGCGCTTCCCCCGCGGCACCCCGTATAAAAAACCCGCGGAAAGGGCTATACTGCGCGCACTATGGAAGCATCGCTGAAGATTTTTACCGACGGGGGCTGTTCGGGCAACCCGGGGCCCGGCGGGTGGGCCTTTGTCATGGCGCAGGAGACTTTTCAGGGCAGCAAAGTGCTGGCCGAGCAGATGGGC
>Ga0209755_10001657_pt1 | contig 33728 bp, 25 predicted proteins | sample TergutCo191P1_FD_187301 | JGI IMG/M metagenome (GOLD analysis project Ga0209755, IMG submission 187301) | Cornitermes sp. P1 segment gut microbial communities from Petit-Saut dam, French Guiana - Co191P1 (SPAdes) (version 2) | ecosystem: Host-associated > Arthropoda: Insects > Digestive system... | reverse complement strand
CGAGTATTGCTTCCAGTAAAACAAATATATCTCAGAACGAAGCGTTTTCTGTTACTGTCAATATGAGAAGTCCCGGATTTTTCCCCGGCGGACAAGCGGCGGCGGCATTGACAGATAACAACGGCAGTATAGTGCAGATTATCGGAACCGCTAATTACAGCGCACGAAACCCCGGCGCTTCAGGTACGAGAGAAATGAATTGTTATGTGCCAGGATCAGTAAGACCGGGACAATACAGATTAATGATTGCCGTAAGACCGACAGGCGGAGAATGGAAAATTATGACAAGATCCGCTGTCGGCAACGGTGTTCCAAACTTTATTAATATCACCGTAACGGCAGGAAGGGCTGCACAGAGCGGCGGTTACGGAATGGCGATAGGTGATTTTGCTGCCAGTACTACTACCACAGATCGAAATGTGCAATTTACTGTCAGCGCCAGATTCAGGAATATAAGTTCCGAGAGATTTCCCGGCGGCAACTACAGCGCTGCGCTGGTAAATGACTCAGGCGTTATTGCAGCGGTAATACGCACAAACAACACAACTGCCGATCCTCGGAACCCCGGAACAACCGGTAATCCGATAAACATGAACTGCCTCGTACCTGATACCGTACAGCCGGGGCGTTATCAATTAAGAATGATTGTCAGAACCACCGGCAATGAATGGAGAATTGTAACGGATTCTTATCAAGGCGGTCCGACAAGTATTAATTTTACGGTTAGGTGATTAAAATAAGTTGTATTAAACAGAATAATACTAAAAAGGAGTATACATGAAGTTAAAATCAGGATTAATAGTAATTTTTGCAATCTGCTTATCAGCGTATTTCTCATGCGAATTCCTATTTGGGAAAAACGATGAGGAAAACAACAACATAACAGACAGCAGCATTAATAATCTAGGCAATATTAAAGAGCATATCACAGGCAGTAATTCCGTTAATTTTGCTTATGCCCGTAACATTTGGGATATGCATCTTTTTGGAAATCGCATTTACATCGGATACGGAAGCTGGGCAAACTCTTCTGTCTCCGGCGCGGTAAACAGGGGACCAATACCGATTATCGCAATAGATACGGCGACAGATCAATTTGTCAGAGAACAAGTATATGTTAATGTAAATGGCGTGCGCACCCACAGACCAAACGGCGCTGACGATGAACAGTTATGGATTTTTCGGGAAATTGACGGTAAACTCTACACCCCCGGAACAGATGCCAGAGGTACAGTCGGCGCACCCAGCACGGAAGGCTGGGACTGGGGTAATTATTATATCAGGCAGACAGACGGCACATGGTTGAAAAGACCAGCCATACCCGGCGGAATACATGTTCTTGATATTATCGGCTTTAACGGAAAATTGTATACAGGTATCGGCGGTAACTCCGATATAGAAGGTTCCGTTGGAATTATGTATTCCTCTGATGATGGCGAAACTTGGACGGCTCCTGTAAACTTAACTAACACAGCGCGAAATTATTCATTGATTGCATGGGGAAACAGCTTGTATGCTTTTGCCGGAGACAGCGCAAGGAGAGTAACAACCGGAGGACAGCCTCAAACCAGATTGCGCGGCAGAGTTATAGACGCAAACAACAGCACAACAGACAGCACTACAGTCCTTGGGATTTTTTCTGAAGTATTGGATGACGCTCGATACATTATAAGAAAATATGTTCTTTTAGGAAATTCAATTGCTTTTATTTTGTATAAACAAGGTGAAACTAACGATAGCTGGGAATCACCGGCAGGGTTGCATTATGCAAATAGTTTTTCTACTGCAAGTACAATTTCTACAGTCAGTCTGCCAAACCCGTCTGCCGAGGCAATGGACATTATCAGCCGAAACAATGATACATTTGCTTATATACTTGCCAATATAAAAAATGAAAATGATTATTCCGTCATTGTGTACAAGACCAGCAACTTAATAAATTTTGAAACAATTTGCAGTTTCCGCTTTGACACTTTTGCGCGCTCATTTGAAGAACATAATAAAAACTTTTACTTTGGAATGGGAACGATGGACGGTGAACCGGGTACTCTTTCTGAGCATTCCGGTACTATAATAAAAATTCCGTTTGAAGGTAATTAACGATTAAAAGGAGAATAAAATTGAAAAGATTTATTTTGTTAGTTGCAATTACCGCAATGGCTTTTACGGCTTGCACAAAAAAAGGTGAAACACAATCGCAAACAGCAACGGCAGAACAAACGCAAACAGCCGCTTCTTCTGCTCCCTCCAATCCGCACCATGAAATCCTGAGCGGAGATTTTTCCGCTTTTGCTGGAATTTGGGAAAATGGCAATGGTGACAAGAGACAACTCAGACCTGATGGGTTTCTCACTGACGGGTCTTACGGAGATCATGGTATTGAACCTTACCGTTTCGATGTTAACGGTAACGATGCAAATATACATTATTCATGGATGATATTGGACGGCGTGGATATAAATCTTTATCCTGCCGGAGTTGAAATAATGACCGGGGATAATCAGGTTATTCAATCGGATACAACAAAAGTCCGTATTGCTGTGTATCCCAAATCAAGCAATGATATATATTATCTTACCGCCGCCGGTTATTCCGGCCCTTATGTAGATCATTACGCCAAAATCTTGAACTTCGATTTTTCTAATTTTGCCGGAACATGGGTAAACGATCATGGAGGCGGTTCAGTAGTACTGACAGAAGACGGACTCATTCAGGACATAGGTTTTTTTCCTATATCCAATTTAAGAAAAATCGGCGGCGCTTATGCATGGGATTTATCTACTGGTGTCGTTAGTTTGCATGTATTTCTGTTTCCTGCCGGAACAGAAATAACAGACGAAGATAACCGGCGTGTTCAAACTGATATAACAAAAGATCGTATCGCAATAGACAGACGCTATAGTAATCAGGTTTATTACCTGCAAAGCGGAGCCGCTTCGCCGCAGGAACCAGCCGAGTTGACAGGGGAGTGGCATTCCAGATCAATTACAGGCAGTTGTTACGGACAGGAGCATTATATCTTTACAGCAGACGGATATTATAGAAAAGGCGATTTATATCAAAAGCATGACGGCACATGGAGTTTGGTAAGAGACGCAGCAACGGGTAAATATCACCTAACGCTTCAATATAAACAATTCATTGATTTTGAATCCGGCTGGACGCCTAATGATATTACTGAAAATTCGGAGTATGAAACAATCGATCCCAATAATATCAAACTGTTATTGCGCGGCACAGGTTGGATTGAATTAACCCGTTGCCATAATCCCGGCTGGAATGCTCAATAAGATGCGGGGATGGAGAATTCATAAGCACGATTTGCTAAGCCCCGCAGTGAACAATAAGGAGTTCTGTATGAAATTAAAATTTAGTTATCTTGTATATTTGACAACGTTCTTCTTATTTCTGATTGGAGGCAATATGTATGCGCAAGAAACATTGGAAGCAGACGGAGGAAGCGTTGCAATTATTCCAAACGATAACGAGATTGCTTCTTTATTAACAGAAGCGTCTAATCCAAATGCTGTTGTCAGACCGTTATTGCAGACAAAATGGGGGCAAGGAACGCCCTATAAAAATATGTTACCGCAAGGACACCGTAGTTTTTGCGGTTTAGTTGCCGCCGCTCAAATAATGAAGTTTCACAATCACCCCGTGCGCGCAAGAGGACAAAGCGAAGCGTATACAATGAGTAATGGAGTGCGTGTACCAGCCTTGAATTTTAATTTTACATATGATTGGTCTAATATGCTGAACAGTTACCGAAGTGACGGCAGGGACTCAAACGACAGACAGCGGGAAGCAGTTGCCGCGCTTATATACCATATTGGAATTGCACGGGGAAGGGATTTTATAAACGGCAATAATAGAAATTCCTGGGCAGTTGTATTTACCAATTATTTTGGATATGACAGAAGCATACAAAGGCATGATCGCAGATTTTATACCGATACAGAATGGTTTGCGTTAATAAGACAACAGTTAGATGCAGGCTTGCCTGTAATTTATGCAGGTTATGAACCAGGCAGTGATCATACTTTTATAATAGACGGTTATGACAATCAAGGCAGGTTTCATATAAATTGGGGTTGGAGCGGCAGACATGACGGCTGGTATTCGCTTGATAATCTTAACTATTCAGGCGTTAGAAGATTTTATAATAATCATAATGTCGTTACAAATATAAGACCTGATAGGGGCGGTACTTCCGCAGGCGCCGATCTGGCGTTAATTAATTTTTCCGCTTCTAAAACATCAGTAAGTCAAAATGAAATATTTACCGTTTCTGTGCAAGTAAGAAATAACAGTGTTTTAGATACATTTAACGGCGGACGTTGGGGCGTAGCGTTAGTAAACAATAATAACAACATTGTGGCAATAATAGGAGACAATAATGCAGGAGTACGCGCTCCGCTTGCAAGTACAAGCATAATTGAAATAAATAATTGTTTCGTACCTGATACAGCAGCGCAGGGACAATATAGATTAAGAATGGCAGTCAGACATGAGGGCGGTAATTGGTCAATCATTACAAAATCCGCTGTCGGCGAAGGCGTACCCAATGAAATTCCTTTCACTGTTACAACAGCAAGAGGAACACCAAGCGGTGGTTACGGTATGGGATTAGCGGCTTTTACAGCCAGCAGTACTGCCGTTACGCGAAATGAACAATTTACAGTTACATTTACACTAAGAAACATGGGGCAGGAAACATTTCCAGGAGGACATACAGGCATAGCATTAGTTGATAATAACGGAAATATTGTAGGAGAAGTGATGGGAGTAGGAACTTCACAATCAAGAAATCCTGGTGGACAAACTGCGCCCATTGTAAGAAATATCAACATACCAAATAATGTAACACCAGGACAATACCAATTAAGAATTGTAATTAGACCAACAGGCGGAGAATGGAGAATAGCCGCATTGTCTTATAATAACGCTCCCACAAGCATTAATTTTACAGTTAGGTAATTAAAACATATTCATATAAAACCAAAAGGAGAAAAAAAAATGAAAATGAAAAGATTTATTTTATTAGTTGTAATCATCGTAATGGCTTTCACAGCCTGTACAAAAACAAGCGAAACACAATCGCAAACAGCAACGGCAGAACAAACACAAACAACATCTGCAAGATACAAAATCGGAGATATAGGACCTGGAGGCGGTATTGTTTTTTATAATAAAGGAAACGATTCTAATGGTTGGCGGTATATGGAAGCCGCAGTTAATTTCGATATTACATCATCACACGCTTGGGGTTATTTTTTTAATGATATAGGTACGCAAACAGCTATTGGAACCGGAAAGGAAAATACAAGATTAATGCTTGCAGCAGGCGCTGCCCCTGCCGCACAAACGTGTGTTGATTTTCGCGGCGGCGGCAAAAACGATTGGTTTCTGCCAAGTAAAGATGAATTAAACGAGTTATACAAACAAAGAAACCATTTTGAGAGTACAAGATTATCATTCTGGTCATCATCGCAAGGTAACGAGTATAACGCATGGAATCAAAATTTCGATAATGGCAATCAGGAATACAACGATAATACAAACGACTTCGCTTATTCTGTTCACGCTGTTCGCTCTTTTTCTGACGATACTGTTTCACAAGGCACAACCGCGGAAACCTTGGCAGTGCAAAGACAAACAGCCGATCCCTCTAACCCGCACCCAGAAATCCTGAACGGAGATTTATCCGCTTTTGCAGGAACATGGGCAAGCAGTTCGGGGATCGGAGTGATCCTTAGACCCGACGGTATCTTTGCCACTGCATCGAATATGCATTATTGGAAAGAGGCTGGCGGTTTCAACCGCGGCGCAGATTCATTTTCAGGGTCATGGGCTTCAAACGGTATTGATTATCATTGGAACATATATGATGAAGAAGGAAGGTATATAGGTATTGTACTGTTTCCTGTTGGAGTTGGCGTCAGATACGGCGGCACAGATCTTCCGTCAGATACAACAAGAGCCCGTATATACTCGTATCAGCACGACGCTTACCCGGCAAATGAATATTTATATTACCGCGTAGGCGAAGCCGCTTCACAATCACAACCGCAGGAACCAGCCGATTTGACAGGGGAGTGGCATTACAGATCAATTACAGGCAGTTGTCACGGACAGGAGCATTATATCTTTACCGCAGATGGCTATTATAGAAAAGGCGATTTTTATCAACAGCACGACGGCACATGGAGTTTGGTAAGAGACACAGCAACAGGTAAATATCACTTAACGCTTCAATATAAACATTTCATTGATTTTGAATCCGGCTGGTCACCTAATGAATTTACTGATAATTCGGAATATGAAACAATCGATCCCAATAATATCAACCTGTTATTTCACGGTACAGTTCGGAAAGAATTAACCCGTTGTAATAATCCCGGCTGGAATGCTCAATAAATAGTATTTTTAATATGTAGTAAACAGGCAAAAGGGGGTTAATATGAATAGGTATTTTTTAACAACGATCGCAATCGCAGCAATTACCGCAATGGCTTTCACAGCTTGCACAAAAAAAAGTGAAACACAAACGCAAACACAAACACATCATGCAGATGAACACGAAGGCGGTCCCGGTGGCGACTACGAAGCGTTACCCCCAGGTTTTGGCTACCTCTATACCGCAATCCTCGACGGGGATTTATCCGAATTCGCAGGAACATGGGTGGACGGTTTTGGCACAAGAAGTCAGCTCAGAGCCGACGGAGTTTTTACCAGCGGTTCTATGGGTGATCTAAAGGCTGATGGTTTCTCCATGTATGATTACGGCGCTTATTATTGGAATGTAAGGAGCGCAGACGGTTACGGCGGTTTTGGAGTAATGGTGTATCCTCCCAGCGTTCCAATTAATTTGTTCTACATGGATGAAGGGATAAGAAAAATAGCCGAGACAATTGAAACAGATACAACCAAAGTCCGTATTATAGCAGGTCAGGATGGTCCTTCTTCAAGCGCGGAAGTATATTACCGCGAAGGGGAAGCGCTTGCTGCCGCTCCCTCCAACCCGCACCTTGAAATCCTAAACGGCGATTTATCCGCATTTGCGGGAACATGGGTAAACGGTCGAGGGGAAAGAAGACAGCTTAAGGTGAACGGAACATTTAATGCCGGGGAAACAGCTTATCAATTCAAAATTGGAAATGAAAATGATCAGCATATAGCCGGAACCTATTATCAATGGATTGTTAATATGGGGGGAGAAGCAGGCGGCTTTGAAGTATGGCTTTATCCTGCCGGCGCTGCCGTTAGAACATACATCGAAGATTACGGCTGGGATATCGTTGCAACGCATATTACAATGGACCGCATTTTTGTGGAATCAATTGGTTCAAGCTATGATGTGTATTACCGGGAGGGAGAACTGCGCCCTCCCAGCGATGATTGGGTTCTTGGAACATGGACGTTTGAAAGCGGGAGTTTTGTTATTTTCTTTGGTCATTCTCCTTTAATACATTTCCTTCCTGACAAAAATGTACATGCTTATGAACAAATTGATCAAAACTTACGCATAGTCCGCTTCGGCATTTGGGGTTATACTCCGGAAGGTCGCTTGTTTGTTGAGTATGACTGGAATACTTATTACTTTTTATTCAGTTCAGACATGAAGAATCTAATCATCATAGACTCTGACGGGGACAGAAGTGTCTTTGGCAAAGTTCATGGGTAATGGAATGAGACATGAGGAATTTTTGATTTTGCAACGAATGGGAAGAATCATCCCACTCCCGCGCAAACACACATCATTGATACAAAAGAAGGTTTTAGCGCAGGCTTTGACCCTTCATATCTTCTTGACGGTGATTTGAAAATAAGTTTATACAGGTTGAGGCGGTTATTTACAAAAACGGTTTAATCTCAATTAATAATGGAGAGAAAATTGTAATAAAATTCTCAACCTCACCTATATTGGTAGTAAAAAAACAATTAAAAACCGCCTATCTCCCCTAATTTGGTGAGTTGCTTTGCTTTTTTCAGAGTGTATATTACTCATAAATGCATATCGCACAATTTCTTTGAAACGCAGATATGCAAATCAAATTTAGGAGGTGTACTTATGAAAAAGTATGCTAGAAGATTCACCCTTTCAGATTTCGCTGCAAGGACGGCTTTCATTACTGCCTGTTTGGTCATGTTAATATCAACAGGAAGTGTTTTCGCACAACCAGCCCCGGGACAGCGGATTGGTCCCGGTCAGCCTATTGCACCCGGACAACAAATTGTTCCCGGACAGCAATTTGTACCGGGACAATACGGATATAACTTACAAGTTGTCCCTGTTGTTCAAGCATGGACATACGCACACAGAACGCCGATAGTTTTACAGGGCAATATTATTCAATTTTACGGAGGAAGGGATTTATATATTTTCCGTGATTCTTCAGGCGACGTACTTGTAAAAATCGGACCAAGAGAATGGCAGAATTTATGGTATCAAGAGGGGAACCTTCGCCCAATGGGCTCGGTTGAGGCTCAAGGGATAAACATAGCCGCGACAGACAATGTTGAAATCTACGGGGAAGTTCATTGGCCAAGACATAGTTACGGCTCACCTGAAATTCATGTAAGATATATCAGGAAACTATAAAATGAAGCTTTTCCAAAACTCAGGCTAGTTTTGGAAAGGCTTTCGAAAACCAACTTAAAAACCGGTTTTCTTGTTAAATCTAGTGATGAAATTATGCGCGTAACAAATGAAGATGCTTTTGATATAACCGAAAAACTAAGCCGCGAAGAAGGAATACAACGTTCTAGGTAACTGACATTTTTTTGCGCCCGATAAGGAAAACACGAAGTGTTTAAGGGGCGCAAAAAAATGTGGTGGAGTGAAGCGTGAGAATGGCTTCAACCATGATCTAACCGAACGAAACCTAAAATGTCAGGCGAAGCATGGCTCATTCACCTATAGTATTTAATAAATAATTCATTATATTTCTTAGTTCATTTTGTCTTCTTCCCCATGCACCATGGGAAGCATCAACAATTATGCTTTCTGATAATAAAAAATAACTATTAGCATCATTAAAATTTCCATCAATGTATGAATATGCAGATAAAGAAAGATTGGTATATTGTTCAAGCCGTTTTATTGAATCGATTTGCTGTTGATCCTCCGGAGCTGCGTTTGTTACGGCCGCTTCAACTGCCCCTTTCAGATCCATCGGAATTTATTTGTTTTGTAAGAAAAAGATATGCATTTCTTTCCGCATCGGCATTGGTGGACAGTGATAGATTGGGAATAATTATTACTTTTACCTGCCCTTCCTGTGGGAATTCAGTAAAAATAATGGATGCGTATTCTATAAATTGTTTACTTGCTATGCCTTTTCACGATTTATACCCCTTTATTATATGAAAATATCACAAGCAATTCCACTTTACCGTTTGTTAGGCGCAGATTATGTATTGCAATATAACATTAACCAATTATTATGCCGTCATTTGTTATTGTTATATTTCCGTCTTTATACCATTGAGCATTAATAATGCCTGGAATTTCCCTTGCATCATACTCATTAATAAATCTATAAAACATTTGTGGAATATCATTCCGATTAAAAGTAGTGTCATGAAGTAAAGCCAGAGATGTTGTAGAGACAATAAGAAATATTGCTTTTTCATATTCAGAATAATTTTGGAATTGTGTATTAATAGTAATATTTATATTATTACCATTAATATTTTGTCGAACAAGTTCTCTTTGATCATTATTCAAAGAAAAAACAAGATCATTAACTAAAAGGCTTCTGTAATACATTTTAATTGAATTATTTCGATAAGTGTTTTGCATAGACCATAAGCCTCTCTTCACAACAGTTAAATCAATCCCAGATTCACTTTGGAAATTTTCATTTTCAAAAGACAATGTAGACTGATCAATTTCTCTCATTGCTTGTAATACTACGACACCACTAAGCACAGCACAACTATTAATAATAAATATTATTACCATTAACCCCAAAATTAGAAACATTCTTTTCATAAGAACCTCCTTAATAAATATAGTTTTATCATAAAATATAGAATTTAGATATCAATTTTAAAAAAGAAATCTAATGTTTTACAACTCCATCCTACTAATTTCTGTAAGATTGAATCTTGAAGCTATAACACCCATTCTTGGTACAGCATTGAAATATATTGCTTCTCCATTAGCAACAAAGACAACATTATTTCCTTTATCAACACCTGAACTCCCTGCTTGTATTGTATGTTGACCATTGGGAATAATTAATTGAAATTCCCCGCCATTCCTAATTCCAGATACAACTTCTTCATTGTTGATCCAAACTCTCATAGGTATAGCTGATCCAGTAAAGCTGCTTACTCGTTGAACCACAACTACAGATTCATTCTGTCCAGGGCTTACTGTCAAAGCACCTGTGCCTTGAATTTTTGCTGGTGCTGAAGCACACCCAGTAATTAAAAGTGTAAAACTTACGGTAAATAAAAATACTAAAAAAAATTTATTCATAATTCCTCCTAAAATAATAATTTATTATATTAATGAATATCATATTATTTTTTGATTGTCAATAATCATTTAATAATATTATGTGCAATTTCGCCTAACGATATAAATAACGTTAAACGCAAATTATCATTCAGTATGAGTTTTACTTTCATTTGAAGATCATAATTGTATCGAATTTTAAAATTATTAATTTAGTACAATTTAACAGCGATTTATAATAAAAATGAAAATATTTACGCGGTAAGAACCAGAATTTGCCATTACATATATTCTTGACAACTTACTTATTTACAAACCTTGTTCACAAAGGGGCGCATTATCAATACCTTGATCATATTGGATTAAAAAGGAAAATAAAAATGATAAAGAGAAATTGATCACCCACAGTTCCCATTACTCAAACCGCATGGTATACAATGTCGCGTAACAACATTAGATGTAAGGCGAAAAAAGCAGCCTGTTCGTGTGGTTAGTGTGGTTCGCGGCAAATTCTTCTAAAAAGCAGCTTGTTAGTGTGATTAACGACAAATTCTCACAAAAAGTGAAAAAAGATCACTTATAAAACAATAATAAATTTAAATCATTTGTAGTAATTAAAGACTAAATGGTTTTTTATTCGTTTATTTAACTTTTTTTACGATATTTATCCTCATAGTTCTATAAAACACAGTAAAATAACCTCAAATATAATTGAAAAGTAAAAGAAAATAATTCTCAAAATATTTAGGTTTGATCTAATGAAAATCAAGAAAATTAAAAAGCAATTTATACATTCTTTTTTCAATGTAATTACATCCGGAAAATATACTAAGGGAATATCTTTTGAAACATCCGATTATCTTATCAGATATGTGCTGATGAATTTTATAACTATTTTTGGCGGCGTTTTATTATTGTTATTTTTAATGATTAACATTGAAAACGGAGTGTATCGCGACGCTGTGGTTTGCGGCGTAATGACCTTTATAAGCGGTATATGTTTTTTTATCGCGCGGTTAAAAGTTCCGCCTCTGGTTCCATCATGGATAATGCTCATTTTTTACGGATTACTCTGCGTTCTTCTTGTCATGGTGGGCGAATCCCACGGATCAGATTTTTTCATTTTTGTTTATCCTCTGCTTACTATCATGCTGCTTGGGATGAAGGGCGGAATAATTGTCGCGTTATTTCTGCTCTTTATTATCTCCGCGCAAATGATTGTTCCCGGATGGTCAATGTTTGATTATCCAATTGATTCCACAGTTCGCATGGTTGCGGCGTATATTCTTGTTTTCGCTGTTATGATTGTTATAGAAACTACAAGAAAAACAAAAGACAAGCATATCGTTACTCAAAATAAAAGAATGAAGGCGCTTAAAGAAGAAGCCGAAAAGGCAAATAATTCCAAGAGTAATTTTCTTGCTGCAATGTCGCATGAAATTCGCACACCGCTTAACGCGGTTATCGGGATCGCCGCGATAGAAATGCAGGATGAAAGCCTCTCTGAAAAACAAATTACGGCTTTTGAAAAAATTCAAAACTCAGGAAATACTCTTCTTGGAATTATCAATGATATTTTAGATATGTCAAAAATCGAAACCGGAAGAATGACGTTAAATCCGATTGAGTATGATGTGCCGAGTTTAATTCATGATACGATTCAACTTAACATTGTGCGGATAGGATCAAAACCTATCAATTTTAAATTAAGCGTTGATGAAAATCTTCCGTTGAAGCTTTTGGGTGATGAACTGCGGTTAAAACAAATATTAAACAATCTTCTTTCTAACGCGATTAAATACACGGATAAAGGGCAGGTGCATCTTTCTGTAAATTATAAATTAATTAATGAAGATATATTAATCGAATTTATTGTCAGCGATACAGGCCAGGGGATGAAGGAAGAAGACAGGAATAAATTATTTTCTGAATACTCGCGTTTCAATACTGAAGCAAACCGATCGATAGAAGGAACAGGTCTTGGTTTAAATATAACAAAAAAACTTGTAGAAATGATGAATGGAAATATCAGCGTAGAAAGCGAATACGGAAAAGGCAGTGTATTTACCGTAACTGTTAAACAACAATCTGTTAATAGTCCGTCAATCGGAGCGGAACTTGCTCAGCGTTTAATTAGCTTTAGTTTCACAAACAAGTATCATAATAAAAAAGTATTTACAAGAGAACCAATGCCGTACGGCAGCGTATTGGTTGTTGATGATGTGGACACAAACCTTTACGTAGCCCGCGGACTGCTGCTGCCTTATAAATTGAAAATAGAAATGGCCAGCTCAGGGTTTGCGGCAATTGAAAAAATTGAAAGCGGAAAAAATTATGACATTGTATTTATGGATCATATGATGCCGCGGATGGACGGCATAGAAACTACAAAAAAATTACGTGAGTCCGGTTATACGGGAATCATTGTGGCGTTGACAGCTAACGCTTTAACAGGAAACAATGAAATGTTCGCTAAAAACGGCTTTGACGGATTTATCCCAAAACCAATCGAAATAAGGCAGTTAAACGCGGCATTAAATAAATTTATTAAAGACAGACATCCGCAGGAAGCTGAAAAATATAAAACTGAAATTGTTACGCAGAAAGAAACATTCAATTATACAGAAGCGAATGCAGCTTTTACTACCCAAGATCCATTTGTATTAAAAGTTTTTTGCGCGGATGCAGGGAAAGCAATCGTAACCTTGAGGGAAACACTTTCCGCCGGTGATTTAAAACTGTTTACCATTACAGCTCACGCGATGAAATCGGCATTGGCGAATGTTGGGGAACAGGAAGCGTCAAAATCTGCGGCGGCATTGGAAAAGGCAGGGCTTGCAGGTGACATGGATTTTATCAGCGCGAATACAGAACGCTTTATTCAAACGCTCGAAGAGTTGATAGAAAAATTTAATTCCGCTTTTGCGATGAAAAATCCGGCGGCTGATGATACTATCAATATAGATATTATAGAAGATATTACTTTCTTGAAAGAACAATTGCAAATAATTAAAACAGCCTGTGAAAATTACGATGATGACACAGCGTATTCCGCTCTTGATCAGCTAAAGGAAAAAACATGGCGCGGTGAAACATCAGAGAAGTTAACACAGATTCGGGATATGCTGTTTATATACAGCGACTTTGACGGCGCGGTTAAACAGATTGTTAAAGAGTTAGATGGGGATAAATTCTTGTAAGATTTAATTCCAACCCGTTTCCCCTCATATCATCCAATATTCATTTGATAAACAGCTATTTTTGTTATATATTAATGTAGACATTTTTAAAAGTGAGGAATATTATGAAAAAGGTTTGGTTTTTTAACTTTATATTATTAGTTATTGCCTTTTCGCTTTTCGCGCAGGAACCCCAGAAGTACGCCCTTGTAATCGGGAACGGCGCTTACACATCCTTCGGCTCTTTGCGCAATGCCGTTAATGACGCAGAAGATGTAAGCGCGGCTTTACAGAGTCTTGGGTTCAATGTAGACAGGGTTATAAACGCGGGAAGAGCGCAGATGTTTGACGCGATAATACGCTTTAAAAACCGGCTGTCCGTTTCCAATAACAGTTACGGCTTTTTCTATTACGCGGGGCACGCCGTTCAATATAACGGAGTAAATTTTTTAATACCGGCAAACGCGGAAATTCCAAGCGCTAATTTTCTTGGAGAGACAGCCGTTTCGGTTCAGAGTATGTTAGCTGAATTAAACGACGCGGGGAATGCGCTTAACATTGTGGTGCTTGATTCCTGCCGCGATTTCCCCGCCGCATGGAGCCGGAATGTAAGCCGCGGGTTAAGCGTTGTGGCAAACCAGCCAGCCGACAGTATTATCGTTTTCGCCACAAGCGCGGGTTCTGTCGCCGCTGACGGAACGGGAAGGAACGGATTATTCACAACGCATTTACTTACGCAGTTAAGAACGCCCGGCATTGAAGTCGCTGAAATGTTTCGTTTAACAGGAAGCGCAGTATCTACCGCAAGCGCTAGACAGCAGATCCCCGCCGTATACAATCAATTTTTCGGAACAGCCTACCTCGGCTCGCGCCCATCGGGACATACGCCGCCAGCACCTGCGCCAACACCAACACCCGCGCCGACACCGTCTGAAGCGGTAACAGTACCTGCAGATTTTGTGCGCATACAGGGAGGAACCTACATGAGGGGATCCCCCGCAAACGAAACAGGAAGAGACGCGGATAGTGAATCGCCGCAGCATCAGGTGACTGTAAGTTCCTTTACAATGAACCAATACCTTGTAACACAGGGCGAATGGCACAGAGTTATGGGAACAACAATAAGGCAGCTAGCGGGATCAAACCCAATGGTTGGAGAAGGGGATGAGTACCCAATGTACTATGTAAGCTGGTTTGACGCTGTAGAGTACTGCAACAGATTAAGCCGGAGGGAAGGGTTGACACCAGCGTATACTATTACGGGCAGCGGAGACAACAGGACAGTGACATGGAACAGAAGCGCGAACGGGTACAGGCTGCCGACGGAAGCGGAATGGGAGTACGCGTGCAGAGCAGGTACGGCAACGGCGTATAATACGGGAAACAACATAACAACAAGCCATGCGAATTTTGACAGTACATTAAACAGAACAAGCGCGGTAGGAAGCTATGCGCCTAACGCATGGGGGCTTTACGACATGCACGGAAATGTGTTTGAGTGGTGCTGGGATTGGTACGGCGGATATCCCGCAAGGGCGCAGAATGATCCGCAGGGCGCGTCCTCGGGGTCTGCTCGCGTGTTACGCGGTGGCAGCTGGGGCAGTTGGGCTGCGTACGCTCGTTCTGCGTACCGGTTCAACTTCACTCCAACTCACCGGGGCTACGGCTTCGGTTTCCGTGTTGTCCGCAATTAAAGAAAGGTAGCAGCTACCGAATTTGTTCGTCTTTGTTCGTGTGGTTCGCGGCTAAAAAATTTCTCCGTGTCCTCCGCGAACTTCGTGTCTCAGTGAGAAATTCTTGGAACGCATAATTTTAATTGTACATTTTATAATTTTGTGATAAAACAAAAGCATGGCAAATCAATTAACACAGATCAAAAAAATGATTTACGATATTCGAGGACAAAAGGTAATGCTCGATCGGGACCTAGCCGAGTTATATGGTGTCGAATTAAAAGTTATGAATCAAGCAGTAAAACGCAACATAGACCGCTTCCCGCTTGATTTTATGTTCCAGTTAACTGATGAAGAATGGAAAAATCAAAGGTCACAATTTGTGACCTTTAGCCAGGACACAAGAAAATACAAACCCTTCGCGTTTACCGAACATGGAATTTTAATGTTATCAAGCGTGTTAAATTCCGCCAGAGCAATAGAAATAAACATTCAAATAATGCGGGTTTTCGTAAAAATGCGTCATTACGTTCTCTCAAAAAGCGATAAAAACAGCCAAATCGCAGAACTTCGCAAACTTCTTATGCTCCACATAGATAACACAGACTATAAACTCCTGGAACAAGACAAAACAATAAAACAAATAATTATAGCTCTTAATAATTTAATAGAGCAGCCGCCTAAAATAAAAAAAATAGGTTTTGGTACAAATTAAAAATTCTTTTTATTCGTGTAGTTTGCGGCTTAAAAAAGGTAGCTGCCGCCGAATTTGTTCGTCTTTGTTAGTGTGGTTCGCGGCTGAAAAATTCTCCGCGAACTCCGCACCCCCGCATGAAATTCCTAGAAAATACCGCTCATCCATGATATAATCCCAAGAGCGGTTTAATAATATTCCGCATAAAAGCAAAAAGAAAATACGTATGGAGGTTAATATGATCGAACTTTTTAATACAGGAGCTTATTTAATTGACGGGAAGGAAATAATCGCCGATGACGCAGACGCGCAGGCGAAGCTTTCTCAGAAAGGAAAAAATATTTCTAAAGAAGAAGCGCGTAAGGGAACTATTTCGCACGGTATTCTTAGTGCGCATAACAAAAGCGGCGATGATAGAAATCTCATGTTGAAATTTGACTCTCTCACTTCGCATGACATTACTTACGTTGGAATTATTCAAACGGCGCGCGCGAGCGGGATGGATAAATTTCCCATTCCCTATGTGCTTACCAATTGCCACAACAGTTTGTGCGCGGTCGGCGGAACGATCAATCAGGATGATCATGTGTTTGCGCTTTCAGCCGCGAAAAAATACGGCGGGATTTATGTGCCGCCTCACATGGCGGTTATCCACAGTTTTAACCGCGAGATGATGGCAGGCTGCGGAAAAATGATCCTCGGCTCTGACAGTCATACGCGTTACGGCGCTCTTGGAACAATGGCTGTCGGCGAAGGCGGCGGCGAGCTTGCCAAGCAGTTAGCGGGCAGAACTTACGATATGCCGAATCCGCCCGTGATTGGAATTTATCTTGAGGGAAAACTAAATAAGGGTGTCGGCCCGCAAGATGCCGCTCTTACGATCATCGGAAAAGTATTTAAAAACGGTTATGTTAAAAATAAAGTGATGGAGTTTATCGGCCCCGGTATCGCGAATCTCTCTGTCGATTTCAGAAACGGCATCGACGTAATGACAACGGAAACCGCGTGCTGGTCGTCAATCTGGAAAACCGATGATCTTGTAAAAGCATATCTTGAAACGCGCGGCAGGGTAGGTGATTACAAAGAACTCAATCCCGCAGGTGCCGCGTATTATGACGGCTTTATCAAAATTGATTTATCGAAGATCGAGCCGTCTATCGCGCTTCCTTTTCATCCGAGTAATGTCTACACGATTAATGAATTGCAAAAAAACGCGAAAGACATTCTCGCGAAAACAGAAGAAGAAAATAAAAGCTCCGGTTTAAATCTTAATCTAGGATTGAAATATCATGACGGCGGCGTGTGGGCGGAGCAGGCGGTTATCGCCGGATGCTCAGGCGGCATTTTCGAGAATATTATGGCGGCGGCGGACATCATGAAAGGATCATTTTTGGGAAACGGAAATTTTACAATGAGTGTGTACCCTGAAAGCCAGCCCACATATCTTGAGCTTGTAAGGAACGGCGCTGTGGAGACATTTATGAAAGCGGGCGTTCTTGTGCGCGAGGCATTCTGCGGCCCGTGTTTCGGCGCGGGTGATACACCTGCAAACAACGAGCTTTCGATCCGCCACGCTACGCGCAACTTTATGAACCGCGAAGGATCAAAACCCAATGACGGGCAGATCGCGTCAGTTGCTCTCATGGACGCGCGATCAATCGCGGCAAGCGCAATCAATGGCGGAAGAATTACTTCAGCGGCTGAGTTAAAAACTGATTACGGCAAGTATAAATTTTTCTTTGATAAGAGCATTTACGAAAAGCGCGTTTATAACGGCGTTGGAAAACCTCAGCCAAATCTTGATTTGGTTTTTGGTCCCAACATCAAAGACTGGCCTAAGATGCCGGCTCTTTCTGATAACCTCCTTGTAAAGATTGTCAGCTTTATAACAGATCCTGTTACCACAACTGACGAGCTTATCCCGTCAGGCGAAACTTCCTCATACCGTTCCAATCCGTTAAAGCTCGCGGAGTTCACGTTAAGCAGAAAAGATCCTAATTATGTGAAGAAAGCGAAGGAAGTAAAGAGTATGGAAGATTGGAAACAGGGAACAGGGAACAGTGAAGTAATTGAAAATAGTTCGTTAAATGACATCATTAAAAAAATTGAAGGTATTCTTAATTCCCCGTTCCCCGGTTTCCAGTCCCCGGGTTTTGGCATTGGAAGCGCTATTTTCGCGCGTAAACCGGGGGATGGATCGGCGAGAGAGCAGGCCGCCTCATGCCAGCGTGTGTTGGGAGGCAGCGCGAACTTCGCGCTTGAGTACGCTACAAAAAGGTATAGATCTAATTTGATTAACTGGGGAATCCTTCCGTTTGTTATAAAAGACGAAAACGCGCTTTACAATGACTGTTTTGTCTTTTTCCCCGGGATCAGAGCCGCTGTCAATGAGAAAAAAGACGCGATTAAAGGATATGTGTTAGGTGACAATGTAATAGAAATACAGACGGCGTTAGGTGAATTAACAGACGCGGAAAGGCAAATCCTCCTTGACGGCTGCCTTATAAACTATTACTCGCGGTGATATTCTTACCGCGAAAGCGTTTATCTTGAATTATGCCGGTTTACGATTTCTCTGTCGGATAATAATTGGCGGTTTGCCGGGAACTCGATCAAAGCTTCATTTAATATGCGCTGAGCTTCGTCGTAGTTGCGCCTGTTCCATTCGGCTGCGAAACGGTTGTGGTAATCCGACGCGAGATTGCCTCTGTAGGTGTCAAGAGCCTGTTCCACTTCGCGGTTTGCCGCGAAGCGTACCGGAGCGCTTTCCAGATAGCGGATTGCCGCGCGCCAGTCTCTGTCAGGCGGGCTGCTGAGGTAGAAGGCTGTTCTTAATAGCGAAAATACTATCAGTTCATCGGCGCGGCCTGCGGATATTCTCCCGTTTTCACGCGTTTGTTCTATCAATCTGATAACCGATTCCCCGTCGGCTGCGGTTCTTATGCCGTTAGCGCCAATTAATAATTCGGCATCTGTTAGTATCGCGTCAATTTGCGCGTAATTTTCCCGCGTTAAATGATTTCTGTTTTCCTCAAGAAAATTCCTCGCGTTAACTAGTTTTCTGTCTCTGGCGTAACGCGCGACCCTGTTGTTCACGGCGGCCAGAATGAACTCCTGCCAGCGGGCGTTATGTGAATTACCGGCCGCGGCGGCCCAGCCGAGCGCTTCTTCTTCCCTGTTTGATCTTAATAGATACGCGCCGTAATTAAAAAGCCTGTCAACAAGATCGTTTCTCGGATCATCAAAAATATGACTCGATAAAGATGATCCTTCATTGACAGCTAACGTGCTGCCGTAAAGAAGAGCCGCTCTGTCAACCGCGAGCGGAACAGCGTCCGCGAAACGATTAGCTCTTTCGTGTTCGGCTATTCTGTTATTTAAAATAAGCGAGACAAGCTCAATCTGGCCTATTGTCTGGCGGTCGCGGTAATTTTGCGCAGGAACGTAAGTAAAGCCCGTCAGCCTTCCGAACTGATCGTGAAATTCCCTTCTGTTACCGGGATCGAATCCATAGCGGTTTGTTGTTTCAACATCAATATCCTGACCATCAATATGAACTATTATAAAAGCGTGCTCCCTTGTCATCACTCCGCTTGTATTAAGCCCAGCGCTTTTGCAGAGAATCATATATAACACCGATGATGAAACGCAGTTGAATCTTCCGTTAGTAAAAATTGTGTCAACTCTTGTCTGGTAGAGCGAGTACGTTCTTAATATACTGCTGTGAAGGAAGGACAGAATGAACTCTGCTCTCTCCCTCGGAGTATAAGGAAGAGCGGATGAACTATTAAGCAGTATAACAGCGTTTTCAATCTGGCGCAGATTTGAAGCGGATGTGTCCCCTGAAGCCCAGAGGCTTATTTCGGCAAGCTCCCGCCATGTGTAATTGCGGGCGGCTTGCGGACGGAAATATTCTAGCGCTTTTGGATCCGGCGTTAAACGCGGAAAGGCGCCGCTGTTCTGCGCTCGGATTTCCGGCAGAAAACCAAAAATCATTATAAGGATGAGAGCCGGGATAATTGACTGTTTGCTGTCCACAATTTACTATAACTTAAACAGCTAATTATGTAAAATGTTTCAGGAGCTTTAATGTCTGATTTCGACTTGATTATCATTGGCGCGGGGCCGGCCGGTCTTGCGGCCGCTCAGTACGGCGCAAGGGCCAATTTAAAAGTTCTGGTTGTTGAACAGTTCGCCGCAGGCGGGCAGGCCGCGGTTATTGATGTTCTTGAAAATTATCCCGGTAATGTCAGCCGCCTCGATGCGGCGGGAGGCGTTGTCTTCGGCCCAAAATCGGGTTTTGAGCTTACGGAGGATATGAGAAGGCAGGCCGAAGAGTTCGGAGCGTCTTTTTTATACAATTCAGTTGTATCGATAAGAAAAGAAGATAACATATTTATTGTTAACATGGCTGATGAGGCGGCGCTTACCGCAAGGGCTGTCATTATCGCCTCCGGCGCGAAACCGCGTCTTTTAAATGTTCCGGGCGAGAAAGAGTTTTCCGGAAAGGGTGTTTCTTACTGCGCGACATGCGACGGGAATTTTTTTAAAAATAAAAAGATCATTGTCGTAGGCGGAGGAGACGCGGCGTGTGATGAAGCGCGTTATCTTTCACGGCTTTCCGATAAAATTACGATGGTTCACCGCAGAGACACGTTACGCGCACAAAAAGCGCTCGCGCAAAGAACGATTGACAATCCGAATATCAATTTGCGTTTTAACACAATAGTAAAAGAGATAAAGGGAGACGCTAAGGTAAAATCCATTATTATGGAAGATGTAAAAACAGGAAAGACATACGAAGAAGAAACTGACGCTGTTTTTATATTCGCAGGGATCGTTCCGCAGTCGAACCTCGCCGCCGCGTTAGGCGCAAATCTTGACAATGAAGGTTATATCATAACAGACATGAAAATGGCGGCTAACATCGCGGGATTTTTCGCCGCGGGAGATATAAGAAGCGGCGCGTTCAGGCAGGTAGTAACAGCCGCCGCAGACGGCGCGGTAGCGGCACGCAGCGCATCGGAGTACATTGATGAAAATATTTAAAAAGAAATCCGCCGCGATCAATCACAACCATGTACCAACTGTATATTCAAGATCAATTAAGAGCAGTCAAACAAAAAGTTCGCGCTATTCAAACACTTCCCGTTGTATAAAAAGTTCGTGTGGTTCGTGTGGTTCGCGGCTAATAATTTTATTAATAATCATATTATTAAACACCGTTACGCCAATTTTCCCCTTGAACTTTCATGATGAAGGCTCTCCGCAGGAGCTGGCGGCGGCGATTGAAAGCGCGATGACCGATGAGCAGGCGTTAGCTCAAATCTATATGCTGGGATGGGTCGGTGAATCACCTTCTCCTCTTATTCTGGACTGGATCAGGCAAAGGAATATCGGCGGTATAAAAATTTTCGGATGGAATACACCTAACACACAGAGGCTTGCGGAAACTGTCGGCAGATTGCAGGGGTTGAGCCTGTCAGGTCAGTTTGGAATTCCTCTTCTTGTCGCCACAGATCAAGAAGGCGGCTGGGTCAGGCATATTAGGGGAACTACAAGAGAAACGCCTGGGAACATGGCGATAGGCGCTTCTGGTTATCCGCGGGATGCCTATCTTTCAGGCTACTACATCGGGCAGGAACTTGCGCTTGTCGGCGTGAACATGAACTTCGCTCCGACTGTCGATCTTTTTACAAACCGCAATTCAACTCTGATAGGACCGCGCGCTTTTGGAAACAATCCTGTTAACGCCGGAATTCTTGGAGCGGCTTTCATGAGAGGGCAGCTTGCGGCAGGTGTTATTCCGACGGCAAAGCATTTTCCCGGACACGGAGACACTGATCTTGATTCTCATGCTTTTCTTCCCAGAATAGAAGCAGATTTTAACACGATCTGGAACAGGGAACTTGTGCCTTACAGGATGCTTGTAGCGGAAGGAATACCCGCCGTTATGAGCGGCCATCTCGCTTTTCCGCAGACCGAAGGAGGCCTTACCCCGGCTTCCCTTTCTTCGTGGTTTCTGCGCGATGTGCTGCGCGGCAGAATTGGTTTTAACGGAGTAGTGGTAACAGACGAGCTTATGATGGTAGGAGCCACATCGTACCTTGGAACACTTTCGCGTACGGCGAAGCAGGCAGTAATTGCGGGTAACGATATTATAATGTTTTCTAATACTCCGTTTTTGAATGACGCTGTGTGGACTTATCTTATTAATTCTATGAGAGACGAAGAAGATTTCCGCGCGGCTGTAAGAGCTTCCGCCCGCAGGGTTTTAGAACTTAAATTGACTTATTTGCGCGGAGAAAATTCTGTTCCCTATATACCTGATCTCGCTAGAGTCGAAACTGAAATTCCCAATCCGCAGGCTTCGGCTTTCTTTTTAAATCTTGCGTCGCGCAGCGCGACTATTGTTTATCCGTCAGATCCTGATACAGTTTTCCCGCTGACAAGGGAAAGCGCCGGTCGCATCCTTCTTGCAGGAAGATACAGCGATTTTTTTACATACGGCAGAGCCGCTTTTCCAAACTCGACTCCGTATTATTTTTCAGCCGACACAGAACCGGAAGAAATTGTACCAATTGCGCGTAACGCCGATACGGTTGTATTCTGCCTTTCGGATTACAGTGATCTGCGCGTACTGCGCAGCCTGCGTTATATGAATAGGGCGGTATATGTTATATCGGTATTAAACCCCGTTCATCTGGAAAGAGCGGCGTGGGTTACAGGTGCAGTCGCCGTTTACAGTTACGCGCCGGAATCATTCGCCGCGGCTTTCTCCGTGTTAACAGGCAGGATGCCCGCGCTCGGAACGCTTCCCTATGAATAATTATTCCTCATGGCGGAGGATTAGAAAAGAAGATATGCCTCACGCGCAGGAGCTGTTACGCGGGGCGGAAAGGGATTACGTCGGCGCGTGCGGAAGGTTTTTATCGAGAGAGCCTTCAAGGGATAGTATCTGGACACTGGGCGGCAATGGCGATATATCAGCCATTGTAATTAATTCCAAAAGCGCAGTCATCCCTGTGTTATGTGCAAATAAAGACATCCCGAGGCCTGAGTTTTTAAGCGGTTTTTTAAGGCTAAAAAAAATTCATTCGGTGCAGGGTATAAAAAATGAAGTTATTTTTATGGAAGATGAAATGCGCAGGATTGGAAGGAACGCATCCGATATTATCGATTATGATCTAATGGAGACTGACAGTCTGCCTTTGCAAAACCGCCTTTCATCAGGTCCTCAGGGGCTTTTATTATACACACCGCGGCTTGTTGACATTGACATGATAGCTCCTCTTCAGGCGGCTTACGAAAAGGAAGAAGTCATCCCAAGCGGCTCATTTTTCAGTCCCGCCGCGAGCAGGGTCAACATAACGAATATCATCGCGGGTGGAAAAATCCTCGCCGCCGAGTTAAAAGGAAAAATTATAGGAAAAATCAATGTAAGCGCCGTTTCTTTTACGAGGTATCAGATAGGAGGCGTTTATGTTCACCCCGATTACCGAGGACGCGGGGTTGCCGCCCGTATGGCGGCGGAATTTACCGCTTCTTTGATAAAAGAAGGCATGGGAATAACCCTGTACGTTAAAAAAAACAACATAGCCGCCCGCAGACTCTACTCAAGCCTCGGCTTCACCGTAAGAAACGACTATAGGATAACATACTACTAACCCTTATCCACTATCCTCAAATCCCTATTCCCTAATTAACAGTGATTTACATAACATGGTCAAATTCGGTATAATGAGGTATTGTGCGGTATTTATACGAAACACATCTGCATACAGCCGGAGTAAGCAAGTGCGCGATTTCAGCGGGAGCTGATTATGTCGCGCCGTACGCTGACAAGGGTTACACAGGCATCATGGTAACGGATCATTTTTTCAACGCGAATACCGCCATTTCCCGAAAGCTGCCCTGGGAAAAATGGGTAAACAATTTCTATTCAGGATTTGAAAAAACAAGGGATGCCGGCGCCAAATACGGGCTTGATGTTTTCTTCGGATGGGAAGAGACATTTGAAAGCTGCGATGATTATCTGATTTACGGCCTTGATAAACAGTGGCTTCTTGAACACCCCGAAGTAAGAAAGTGGACAAGAAGAGAGCAGTACCTCGCTGTAAAGGCTTCAGGCGGCTGCGTGGTTCAGGCGCATCCTTTCAGGCAGCGTTATTATATATCGCGGATCGTGCTTTCCGCCGGCTGTTCAGACGCGGTTGAAGTGATGAACGGCGGACACGAAGACGGAACATTCGATTACCTCGCCTACTGTTACGCGAAAAAAACCGGCAAGCCGATGACATCCGGCACCGATATTCACGACGCGTCGATAATCGAGTACGGCGACGCTTTCGGCGTTTATCTTGATAAAAAGCTTGAAAGCATAAACGATTATGTTAATATAATTTTAAATAAAGAGTACATCGGATTAAAAACCGATGAATCACGGATTGAATCACAGTCGGAATTATACTCCAGAATGATAAAGGAGGATTCTTCGGGCGATCATTGCGGCTCAAGCTGGGTTCACTCGCCTGTTGAAATACGGGATGAAAATGACAAGATAACGGGAAGGCACTGGAAGGAGTATATTTTTTAACATAAAAAGTTTTAAGCCGGGAGTTTGTATGAATGAAAATAAAGTGAGTGAATTGGGTTTGAATGTAACCCAGAGGATAAAGGAATTAAGGGAAATCCTGGAGATAAGCGCCCTTGATCTGGCGAAAGACGCGGAAATCCACTATGAAACTTACCTTAAATACGAAAAAGGCGAACTTGATATTCCGATAAGCGTGTTATACGCAATCGCGAACCGTCTTGGAACCGATGTTACCGTTCTTCTTACCGGCGAAGAAGCGAGGATGGACAGCGCCGCAGTCTGCCGCAGCGGAAAAGGCGTTCAAATTGAACGTTACCCGGGTTATGAGTTTGCAAGTCTTGCGTATAACTTCAGGCGCAGAACAATGGAACCATTGCTCGTAACGCTTGATTCATCGAAACCTCCCGCGGCTTTTGTATCACATTCCGGGCAGGAGTTTAATTATGTTGTTGAAGGGCAGATGAAAATAACTGTAGGCAAAGCCGAGCACGTTCTTTCCGCGGGGGATTCAATTTACTTTGACGCCCGCCTGCCTCATGGACAGAGCGCCTTAAACGGAACGGCGCAATTTATTACGATTATACAGGAATAGTCAGATGAACGATATATTATCACGCTTTCTTCCGAGAATTGAATTTAACAGTTATGAAGATTTTTATGAAAATTATACCTGCAATGTGCCGGATGATTTTAATTTCGCGTATGATGTGGTTGATGAATGGGCAAGACTTCAGCCTGAAAAACTCGCCATATTATGGACAGATGATACGCGGATTGTAAAAACTTGCACATTCGCGGAAATTAAACGCCTTTCAGACAAGGCCGCCAACGCTCTTCTTGCGTTAGGTGTAAAAAAAGGCGATGTAGTAAAACTGATTTTAAAACAAAGAGCCGAAGTATGGATATTAATGTGCGCTCTTTGTAAGATAGGGGCAATTTGTATTCCCGGCACATATCAACTAACAGCGAAGGATCTGGAATATCGCTGTAATATTGCCGGTGTAAAAATATTAATCACAGTAGATGACGAAAGCGTTCTTGGCAGTATCGCGCTTGCCCGCCATAACTGCCCTAAGCTTGAGAAGGTCGCGGTAGTTGGTACAGATATTCCCGATGATTTTATTGATATGCGCGCGGAAATTGACAAAGCGGACGAAAATTTCTGCCGGATGCAAACACAGACAAAAGATCCGATGCTTGTCTATTTTTCTTCCGGCACAACCGGAATGCCAAAGATGGTGCTTCACAATCATTCGCTGCCGTTAGGCCACATTGTCACCGCGAAATACTGGCAATGCGTCCGGGACAACCATGTTCACCTGACACAAACTGATTCAGGCTGGGCAAAGTTCGCGTGGGGTAAGATCTACGGGCAATGGATATGCGGAGCCGCAATCGGCGTATATGATACGGAAAAATTCACCCCGGCTGGAATGTTAGACGCAATTCAAAGGCTGCGCCCTTACTCTTTCTGCGCTCCCGCCACTGTCTTCCGTTATCTGATTAAAGAGGATCTTCCGCATTATGATTTTAGTTTTATACATCACACTTCAGTCGCCGGAGAGCCATTAAGCCCGGAAGTATATAATAAATTTTTGGAAATGACCGGCCTTCAGATACGCGAAGGATTCGGACAGAGCGAAACATCCGTAATGGCGGCAGTTTTTAAATGGCTGTCTGTCAAACCCGGTTCAATGGGGAAACCATCTCCGTTATTCGATTTAAAACTGTTAGACGAAAACGGCATTGAGTGCGATGAAGGTATTGTCGGTAATATGAGCATAAAACGCGCCGGAAAAAATATGTACGAAAATGAAGACTGTGCGCCTGAAGAAAACCCTCCCGTTATAGGCGGCAGCGATTTCCCCGGCATTTTCCGCGGCTACTGGAAAGACGGCGATGTTACGCGAAAATGCTGGAACAACGGGATATACCAAACAGGCGACATGGCATGGAAGGATGACGACGGATACCTTTGGTTTGTAGGACGTAACGACGATGTAATTAAATGCTCAGGCTACCGCATTGGTCCGTTTGAAGTAGAGAGCGCTCTTATGGAACATCCTTCGGTTCTTGAATGTGCCGTAACAGCCGCACCCGATCAAACGCGCGGTCAGGTCGTAAAAGCGACAATCGTTCTCTCCCGCGGCTATGATCCGTCAGACGATCTTGTCCGCGAACTTCAGAACCATGTAAAGCGCGTAACGGCTCCGTACAAGTACCCGCGCATCATCGAGTTTGTAAACGAGCTTCCAAAAACAATAAGCGGAAAAATTCAACGCATGGAGATCAGGAAGAAAGATTTTAAGGGATGAAGGTTATAGAGCGTAAAACTCTTCCCTGTCGCCGTGAACACCTACAACCTCCTGTGTTACAGGGTTAACCATAAGATCCATAGCTTCCATCGGCAGAGCGCCGAACAGCACCTTTTTTGCGCCCGGAATGATCATCGCTGGAACAGCCGTTTCTCTATCTTTCCAATGTACTTCAACAGATTCTGTAATCTGGCAAGTTATTCGCTGACCATTTGCTATATTTGCTATTCTTTCTCCCTTTATTTCAAGACCGAGCTTTTGGCGAATTTCTTCCGTAATGACAAGATACATTGATCCTGTGTCAGCTACCGCTGTAATTGTTTCAGTTCTGATATCTTTAGGTTTTATTTGCCCGTTAGCTGCGCTTTTTCCATCATATAGATTTTTTAGTGTTATTTCTGTATAGACCATGCTCATATTATCCTCTTATGAATATTTTAACACATATAGTGTAAAAGATTAATTTGCCGCGAACTATACTAACTACATTACCGGAAGAATTTAGCCGCTAACCACACTAACCTCACTAAATTTTTGTTTGATGTTTTTGAAGAACTTTTTGATTTTTCATTCTGTAATACCTTGAAATATTGAATGTAAAATGATATATTATTTGTAAATTAACAAGGGGGATATTCTGGAAAAACGTGATTTTACGATAGAATTTTACCCCCCCCCTCCCCGATTTTAAGAAAAATTGTCTGATATTAAGATTATCTAAATTTTCATTCCTGATAATTAATTTTTCCAATCAACACACAATCAAGGAGTCTCAAAAATGAAGAGGAGTATTTTTCTTTTAGCGATTTTATTGATACTTACAGCCTACGCTCATTCTGGGCGGAGCAATCCGTTACTTGCAATTTTGCCTTTTACAGGCACTGCGAGGGCTTTGCTCAGCTGTTTTACAAGCCCGTCTGGTCCGTAGAATTCGTCAGGAAATCCTTCAGTAATCCATCCAGTATTTCTTCTGTTATCGCCATACTTCCTCCTTGGCAGTATAGTGTTTTACACAGTTTTAGTTATGAGCTTAAAAAAACCGCAATAATGGGTATCATTGTTAACCCATAGAACTAAAGTTCGCAGGGTGTGCATACCTCAAAATTACGACTTCGGCTACCGCCAACCCATAATATCACCTTAAAATGAGAGAGTTTGTCAAGTATTTGAATTTAATCGTCAAATATAGAAAGCCGAGTATTTGCCTTAATTACGTCGTCAAGAGTACGGAGTATATGTTTTTTAATTGATTCATCTAAGTTTTCAATAATTATCATTCTTTTAGCCCATCGCCTGGTTATGGTAATTTCCGGATTTTTACGCTCTAGCCCTAAAATTTCATTTACAGATACATGAAGAATTGATGCCATGTCCATTAAAGTAGTTATCATTAATTGGGTTCTGCCTGTTTCATATGAGGCTATCGCTTCTCTTGTTAAACCGATTTTTCCGCCTAATTCATTTTGAGTTAGCCCGCGTCGTTTTCTAATTGATTGTATTTTTTTCCCAATTTCAACGAGTCGGCTGTCATGTGCTTGTTTCGGTTTATCTCTATGTTTCGGCATTTATCAAGTATAAAACGGCAATTTATTAAAGGTATTGTATGAAACAAAGCGGTTTCTTTTTTGGTCTTAATAAATCTACCTGATATAGAAGAAAAAACACCTTTTTACTGTATTTTTACCTATTTTTGTAAAAAAAAGAAAAATATTATTAAAAAATCTACTAAACTACTTTACACAAGTTATTAAAAATACCATAATAGAAACCATATTGTGACCTTGACATGGTTTATATCAGATGGTCACATAAATGCAATAGAAGCCATTTTTCATCGTGTTGTACATTACGATATATATTGTAGGAATTAATATGTGGGGTGTTTTATGGAAAAACATAGCAAAATGTACAATATTTTAACATTTTTAGTTGGAATCATGCTTATATGTACGTTAATATCTTGTGATAACGGTACAGGTGGTAGCTCTGGCGGTGGTGAAGGCAGCACTGGTGGTAACCAAGATGAGACTCCTATCATTCCAACCAATATTATATACACAGGGACAGTAGACAGTCAGGTATATTCATTAAAGATCACTGATTCATCTGTCTCTGCTAACATTAGTAGGGCAGTATATACTCCGAAAATAAATGATAATTATGTTTTAACAAGAGGTAATCAATCAAATTCTGGTAAGGTTTTATCAATAAGCGGCTCATTCATATTTACTCTAAAACAAACAGGCTCAGATATTACATTTGCAGTTACTATAACTGACGGGAAAGTTTCAGCCTTAGCAGGTACAATAACATGGACTAACCTAACACCTGTAAATCCAATAGCTTCTGATTTTTATATTGAAAATTTAACTCAAACAGCAGAAAACATTATCCCGGTAACGATAATACCGAAAGAAGGAAAATCAACAGGCGAGATTACTGTTTTATATAATGAATCAACCACATTACCTACTGAAATTGGCACATATACAGTAACATTTAATGTAACAGCATCAGCAGGTTGGAACGCTGTTAATGGGTTAACTGGCGGTACTTTATCAATCAATTCTTTTAATCAAAATCCTGTAGCTTCTGATTTTAGTATTAGTAATTTGGTTCAAACAGCAGGAAGTGTTACTCCAGTTACAATAACACCGCAAACAGGGAAATCAACAGGTACGATAACTGTTTATTATGATTGGTCATCAAACCTACCTACAGCGTCAGGTACATACACAGTTACATTTGATGTTGAAGCAGCAACAGGCTGGAATGCTGCATATCAATTAAATGGCGGTACATTGATAATAAATAATCAAAACCCTGTAGCTAATGATTTTTTTATTAGTAATTTAACTCAAACAGCAGGGAGTGTTACTACAGTAGCGATAACTCCGAAAGCAGGTAAATCAACTGGTACGATAACTATTTATTATAACGGCTCTACAACTCTTCCAACAACAGTCGGAATATACATAGTAACTTTCAATGTAGCTGCTTCAACAGGCTGGAACGCTGTTAATGGTTTGGCTGGCGGAACATTGTCAATATTACAAGCAGTTTCAAATAACCGTTTTGAATACTACTGGGTTAATGAACATGGCAATCTTGTTACAACAAGCGGCGGTAACACTACTGTAGCTTCTGGTGAAATATTGACTATTACTGCACAAAGTACTGGTTATATTGTGAAGCAATGGCATTTAAATGGTGTTAATACAGGTCAGAGTGGAAACACATATAGTTTTTCAAGTACAACATCTGGAAAACATACAATAGGTTTGTTTGTTGAAAAAGATGGTAGATTGTACAATACAAACATAAATATTACTGTATCTGTACCTATACCTATATCTCGAACAATTAAAATCGATATGTATGATGCTTATGGTGACGGTTGGAACGCTAGCGGCGGATTAAGAATAGTTGTTAATGGAAATCAAGTTGCAAATAACGTAACAGTTACTCAATTTACTAATACATACACATTCTCTGCTAATACAGGAGATGTTGTACAAGTATATTGGACTGTTGGAACAGGAACAAGTTATCAATATGAAAACTCATTTATTATTTTCTATGAAAACAGTCCGCCTAGTCCGCAGTTTTATACTGGTTCGCTTAATAGCCAAAACAATGTTGGTCCAACAAGTTGGAGCGGGACTGGTTCACTGCTTCATAGGCTGCGTACTGCAACAACATCTGGCACAGTAAGCGGTACATTACTAGGAACAACCAACGGTACATTGCTAGGTTCATTTACGGTTCAATAAGGAGAAGAAAAATGACAAATAGAACGAAAAGAAATAAGAGTTTAATTAATTTCTCGTTTTTCGGGATTATTCTTGGTTGCATTTTAATGTTTATTTCTTGTTCAGAATCTTTTTATCAAGAAAATAGAAGTACACCTGTTGAATCAGGTTATGGTCTAATACGAGTTAATTTTATTGGTGAAGGAAGCGAGCGAACAGTACTCCCTTCAATTGCATTTAGTAAGTACGAGTATACCTTTTCAAAAGCAGGAGGAAACTCTGAAGAAATAACTCCAGATAACAGCGGATTCTTCGCTTTAGAAATTGGCTATTACACAGTTGCTGTAAAAGCTTACACTGGTAATGAAGGGTCATATACGCTGGTGGCGGATGGAGTATCATCACAATTTACTGTTGACTCAGGAAATAATGCATCAGTGGAAGTTCGTTTATCAAGCGTTAATACCGCAGAGAAAGGTCAATTTAGTTATACAATTACCTATCCTACAGGTGCTTCTGCTGAAGTTAATTTATTAAATTGGTCAGATAATAATTACATTACTTTAAATCCTGTAACACAAGTAAATGGTAATTCTCAAATCTTGCAATTAGAACAAGGATCTTATCTTTTAACTATTCTTATAAAAAAAGATGGGTTATATGCAGGAGTAAGTGAGGCGATACATATCAACTCATCAATTACTACAGAATATACTAAACAATTTAATGATGATGATCTTCTTGTAGCAAGGACTCCTCTTTCAAGCGATTATAACATAAGTGGAACAGGCACATTCCTTTATGATGGTAATCAAAGAAGTGTAATTGTAACGCCTAAGGTAAATGCATCGTCAGGAGCAATTACCATTTATTATGAAGGAACTGGAGATACAATATATCCTAAGAGTACTACTGCACCTACAAATATAGGAATGTATAATATAACTATTGATGTGGAAGCAGTATCTGGCTGGAGTGGCGCAATAGGATTACCTGTTGGAACTATTTCTATCACTATACCTGTTATCTCAATAAATACACATCCAATAAGTGGAAATTTAACAGTTGGAAGTATAAGCGGTAATTTATCAGTTTCAGCAAGCGTTACACAAGGAGCGTCTCTTAGTTACCAATGGTACAGTAATAACGTAAACAGTAATTCCGGCGGGACAGTCATTAACGGAGCAACAGGTTCAAGTTACACAATTCCAACAACACTAACTGCGGGAACTTATTATTATTTTGTTGAAATCAAAGCGACAGGGGGAGCAGTATCTGTTCACTCCAACGTTGCGACAGTTACTGTGGCATCTGCGCCTGTTATTACTATCAGCACGCAGCCATCAAGCAGAAGTGTAACAGCCGGAAGCATAAGCGGCAGTTTGTCAATAGCGGCAAGCGTTACACAAAGCGCTACGCTCAGTTACCAATGGTATAGCAATACTACAAACAGTAATTCCGGCGGGACTGCCATAAGCGGAGCAACAGGTTCAAGTTATACAATTCCAACAACGCTTGCTGCGGGAACTTATTATTATTTTGTTGAAGTCAGAGCGACAGGGGGAGCGACAGCAGTTAGATCTAGTGTGGCTTCGGTTACAGTAAGTGCTCCAGCAGCTTTTATTGTAAACAGTGTAGAAACCTTGCGAAAAGTAGGAACAGGGCAAGATGGCTGGACGCTTTCTGCTCATTATAAACAAACTGCTGACATAACCTTGCCTACACCTTCTACAGGTCAAAGTAATCATGTTCCTATTGGTACTTATGATGACGGTTATACTCTACTAAGTGACATTTTTTTTACAGGATCTTACGATGGCGGTGGTTTTGCTATTAATAACCTTGTTATTAATACTCCTAATAACGATTATGTTGGTCTTTTTGGCGCTATCCGGGGGAACGGTATTTCAACTGGTGTTTTGAAAAATATTCGTCTTGTTGGTGGTAGTATTACCGGAAGAGATTATGTTGGCAGTGTGGTTGGATTGCTTAATACTTTTGAAAATAACACTACAGTTCAGGATTGTAATACAAGTGTGAGCGTTTATGGGAGAAATTATATTGGCGGTATTATTGGGTCGGGAACCAGCTTTGCTTCTGCTTCCAGCAATTCTAAAGGTACAGTTCAAAATTGTTATTCCACTGGAGATGTCAATGGAACTGATGCTGTTGGTGGCGTAGCTGGGAATATACGCTCAGCTGGAGGTGCTGTTGTTAAATACTGTTATTCCACTGGAAATATCAATGGTACTGGTACTGGTAGTGTTGGAGGTGTAGTTGGAAGTAGCACATATGGTATAATTCAATTTTGTTATTCTACAGGCACTATTACCAGTAACGGAAGTGCTGGCGGTATAGAAGGAAGTGGTCTTTACAGCATAATTCAAAATTGCTACTCAACTGGTAATATAACTGGAGTTTATTTTACAGGTGGTATATCAGGTGGAACTCAAAGCGAAATACATTATTGCTATTCTACAAGCAGTATTAAAGGTGGCAATGGCAATTATGATAATGCCGGAGGTATATCTATTGGGGGTGCTATTTTAAACAGTGTAGCTCTTAATAATAATATATCTGGTTCGCGTACTGGACGTATTAGTCCTTTAGTAAATGATTCTTATGTTGCAAATAATTACGCACGTAGCGATATGCTAGTGAATGGAGGTGGTGTCAGTACAACAGGTATTCAGACTATTCATGGCGGAAGTATTAGCGTAAGTGCAAGTACTACACAATCTAGTGTATTTAATGGCTGGGATTCTTCTGTATGGAATATATCAGGATATCTTACTGTTGGAGCAACATTGCCAACTTTGCGTAATATGCCTGCTGGTACACAAAATCCAAAGTTGCCGTAATAGAAGATGTTTAAATAGGAGTCACAACGGTACAGGCTTATTGTCGGTTGACGCAACAGTGTCGAGCCTGTCAGAAAATTTGTGTAAATGACAGAATATCATAAGAACGGAACCCGTTCTTTTCCAAACTCAATGGCGAGCTGATTTAACGCCCGCCCCCAATCTCTTATCGGCATCGTCCATTTCTCTG
>Ga0209755_10001656_pt1 | contig 33738 bp, 24 predicted proteins | sample TergutCo191P1_FD_187301 | JGI IMG/M metagenome (GOLD analysis project Ga0209755, IMG submission 187301) | Cornitermes sp. P1 segment gut microbial communities from Petit-Saut dam, French Guiana - Co191P1 (SPAdes) (version 2) | ecosystem: Host-associated > Arthropoda: Insects > Digestive system... | reverse complement strand
CCCCCCCCCAGGGATCCGTCCGACACCCTTGTCCCCCCCGTGCTTAACCAGCGCTTCGACCTGCCCGCCACCGGCGGGAACGCCGCGTTCAACGTCGACTTTAACCTGTCCCCGTCCAGCGGCTCGACGCTCAGGTTCGACACCGGCGGGTGGGAGGAATTCCACGACGTTGACTGGAACCAGCTTGAGTCCGTGGTGACCAACGTCGCCGGCAGCGGCCGCGTCGGCCTGAACTTTCGGTTCTTCGAAAATTTTCTGACGCATACCTTCACGTTTACCGGCAGCGGGCACTGGAGGCAGTTCAGCTACCTGAACGAGGAGGCCTACGAATTCACGCGCGGGACCGAGGATCCGGACGTGGTGGACCAAAGGATCGCCGCAAGAAGGCTCCAGGAATACAGGCAGACGCACTTTACGACCTCCTACGCCCTTGACACCAACTTTCGCCCTTTCCACCGCCACCCGGTTTTCGGCATGTCGCGCATACAGCACACCCTGGGCGGCCTTGCCGTAAAGTCGGAGTTTGTAAGCACGGTCGAGGACTTGCGGGACGGGGGGGTTCCTGAATGGGAAATCGTCCACGGCGAGTGGAACGACGAAAGGATAGACAGGCACCAGCTTATGGGAAGCGTGAACGCCAGGATCATGGACATGAACCAGGTGCTTTCGGCAACCGCCCACCTTCCGCCCAGGGATCGCGCTTACACGATGAACGCGGAGTTCAACGTATGGATCACGCGGACCACGGCCAGTTGGGGGATACGGTTCCCGGAGGACGAGGATTCCGTGCACGATCCCTTCAACCTGACCCACGTTATTACCTTCAGGAACTTCGGCAACTTTACCCAGGGTTTTAGGATGGACACCGAGGAACGGGAGGTGACCCAGCTTAACTCGTCGCTGAACTTTACAAGGTGGGGGCTTACCGCCGCGTTCAGGGCGGAGCGCCTAAGGCGCCGCGAGTTCGTCCAGACCGAGGACTGGGGCGCCTGGCGGGACGCGCGCGACGAGGACGACGAGCTGCTCGAGCCGACAATCATCCCCAGGGATCTGCAGGTGCAGTTCAGGCGGAGGATAGATTTTTCCCCCAGGAACAACAATATCGTTAACAATTTTATGCTGGACCTGAACACCCGCGTTACCTTGGACCTTAGGGAGTACACCAATTCCAACATGACCTTTGGAATCGGATCCACGTTCGAGACGCGCAATTTTTCGCTTCGCTTCGGCGCAGAGTCCGCGAACGACGTAATCTTCCGGTATTTAAGGAACCTGCCCGGTTTTCGCGACGCCGCGATTCCCCTGCCGGAGGGCCCGCAGAACAACCTGTTCCTTGACCTGGTCAACTCGTTCAGGTTCGACAACGAGGAGCTTAGGCGATCCTCGGGCTTCAAGATCAGGAACCTTACGGTCGGCCTGGAACGATCCTTCGGCGACTGGAACGCCTCGCTGGACTGGAGGATGAGCCCGCACCTTCGCCGCATCCCCGGCGAACGGCCCCAGTTCGAGATGGGCAACAGGGTGACTTTTTTGGTGCAGTGGATTCCCATCTCCGAGTTCAGGTCCGAGATCAGGTACGATTCCACGGTCGCCGAGAACCTGCCGCGCTGGAACGTGCAGGGGCTTTAGCCGCGCAGGAAGCCGTCGATGCGCGAAAGCAGCCCGTCGTAGGTGTCGGTGCACGGGATGCTCGCGTGTTCCTTTCTGATCGATTCCGGGGCGCGGAACAGGCAGCCCGAGTCCGCCTCCCGGATCATCGTAAGGTCGTTGTGGGAATCCCCGGCGGCGAAGACCTCCAGCCCCATGGACTTGAACGCGATTACCGCCTTGCGCTTGCCGTCCTGCTGCCTTAGCCTGTAGCCGGCGATCTCCCCGCCGGGGCCCGTGACCAGGCTGTTGCAGAAAAGGCAGGGCCTGGAAAGCTTTTCCATAAGCGGGCTTGCGAACTGTTCGAAGGTGTCCGAAAGGATCACAAGCTGCGTCCGTTCCCTTAGCGCCCCGGCGAATTCGGCCGCGCCGGGCAGGGGATCCATGCCGGAGATTACCTTTTGGATGTCGGCAAGCCTAAGCCCCCTGTCGGCGAGTATGTCCAGGCGGAACCTCATCAGTTTGTCGTAGTCGGGCTCTTCCCTGGTCGTCCTTTGCAGCTCGGGAATTCCGGTCGCCAGGGAAAAGGCGATCCATATTTCGGGGACAAGCACCCCCTCTAGATCCAGGCACACTAATCGCATGGCCCAGTCTAGCACGTCGGCGAAGGGGGGGACAAGTACGCGCCGGCAGTGGTATAAATACCCATGACCCGGCTTGACATTCCCAACCCCTTCGGGGCCCCGGTTTTCCACGAGGAAAGCGTCGGCAGCACCATGGACGTCTCTAAGGCCCTTGCCCGGGATGCCGAAAGCCCACCGGGAAGGAGCCCGCACGGCACGGTCGTCTGCGCCGATTTTCAGGAGTCCGGCAGGGGAAGGGTGCGGGGGCGCGCCTGGAACGTGGGCAGGCGGGACGGCCTTATGTTCACGGTCCTGCTTCGCTTCCCCGGCGTCGGGGGCATTCCCAGGGCCCTGACCCTGCGGACGGGCCTTGCCGTGGCCCTTGCCATCGAGGACTTCGCCCTGGGGCTCGACGCCATGGTCAAGTGGCCCAACGACGTGATGCTCCCCGTGCGCGGGGCGGGGACTTTCCGCAAGGCCGTCGGCATACTTGCCGAGGCGGAGGGCGGCGACGTGCACATAGGCGTCGGCGTGAACGTGGCGCAAAGGGAGTTTCCCGAGGGCCTGCGGGACAGGGCCACCAGCATAGCCCTTGCCTCGGGCGCGGAAATCGACGGGGGGCGCAGGTTCGCGCTTCTGGAAAAAATACTCGCGCGGCTGCACGCCGAGCTTGAAACGGCGGGGGACAGGTGGCGGGATCTGATAGAGGCGCGGCTGTACATGATGGGCGCGACGGCCGGCTTCGCGGAGGGCCCCGCCGATTCGGCGCGGGTGTTCTCCGGCGCCATAGCCGGCATAGGGCGCGACGGCGAGCTGCTGATTGTCCGGGAGGGCGAGACCGTGCCGCGCGCCTTCGTGTCCGGGGAACTGTCCATTCGGCACGACCTTGCCTACCGTCCCCCGACGCGCTAAACTGGACACATGCTTGATTACAAATTCATTGCCGAGAACCTTGACGCGGTAAAGCGCAACATCGCCGACCGCCATATGTCCGCAGACGCCGACGCCGTGGTGCGGCTTTACGCCAGGCGGACCGGGCTTTCCACGGGCCTGCAGGCCCTTCAGCAGAGGCGGAACGCCAACGCCGCGTCGATGAAGGGCAAAATGGAACAGGAACGGCGCGAGGCCCTGATCGACGAGGGAAGAAAACTAAAGGACGAGATCGCCGTGGCCGAGGCGGAGCTTGCCGCCGTGGAAATGCAGCTTGCCGAAAGGGCCAGGGAGATCCCCAACATGGCCCACCCGGACGCGCCTGTGGGCAGGGAGGACAAGGACAACCTGGAGCTAAGGCGGGTGGGGGAGATCCCCCGCTTCGACTTCGAGCCGGCCGACCACGTAAAGCTCGGGCAGGACCTGGACGTCGTGGATTTCGACGCCGGCACGAAGGTCTCGGGCACCAAGTTCTATTACCTTAAAAACGAGGGCGTGTTCCTGGAGCTTGGGCTCGTCCGCTACGCCCTGGACATTTTGGGCAAAAAAGGCTTTACCCCGTTTATCACCCCGGACATCGCCCGCGCCGAAATTCTTGAGGGCATCGGCTTTAACCCCCGGGGCGACGAATCCAACGTGTACCTGTTGGACGGCGAGGACTCCTGCCTGGTGGGAACCGCCGAGATCACCCTTGGCGGCTACCATTCCGACTCGATTCTCGCGAAGGACAAACTGCCGCTGCGGATGGCCGGCCTTTCCCACTGCTTCCGGCGCGAGGCGGGCGCGGCCGGCCAGTTCTCCAAGGGCCTTTACCGGGTGCACCAGTTTACCAAGCTGGAAATGTTCGTGTGCTGCCTGCCGGAGGAATCCGAAAGCATGCACGGGGAGCTTCGCGACATAGAGGAGGAAATTTTCACCGGCCTGGAGATCCCCTTCCGCGTGGTCGATACCTGCACCGGCGACCTTGGCGCACCGGCGTACCGCAAATGGGATCTGGAGGCCTGGATGCCCGGAAGGGGGGACGGCGACTGGGGCGAGGTGACATCGACCTCCAACTGCACCGACTACCAGGCCAGGCGGCTTAACGTGCGCTACAAGGATGACGATGGAAAAAACAAATTCGTGCACATGCTTAACGGCACGGCCATCGCCGTCTCTCGCGCGATAATCGCCATCCTCGAAAATTTCCAACAGGCGGACGGTTCGGTGCGGATACCCCGGGCTCTTGTGCCCTACGTCGGTTTTGAGGCAATTTTGAAAAAATAGGGTTGCGGGCGAACAGGGTGAAGCCCGCGCCGAAAATTTCGCCGGGGGCAATGTTGCCGCATGACGGGTTTGTGGTAGCATTGTCAAAAACTTGCAGGCGGCGGGAAAGGCCGTCGCCCGTCTTCGATGGAGGCTTTTATGAGACACCCGCGTCTTGGCACCTTCCTTGCGCTGCTTGTCCTGGCCTCGGTTTACGCCGAGGGCCAGGCCTCGCTTTTCAGGCCCCTCGCGTCCTTCCGGGTTATCCGCACCGAACATTTTGACATAATCTTTCCAAGGGAATCCGAGGCCTCGGCGCGCGCGCTGGCGTCCTACGCGGATCGGATTTACGAGCAGATGACCGGCCTTTTGGGTATCGACGTCCGCTTCCGCATCCCGGTGGTTTTGACCCCGCACACGGATATCTTCAACGGTTTTTACTCCGGTTTTCCAAACCCCCATATCATGCTGTTCGACACGCCAATGGACATCGAATGGACGACGTTTCCCGACACGCTCAAGTACCTTTTTGTCCACGAGCTTGCCCACGCGATTTCCCTGAACCAAAGGCAGCCGGTCGGCTGGTTTTTCCACCGCATCTTCGGCGGCGTGTCTTTTCCCATGGTCTGGACCAACGCGCCGCTGTTCATGATAGAGGGCGTCGCCGTAAGCCTGGAAAGCCTTTCCGGCTTCGGCAGGAACAACGATCCCTTTATCAGGCAGCGCCTAAGGCAGGCCGTTCACGAGGGGCAGTTCCTTACGCCGGTCCAGGCGTCCGGGGTCTACGATCTTCCCATCCAGGGCGCGTTCTTCCACGAGTACGGCGGGCTTTTTTCCGAATGGCTTTTGCAAAACTTCGGCATGGAAAAGTACCTGGATCTCTGGCACTCGATGGGGCGCAGCCCCGGGACCCCTTTTTGGGACTGGCTTTCCGTGTACCGCTCGGGCTTCTTCCGTATTTTTAGGAACGTTTACGGCGTGGATTTCCAGGACGTGTGGGCGGCTTTTCGCGGCTCGTTCGCGCTGGACGGCCTGGAGGAAAACGCCGACGAGCCCTTGGCAAGGCGCTACCGTTTTTTTACCGAAAGAAAAAGTTTCATCGCCCGCCTTGCGTCGTGGGGGAACGAGGTTTTCATTCTTGACGGCGGGAACGCCAGGGTATACGTCTACGACGCCCTTACCGGCGGAAGGCGATCCTTTAACGTCGGCGTCATTGGCGCGAACGACATTGACGTCAGCGCCGACGGCGCGACCGTGCTTGTGTCGGGCTTCAGTTCCGTAAACGGCAGGAACGAGGCGGTCGTGGTCGAGTACATGGCGGCCACGGGGCGAAGGACCGGCCGGACCTTTAGGGGAATGTTCAGGGCCCGTTACTTTCGGGACGGCGTCATAGGCATACGCACGGAACGCCAAAGCCAGCTTGTCGTGTTCGAGGGTTTCGGCGGCGACAGGGAGGTTCTTTTTCGCGGGAACTCGGCCCTTTTGTTCTCGGGGCCGCAGGCCGTGGACGGCGACCGGATCGCGATTGTCGCGGCGCGGGACGGCGCGCGGGAACTCTGGCTTTACGACTTTTCCGGCGGCGGGCTTTTCCGCGTCGAAAGCGCGGACGGCGGCGACGAGTACTGGCGGCACATGCGCGGCCTTGGCGTGTCGGACGGGAGGCTTTTTTTCAGCCACAACGCGGACGACCGGATGTTCAGGCTTGCCTCCGTGGATCTTGACGCCATGCAGGCGGTGTTCAGCGCCCGGGATTTTTCCGGCGGGGTTTTCAACCCCGTTTCCGTGAACGGCGTCGTCTATTACCGGGGGGCCTTTTTTTCCCGGGACAGGTTCCTGCGTTTCCCGGAAACCGTCGGATCCCTTTCGGGGGCGCGGCGCGACCTTAGGCTTGTCGGGCTGGACAGGCAAAGCTTCGACCCGGTCGCCGGCTCGGGCGGGTTTGGCGAAAACGGTTTCTACGGTGAATTCGACGCCGGGGAAACGCCCGGGATCGCCGGCGAGCCGTTCGCCTGGGAAACGGCCGGCCTCGGGGCGCCGGTTTTTGAAACGTCAAGGTATTTTGCCGTCCGCCACATGAACCCTTTCCGGTTCTGGCTTCCCCTGCCCTTGGTCAGGTTTTATGGCGACACGATTTCCCTGGACGGCGGCGGCCTGATTTCGCTGATGCTCGATCCCACGCAGAGGAACTTTGTGCAGATCACGGCCTTTGCGGACATGCGCTACCGGATGGCCATGATACCGGGGATTACGTGGCAGAACACCGCCCTGGGTTTTCCCGTGACGCTTAGTTTTTCCGACACGGTGGTGCGCCTGGAGGGCGATGAAATCTACAGGGATACCCGGATTAGCCTTGTCGGCAGCTACAACCGGAGCCTGGGCCGCGGGGCCGTCGGGTTTTCCCTTGGTGGAAGCCACGCCCGCTGGGCCGACGACGACGGCGGGGCGAGCGCCTACGACTGGGGGGAAACCGAAAGCCGCTTTATAGTTTCCGGGGGGATTGGCCTTTCGAACGTCCGGCGGCGGCGGCACGAGCTTTTCGGCACCGGCGTGGCCCTTAACCTTTCCGCCGCCACCCTTGCGACCGGCTTCGAGCCCTACGCCGCCGCGATGTTCCGGGCAAGCAGGGAGTCCAGGTTCCCACTAAGGCTCGCCCTTTTCGGCGCCTACGATTCGACCGGCAGGATGAACCTGCAGGGCGTGTCCCGCACTTTCGGCGGGCCGATGTTTTCCGAGTTTGCCCCCGAGGAGTACGCCCACCCCCTGAACCTTAGGCTTGGCTGGCTCGCCGGCGCCGAGGCGGCCCTGGGGCTGTTCTCGCTGGAAATCCAGGGCCACGTTTCCCACTTGTATTTTAACCGCCTTTTTGGCACCCTTGCCGTAAGGAACGCCTTTTTCGACGGCCAGGGCCACCCCGATGCCGGGGGGACGGCGATCCCCGGCCCGTGGGCGGACGACATACGGGTCGCCCAGTCCTTGGTGTTCAGGCTGGGCATGGTTTTTACCTTTCACCGGATATATCAGATCCTGCCGGGTTTTTTCGAGCCGAACGTTTGGGCCTCGTGGAATTTTTCCAACACGATCTCCGGGGCGGGGGACCGGTGGAGCGTCGGGTTTGGCTTTAACACGCGCCTGTGACAGGACACGAACCTGTTTCCCTTGACGAAAAACCTTAGCTGAAGCTCCCCGCCGACGCTAAGCCCGATCCTGCCGGATGCCTGGATCTCCGGCCTTTCCCCGTCGTCCAGGAGCCGCAGCTCCCCGCCGCCCAATAGGCTTAGGTTGTTGTGCTCTTTTGTAATGCCGAAGGCCCGGGTCAGCTTGCCCGGCCCGTTGCACAGGTTTTCGAGCTTGGCGGTTCCGCGCCTTTCCCGCATAAGCTCGATTCCCCGGATCGGTTCGAGGGCGCGGATCAGCACGGCCTCGCCCTCGCCGGTTTTTCCGCTGACTATGTTCATGCAGTGGTACATGCCGTAAATCAGGTAGACGTAGATGTTCCCCGCCGGCCCGAACATCGGCTCGTTGCGGGCGGTGCGGCCCCGGCCGGCGTGGCAGGCCGGGTCGTCCCTGTACAGGTACGCCTCGGTTTCCACGATGCGGCCTTCCAGGCCGCCGCACTCCAGGCGCTTGCCCAGCAGGGCCCTTGCCAGGTCCACGGTTGGCCGGGCGAAAAACCCCCTGCCAAGCGGCCGCACCCTAGAACCTGTGGGTAAAGGCGACCACGACGCGGTGGAACTCCAGGCACAGGGGGTTGGCCGTGTCCAGGGTGCGTCCGGTGACGTGCATGTACTCCCAGCCAGGTTCAAGGAAATTCCGCCGGGTGCGAAACTGGGTGATAAGCGCGATCTCGAAACGCTCGGTAACGGAAAAGTTAAGCACGCCGGAAAAAGTCCAGCGCAGCCTGTGGTCCCCCCATTGTTCCCGGTCGGGCGGGCCCTGCAGGAACCTTTCCGCCTCGGCAATCAGGGCCACCATGCTCAGGAAGATCGGCATCTGGTAGCCGATTAGCAGGTTGCCCCGGTAGGAAAAGGCGTTGCGGTTTTCCCCGGCGTCGTTTTCGAAGAACCAGAACTCGCCGCCGGTCGCCCGCGAGTAGGCGGCGTGGCTGATTTCGTGGAAGCTCCGGAAAATGACGTGGTTCCATTCCCCCGGAAAGAACGCGGCCAGGTCCCCCTGGATCGCGGCGCCCGCGCGCGCCTGCCAAAGAAGGCCGTCGAGGGCGCCCCCGTCATGCCTTGCCCTCATGTAGCCGTCGGCGTCCTCCTCCGCAAGGTTAAGCCCCATCCCGTGGATGTCGTCGCCGAAAAGGTTGATGTTCCACCCCGACCCGATCCTGCCGCCCGCGACGATCTCGACGAAGGCGATAGGAGTCCAGACCGCGCTGGCGGTAAGGTGGACGTCGACCGGCGAGATCTCCAGGCCGGGGGTGACGGTGATGTTGTTCCCCCGGGTCAGCGGGCCGTCCCCTTGCAGAAACGGGATCCTGAACCTCCAGTTAAAGCCGATCTTCGCCGCCGGCGAGCTCGTGACCTGCAGGAAAACCCCGGGGGACGATTCGATTCCCAGGTCCGCCTCCTCCTCCTGCGCGACGAGCGCCTGCGCCAGCAGCATCGGCAACAGCAGAAACAACGCCATTTTTTTCATGTGGCCTCCTTGGTATGGCGGTAAGTATACCCCCTTTTGCCGAAAGGATCCATGCCCGGCCTCGCCTTTTGGCCGGCCCGCCAAAACTTGCAAACGCGCGAAAGGTGTGGGAAAATACCAGTTATGGAATTCAAGACCGACATACTGCCGGGGGGCGCGTCCGCCGCCACGCAGATCGAGGTCCTGGGCGATATTTTCCGCCTGTTGACGGACGGCACGGAATACGCCTTTCGCAGGACCGGGCACGGCCACCTGGAGCACGTCTACTACGGCGCGCGCCTGGACCGTCCGGACGCCGCGGCGTTCGAGGCGCTCGCCCCCAAGCGCACCGCCCAGGCGGGCTGCACCGTCGCCTACGACCGGGGGGATCCGCTGTACTGCCTGGACACCATGTGCCTGGAGTGGTCGGGCATAGGCAAGGGCGACTACCGCTATTCCCCGGCCGAGATCAGGATGCCCGGCGGGGATTTCGTCAGCGACTTTGTCTACGAAAGCCACGAGGTAATTGGCGGGGCCGTCCCCCCGGAAACGCTTCCCGGCGCGCGGGCTTCCGGGGAGTGCTCCTCCCTGTTGGTCCGGATGCGGGACTCGGCCCGCGACGTGCGCCTGACCCTTGTCTACACGGTTCACGGGGCCGCGAACGTGGTAAGCCGCCGCGCCGTGCTCGAAAACCGCGAGGACTCGCCCCTGGTGGTCCGCCGGCTTTTGAGCATGTCGCTGGACATGCCGGACTCGGGCTTCAGCCTGGTAAGCTTCGACGGGGACTGGGCCAGGGAGGCGCGCAGGCACGACCGTCCCCTGCGCCCGGGCGCGTTCATGAACGAGAGCCGGACGGGCGCGAGCGGCAACAGGCACAACCCCGGCTTTATCCTTCGCGAGGACGGCTGCGGCGAGGAGCACGGCAGGGCCTACGGCTTCAACCTTGTGTACTCCGGCAACCACCTTGGCCTGGTCGAGCTTTCGAGCCACGGCCTGGTGCGGGTGGGCCTGGGGATAAGCCCGCACTGCCTTGAGTGGACGCTGAACGCCGGGGAGCGATTCGAGACCCCGGAGGCCGTCATGGCTTTCAGCGACGGGGGGCTTAACGGCCTTAGCCGCAGCTTCCACGGTTTCGTCAACGACAACATCGTCCCCGAGTCCTGGCGGGGCAGGGATCGCCCGGTCCTGTACAACTCCTGGGAGCCCTGTTTTTTCAAATTTACCCAGGGAAGGCTTTTGCGCCTTGCCGGCCTGGCGAAGGGGCTGGGCATGGAGCTTTTCGTCCTTGACGACGGCTGGTTCGATGGGCGGGACAGCGACCGGGCGGGCCTGGGCGACTACGCGCCGGACCGCCGCAAGTTCCCCCGGGGGCTCGGGCGCTTCGCCGACAAAATACGCGCCAGGGGCCTGGGTTTCGGCATCTGGGTCGAGCCCGAAATGGTCAGCGAGGACTCCGGCCTTTACCGCGCCCACCCCGAGTGGGCGGTATCCGGGCCCGGATCCACGCTGGGCCGCAACCAGCTTGTACTGGACCTTTGCAACCCCGAGGTGCGCGACTACATAGTCGAGCGGGTTTCCCGGGTCATAGACGAGACCCGGGCGGCCTACGTCAAGTGGGACATGAACCGCCACGTCAGCGAGTTCCGCTCCCCGCACGTCCGGGGACAGGGCGAGTTTTTCCACCGCCAGGTGCTGGGCCTGTACGACGTGCTCAGGCGAATCTTCGGGCCCAGGCCCGGGGTGCTCCTGGAAACCTGCTCCTCCGGCGGCAACCGTTTCGACCTTGGGATGCTGTGTTTTTCCCCACAGGTCTGGGCGTCGGACAACACGGATCCGGTCGAGCGGCTTAAAACCCAGGGCGGCCTGTCGTACCTGTACCCGCAGTCCACGATGGGGGCGCACGTGTCCGACGCGCCGCACCAGCAGACCCTGCGGGACACCCCGCTTTCCACGCGCTACAACGTGGCCTGCTTCGGCTGCCTGGGCTACGAGATGGACCTGCGCTTTCTTAGCCGCGTGCAAAGGCGCGAGATAAGGGAGCAGATCGCCTTCTACAAGGCCCACCGGAAAACCTTCCAGTACGGCGCCTTCGAGCGGCTGGACGGCCGCGGGGCAGGCAGGGTCGCGTGGCTGTGCAGGGGGGAGGGGGGTGCCATAGCCGGGTTTTTCCAGACCCTCGCCGACGCGGGCGGCGGCCACGACTCCCTGCGGATCCCCGGCCTTGACGCCGGCCGGACCTACCGCCTTGGCACCAGGGCCCAGCGCCTGTACGTGAAACGCTTCGGCGGCCTGGTCAAGCACATACTGCCGGTGGCTCTGGATCCCGACGGCCTTGTCCTGCGGGTGGCCAACCGCCTGTACGCCCTGGCCGACTGCGTCGAAACCTACGAGTGCCGGGGCGACGCCCTTGCCGCCGGGATCCAGCTGAACAGCCAGTTCATGGGGAGCCACTACAACGACAGGACCAGGCTGCTTGGGGACTACGGGTCGAACTTGTACGTGATAAGCCAAAAGCGCGAGGGCTTGCGCGCAGGGTTCAGGTCCGGGCCGAAAGCTCCCTTTTAAGGTCCTCGGCCGTGTAGCCTTGGTCGATTAGGGCAAGCAACTGCCTGTCCCTTTCCTCGATGCCTTTTTCCCTGCCTTCTTCCCATCGGACTTCCAGCGCCGTGTCCATGTCCCACTCGGCCTCAAACATGTTAACGGGCTCTTTGGGAAAGGCCGGTAATCGTTTCCGTGTCAAGCCCGGTGATTTCGTAAACCTGCTCAATGGAATAACCCTTTGCCAAGGCGTTTGCGGCAACGGTTTCCACGCCTATCCCAACGCCCTTCTCCAAGCCTATCCCCATGCCTTTCTCAAACCCCTCTTCCTCGCGGACTTCCAGCGCCGTCTCCATGTCCCACTCGTTTGCGAGCATGTTAATCTCCTCCTGACTCATGTTTTCCCAGAACTCCCTTAGCAAACCGGCGTTCTTGCAGTCCTGTATCGCAAGCCTTATCGCCGTCTTCATCGCTTCCTCGCCGCCGGGCTTTTCGCCACGCGCCGCAAGCCCCTTCTCGTGTGCCCTTACCCGGGACACGAAATGCGCGTAGCCTTTCAGTTCCGCGCACGCTTCCAGTATACTACTATTTCGGCCTTCGTTGACGTTGTAGACGTCGATTTCCAGTTCCAGCGCGACGCCGTCGAAGCCGGCGACCCGCTCGAACGAGTCGGACAGCCGCATCTTTTTGCGGTCGGGAAACGCCGAGGCGCTGTTCAGAAGGACGATGAACCGGGGGCGGGCGTGTTTGACCAGCGCCTGTTTGTACACGGCCTTCTTGTCCGTGACCCCGTTTTCGAACAGGCGACAGACGTACTGTAGCATCCTGTACGGCATGTTCTCGTTGATCGTCGATTGGTGCTCGGCGACGACGACCAGGCCCCGGTTTACCAGGAAGGAAAGGTCGTTCTTACGGGGCGTCCACAGGGTTTCGCCCAGGGTGTTAATGACGACCTCGGTGTCCCGGGCGTCGTGGCATGTGCCGTGCACGGCGTTGTAGAGCGCCAGGGCCGATTTCTCGTTGCCAAAAATCGATCTGAAAAGGCTGTCCTTGTAGGCCATAGGCCCGCATGATACCGTTTTAGCCCCGGCGTGAAAAGGGGGGCGGCTGGGGGGCGTCGGCGACCGCGCCGGCGTTGGGGTCGGTTTTCGGGCCCCTGCGGTGGCCGGCCGCCAGGGTCCGGATCACGACCCTGATGGTCTGCAGCGGGCCTTCCGGCAGGACGGAAAGGTCGTCCAGGACGTCCCTGAAGCGCAGGTAGCGGGACAGGTCCTGCGGCTTGCGGCGCTCCCTGCCCGTCACCAGGTACTCGACCGAGAGTCCCAGGGCGTCGGCTATTCGCACCGCCTTGTCGGCCGGCGGCATGGACTGCTGGGCTTCCAGGTATGCGTCCAGGGCGCGCTTCCTTATGCCCGCCTTGGCCGCGAATTCCTTTCTTGTTAGGCCGATGTACTCCATCTCGGAGCGTAGCCTTTGCGAAAAACTTAGCATCCACGAAAAAAATATCATAATAACGGCGCAACACGCTTGACAAAACACATAATTACGTGCCACTATTTTTACAGCACATAATTATGCTACCGAGACGGCAATTATGTCCGGGCTGATTTTTCGAAAAGGGGGAGCCAGCGTGAACGACAAGGAAAAATACGACGAATGCCGCCGCGCCCCCCGCCGACAACGGATATACGGTCGCTAGCGGCCTGTATATATTCCCCGCGTTGCGGGGGCAAGATCAACGCGCGGCCGCCCGCCCGGTAGGTAGGACGGGGACCGCAAAAAGGAGTTCTTTGTTATGAAGAACATCAGAAAGCTGAAGTATGCGTGGATAGTCGCCATTCTGGCGATTGTCGGGTTTGCCTTCGTGTCGTGCGAGGGGCCCATCGGTCCCGCCGGCGAGAGGGGCGAGACCGGAGCCGCCGGCGATGCGGGAATTGCCGGGGACACTGGGAGTCAGGGACCGCAAGGGCCGCAGGGACCGCAAGGGCCGCAGGGTGGCGAAGGAAGCGTTGGGGGAGACGGACCACAGGGTCCCGCAGGGAGCTTAACCCCGGTCGTGGGGAAAGTGATGGACCTGACCGGAGCCTATGATGCGATCGGCGACTGCGTGCTTGACACGGACGCCAACAAGGAATCGGGCGTTATGGACGGCGAGTACAACCTGGTCGTTTCGCCGAACGTCGACGTCCTTTGGCTCACCGCGACAGTGGAAGGCTACGATGGGGAAGACCCGACGATCCCGACCGTGCTTTGGGTGTCCAGCGATCCTTCCGTGGCCGCGATCGATAACGTGGCAAGGGGTCCCGTTACGTTCGGGGAGCAAATTCGGGTAAGGATCGGCGGCGCGACGGGTTCCACCGCAAGGATAACCGCGACGGCCCTTGGCGGAGACACCTTTGCGGCGGTCTACGTGCTGGTAACGGCTGATAACTACAGTATTAACCTGTTTGGGATAACCGATGGCGATAACGTCGATATCTCCGAAGCCGGCTTTAGGAACGTGACGATATGGAACAGGGGCCTCAATGCCACCGGCGACCTGACTGTTACCGTGGACGACTATGACGCCTTTGTCGTGGGACCGGCCATCGTCGGCAGCGCGGGCATCGTCGGCGCCGCCAACAACAACGGCACTTTCACGATCGACAGTATCCCCTCTGGCGGGTTCGCGGTCTTCTCGGTAAGCCCGGTTTACGGCTTTTCTTACGACGGGACCTTTACGTCCCTTGTGTCGGTGGACGGTGATGAAGTGGCGGCCTACTTTTACGTAAGCTATGACTTCGGCGACGTGGTGATCCCCGGTCCCGACCCCTGCGATTGCGATCCCGCCGTCCAGCCCTGCGTGGGCTGCGACTGCTACGATGACGGCTGCGAAGCCGCCTGCGCGTGCGTTCCCGCGGTGACCCCCGGTCCCGACTGCGACTGCGACCCGGCCGTCCAGCCCTGCGTGGGCTGCGACTGCTACGATGATGGCTGCGAAGCCGCCTGCGCGTGCGTTCCCGCGGTGACCCCCGGTCCCGACTGCGACTGCGACCCGGCCGTCCAGCCCTGCGTGGGCTGCGACTGCTACGATGACGGCTGCGAAGCCGCCTGCGCGTGCGTTCCCGCGGTGACCCCCGGTCCCGACTGCGACTGCGACCCGGCCGTCCAGCCCTGCGTGGGCTGCGACTGCTACGATGACGGCTGCGAAGCCGCCTGCGCGTGCACCGTCGTCGTAACCCCCGGAGCTACCTTCAACATCAGCATGGCCACGTTTACGGACGCGGCGGCCGGGGTTGACGTCAGCTTCGAACTCACGGATGGCCAGGACTACGTCACGATCGATCTTTCCGACTATGGCTTCGACTACGGCTGGTGGATCCAGGACGGCGAAACGCTGGGCGATCTCGATGACGGCGTTTTGACCCTTGCCGTCGCGGATTTTGAGCTGGACCAGAGGATAACGCTGATGCTGTTCGGCGCGAACGGGCTTTTCAGCAGGCAGGCCGTCTTTACGATGGCGGACGACGACACAATCTAACGGAAAATGGAGGAACAAGAGTATGAGTATTTTTAAGGCGTTAAATCGCAACGGGCGCAAGGCGGGCGTGTTCGCCATGCTTTCCGCAATCTGTATGCTGCTTCTTTTGGCCGGCTGCCAGGGCCCCATGGGACCCGGGCAGGACGCGTCCGCCGAGGCGTCGGAGGCCGGCACCGGTACCCTGGCGCTGACGATAGGAACCCCGGCCTCCATGGCCAGGACGATCCTGCCCGACGGGATCCTGGTCGAGCCTTTTGCCGGCTTTGCCTATATGCTTGCGCCGTTGGTGTCCGATCCGGTACCCACCAACGGTGACAACGACAACGGCGTTATCTACGGCTTCTGGGATCTCGCAGACGGCCCCTTCGCCCGCGACCTGCCCACGGGTGAATGGACCCTGACCATAACCGCGTACATCGCGTGCGACCTCGATGACTTCGTGCGGGTGACGGAACCCTTTGTAAAGGAAATCACCATTGCGGCAAACGCGGTTACCAATGTGGACGTCGAGTTCGAGCCGCTTCCGGAAGGCTACGGCGTGTTCGCCTGGCATATTTACGGGTACGAGGATGACGCCGAAGTCGAGATCGTAATTTTCGAGTTTATGGGCATGGACAACGGCACGCCGGATTTTGACAATGAAGTCTATTTTGACGAGACCGAATACTACGCAATCCTTGCCGCCGGCTCTTACGTCGTTATTGTCCTTGTAGACGGCGACGAGGTCTACCTTAGGGCCCTGCAGATCTTCAGGAACATGGTAAGCTCCCTGGAACTGAACGTCGGCGCGCCCGTCGATCCGCCGCCGCCCCCGCCGCCGCCCGCGTGCGACTGCGACCCGGCCACCCTGCCCTGCGATGACTGCGAATGCTACGATGACGGTTGCGAAGCCGCCTGCGCGTGCGTTCCCGCGGTGACCCCCGGTCCCGACTGCGACTGCGATCCCGCCGTCCAGCCCTGCGTGGACTGCGAATGTGAGGACGCTGACGGCTACTGCACCGACTGCGACTGCGAGCCTGCTGGGATCACGATTCCGAACCTGGGCGTGGGCGCGGCCAACGCCATCGACTTCACCACCCTGGGCACCGGCTCGATAACCGTGGCCGACTTTAACGCCGTTGTCGGCATTGGAGTTTCAGGCAGGGACGGCGATGAGGCTGGCATGACCCTTGCGGTTTCCCCGGCAGGTCTTGCGGTCTCCGGTAGAACCGACAATCATAACGCGGTTCGAATTGACCTTGCCGCTCTAGGCTTGGACGCTGCTACTACGTACACTGTAAGAGTTGCAGGAACATGGGAACCCGCTGCCAATGAACCAATAATTGGTTTGGTATTGGGCGGTGATACAGGAAACCCGGGCGCGGGACATGGAGCAGATTCCTTTTCCACCAACGAAACAACATTTTCCGTATGGGTAAATGTACTTGGGAATGTGCCTGACGCACTCGTGATGACAAGGAGTTGGGGAGACAATCGAACCACCCCCTTCACGATCACAAGTATTAGCGTTGAAGAGCTTGTCGCGGCACCGGCAATCACAACCACAACTTTGCCGGGCGGCTTCGTGGGTACGGCTTACAGCCAAACCTTGGTAGCGACGGGTTCCACGCCGATTACTTGGGTTCTTTACAGCGGAGATCTGCCTGGTGGCTTAACCCTATCGGGAGCTGGTGTAATTTCCGGAACCCCGGCAGCTGCCGGCACCTTCAATTTTGTGGTTGAAGCGACTAATCCCCAAGGCGATGATACCCAGGCTTTGACGATCGTGATAGCGACACCGGTGGTAATACCTACCGCACCTGTTACTATTCCGTTAGACTCTGCCGGGTTGTTATCCGCGAATGCCGGCGCAACCTGGACTTTTGCAGTTTCAGAAACGGAAGCATCAGCGACCGGAAGGGGAGCGAATTACCATGGTATTGTTATCAACTTCCCTGCAATTCTTGCGGCTTCTTCTGCCTACACTGGCGGTCTGGTTACAGTGAATTTCACGGTTGGTGCTGCGGTTGGCCAAGCTGGAATGTATAACACTGATGTAGGAGCGGTTCCCGGTTTAGGTATAGGTGCTAATGTGCGAATAGGTTCGCCTACACCAAATGTACCACTTAGTGTAACATTCGCGCTTCCTAATCCTGAGGCAGCCTCGGGTATGCTCGCAACGAACACTTGGGCTCCTTATGCGGGATCTTTCCCCGACATCACAATTACCTCGATAACCCTAGGGCCTTTGCCTGCGGATGGTTAAGGTAGGCGAACGCCGGTGACAGTCACCAAATCCGGGTACTAGCCCGGTTCGGTGACTGGCACCGGTTTTTGGAACCAGGCCAGGCCGGGTTCCATCGCTGGTTTCTTTGGTTTCGGCTCCCCGGAAACGGGGGGCCTTTTTTTGGCTTGGGGGGCGGGGGATCCCGGCGATCCCAGGAACGCCCCCCGGGGGATTACGCGCCAAGCTCCGCAAGCCGCGCCCGTAGCCGCTCAATTTCGGCGTCCTTGCCGACGACCGTGCCCTGCCATTCGGCAATCTTGGCCTCTCTGTCGGCAATAACCGCGTCCTTGCTGGCGACCGCGCCCCGCCACTCGGCATCCCTGCTGGCGACCGCCGCCTCGACGGCAAAGGCGATCTCGCTGCGGCGGTCCATGTCCGCCTTCTGCCGCGCCTCGTAGGCCTCCCGCGCCCTCCTGCCCCGCATCACCGCCTTTTGCCTGCCGTCGGCGTGCGCTATCGCGATGTCCATGCTCTTGACCTCCTCGATTGTCTCCGGCGGACTTTCCGGATCCAGCCACGCAAGCCAGCGGTGCAGCGGATCCCCGGAGAAGTCCCTCCTTGCCTGTCCCCTCCATTTTACCACATTCAGGAAGTGGATTTCCATGGCGCCCGTCAGTTCCAGCGACGGATCCGACGCCTCGCGCAGACGGAAGCGAGTGTGCGCGCCGCCCCCGGCCGGAAAGTCGTAACCCACTATGTTTATCGCGATCGTGTCGGGGAGATCCCTGTAGTCGCCGCCGCTTTGCAGCGTCTCGGCGTACATCTTTCCCCAGTAGAACAGGCTTCGGCGATCCATGTTTTTCTTGTCGCGGACCTGCACCTCGATGTTCACCCGGCTTCCGTCGGAAAGAACCGCCCTGACGTCCAGCGAGCATGACTTGCCGCCGATTACGTCCTTGGTGTAGATTTTCTTGTCGAGGATATCGACCGTCTCGACGGGCTTTCTTCCCGAGGGCGCAAGGACCGCGTTCAGAAATCCAATAAGTTGCGGCTCGTCGCCTTTCTCCCCCATTGTCTTGTAGAACAGAAAGTCGTTGAGCGGGCTGAACCTTCGTAAGGGCTTGTTTTTCTTGTTTGTTTTCATGCCCTTATTAGGGCGCGAACTCGCGCCTTGCTTGGGTTTGCGGGTCGAAAATCTTTACATTCGGTTGGGTTTAGTAGGCGCGTTGGTGCCAAGCCAGGTTCCATCGCTGGTTTCTTTGGTTTCGGCTCCCCGGAAACGGGGGGCCTTTTTTTGGCTTGGCTGGCCGTCCGGGGAACGGCGACTGGGGATCCCCGCGCCCGCAAAAACCGGCGGGGCTTGCCGGGCAAGGCCGCGCAACGAATCGCCACGCCAGCCCTCCGGGACGCCCCGCGCCCTGCAAGGCCATTTATTCCATGGCCTTGCAGGGCGCGGGGTGACCCGGGGGGCGATGTTGGTGGCGGTGATGGTGGTGACGGGATTGCCTCAAATTAAAACCCGGCCGAGCGCTTGACTTTTGGCGGGGCTCTTCGTATACTGGTGGCATGGAAACGATAGCTGTACCCATTACGTTGCTCATATCAGTCGCCACGTTTCTGATAACCGTGGGCGGGGTGTGGTTTGTCACCCAGAAACGGGTGCGCGACCTTGAACTCAAGACCCTCGGGCATGACAAAAAGCACGAGCAGATAATCTCGGAGATAAGTAGCCTAAGAACCGACATGAACGCCGAAATAGGCAGCCTGAAAACCGAGGTGAACGACGTCAAGGTTGAGATTGCCAGGATGCAGGGAAGTGTTATGGCTCTTAGTGAAAAATTCGACTTGTTTATTCAGGGGAGACTTATTCCGGCCACCTCTAATGTTGCTATCGGGGGTGCGTGAGACGGATCTGCCCGCTGGTGGCGGATTTGATCCGGGGACTCTCCGGCCAGCGTTTGGGATTCCCTCAAGGTAGGCGCGTGGTGTCAGTCACCCGAAGTGCCTAGCGTGGCGGCTAACCCCGCCACGCTACATCTAGCGTAGGCGCGTCGGGAAGCCGTCGGAGCCCTGGCTCGGTCGGTGACTGGCACCGGTTTTTGGAACCAGGCCTGGCCGGGTTCCGTCGCTGGTTTCTTTGGTTTCGGCTCCCCGGAAACGGGGGGTCTTTTTTTGGCATGGGGGGCGGGGGATCCCGGCGATCCCGGGAACGCCCCCCTGGGGATTACGCGCCAAGCTCCGCAAGCCGCGCCCGGAGCCGCTCAATTTCGGCGTCCTTGCCGACGACCGTGCCCTGCCATTCGGCAATCTTGGCCTCTCTGTCGGCAATAACCGCGTCCTTGCTGGCGAGCGCGGCGTCCTTGCCGGCAATCTCGGCGTCCTTGCCAGCGAGCGCGGCGTCCTTGCCGGCGACCGCCGCCTCGACGGCAAACGCGATCTCGCTGCGGCGGTCCATATCCGCCTTCTGCCTCGCCTCGTAGGCCTCCCGCGCCCTCCTGCCCCGCATCACCGCCTTTTGCCTGCCGTCAGCGTGCGCTATCGCGATGTCCATGCTCTTGACCTCCTCGATTGTCTCCGGCGGACTTTCCGGATCCAGCCACGCCAGCCAGCGGTGCAGGGGATCCCCGGAAAAGTCCCTCCTTGCCTGTCCCCTCCATTTTACCACATTCAGGAAGTGGATTTCCATGGCGCCCGTCAGTTCCAGCGACGGATCCGACGCCTCGCGCAGACGGAAGCGAGTGTGCGCGCCGCCCCCGGCCGGAAAGTCGTAACCCACTATGTTTATCGCGATCGTGTCGGGGAGATCCCTGTAGTCGCCGCCGCTTTGCAGCGTCTCGGCGTACATCTTTCCCCAGTAGAACAGGCTTCGGCGATCCATGTTTTTCTTGTCGCGGACCTGCACCTCGATGTTCACCCGGCTTCCGTCGGAAAGAACCGCCCTGACGTCCAGCGAGCATGACTTGCCGCCGATTACGTCCTTGGTGTAGATTTTCTTGTCGAGGATATCGACCGTCTCGACGGGCTTTCTTCCCGAGGGCGCAAGGACCGCGTTCAGAAATCCAATAAGTTGCGGCTCGTCGCCCTTTTCCCCCATTGTCTTGTAGAACAGGAAGTCGTTGAGCGGGCTGAACCTTCGTAAAGGCTTGTTTTTCTTGTTTGTTTTCATGCCCTTATTAGGGCGCGAACTCGCGCCTTGCTTGGGTTTGCGGGTCGAAAATCTTTACATTCGGTTGGGTTTAGTAGGCGCGTTGGTGCCAGGCCAGGTTCCATCGCTGGTTTCTTTGGTTTCGGCTCCCCGGAAACGGGGGGCCTTTTTTTGGCTTGGCCGGCCGTCCGGGGAACGGCGGTTGAGGATCCCCGCGCCCGCAAAAACCGGCGGGGCTTGCCGGCCAAGGCCGCGCAACGAATCGCCACGCCAGCCCTCCGGGACGCCCCGCGCCCTGCAAGGCCATTTATTCCATGGCCTTGCAGGGCGCGGGGTGACCCGGGGTGGTGACGGGATTGCCTCAAATTAAAACCCGGCCGAGCGCTTGACTTTTGGCGGGGCTCTTCGTATACTGGTGGCATGGAAACGATAGCTGTACCCATCACGTTGCTCATATCAGTCGCCACGTTTCTGATAACCGTGGGCGGGGTGTGGTTTGTCACCCAGAAACGGGTGCGCGACCTTGAACTCAAGACCCTCGGGCATGACAAAAAGCACGAGCAGATAATCTCGGAGATAAGCAGCCTAAAAACCGAGGTGAGCGATGTCAAGGTTGAGATTGCCAGGATGCAGGGGAGCGTTATGGCTCTTAGTGAAAAATTCGACTTGTTTATTCAGGGGAGACTTATTCCGGCCACCTCTAATGTTGCTATCGGGGGCGCGTGAGACGGGTCGGTGACCGAGGATGATGGTGACAGTCACCAAATCCGGGCGCTTGCCCGGTTCGGTGACCGGCACTGGTTTTTGGAACCAGGCCAGGCCGGGTTCCTTCGCTGGTTTCTTTGGTTTCGGCTCCCCGGAAACGGGGGGTCTTTTTTTTGGCATGGGGGGCGGGGGATCCCAGCGATCCCGGGAACGCCCCCGGGGGATTACGCGCCAAGCTCCGCAAGCCGCGCCCGGAGCCGCTCGATTTCGGCGTCCTTGCCGACGACTGTGCCCTGCCATTCGGCAATCTTGGCCTCTCTGTCGGCAATAACCGCGTCCTTGCCGGCAATCTCGGCGTCCTTGCCGGCGAGCGCCGCCTCGACGGCAAACGCGATCTCGCTGCGGCGGTCCATGTCCGCCTTCTGCCTCGCCTCGTAGGCTTCCCGCGCCCTCCTGCCCCGCATCACCGCCTTCTGCCTGCCGTCAGCGTGCGCTATCGCGATGTCCATGCTCTTGACCTCCTCGATTGTCTCCGGCGGACTTTCCGGATCCAGCCACGCAAGCCAGCGGTGCAGGGGATCCCCGGAGAAGTCCCTCCTTGCCTGTCCCCTCCATTTTACCACATTCAGGAAGTGGATTTCCATCGCGCCCGTCAGTTCCAGGGTGGGATCGGTCGCTTCCCTAAGCCGGAAGCGCGTGTGCGCGCCGCCCCCGGCCGGAAAGTCGTAGCCCACTATGTTTATCGCTATCGTGTCGGGGAGGTCCCTGTAGTCGCCGCCGCTTTGCAGGGTCTCGGCGTACATCTTTCCCCAGTAGAACAGGCTTCGGCGATCCATGTTCTTTTTGTCGCGGACCTGCACCTCGATGTTCACCCGGCTCCCGTCGGCGAGAACCGCCCGCACGTCCAGCGAGCATGACTTGCCGCCGATTACATCCTTGGTGTAGATTTTCTTGTCGAAGATATCGACTGTCTCGACGGGCTTTCTTCCCGAGGATCCCAGCACCGCGTTCAGGAATCCAATAAGCTGCGGCTCGTCGCCTTTCTCTCCCATTGTCTTGTAGAACAGGAAGTCGTTGAGCGGGCTGAACCTTCGTAAGGGCTTGTTTCTCTTGTTTGTTTTCATACCCCTATATATGGCGAGAACTCACGTCTTGCTTGGGTTTGCGGCTCGAAAATCTTTACATTCGGTTGGGTCTTGTGTATGAACGGCAAGCCTATGACTTGTACAAGCATAGAAATTACCTGACGGCATGGGAAGAAATGGCGGCCATCCGCCCCCGAATGATATAGTTAATTTACCGCAAAAACTATTTGTCACAAGGGAAGACGAATGACCGACAACACAACAAGGGCCGTTACCAGATAATCGACGCGATGACTACGCCAAGGACCGTGACGACGGACGGGATTACGACCGTCGGCCAGAACAGGTACTTGTACGCCTCCTTGTGCGTGCAGCCCAGAAGCGCAAGGAAAAGGAAAATCGCCGAAACGTGCGGCAGGGTGTCCAGCGTGCCCGCGCCCATGGCGATCAGGCGGTGCAGGACCTCCAGGTTGGCCCCCGCCTCCCCGGCCGCAAGGAAGTACTCGCCAAGGTTCGCCAGGGCGATCTGCGCCCCGCCGGAAGACGATCCGGTGATCCCGGATATAATCCCCGTCGAAACAAGGCCCATGAAGTACACGTTCATCTCAAGGCCCATCACCCAGCCCAGCACCGCCTGGAACGCCGGGGCGTTGGACACGACGTTGCCGAACGCGACGACGGCGGCAAGGCCGACAATGGCGGTTATGCCGTTGTTGGATCCGTCCCCAATCCAGTTTTTAACGCCGGTAAGCGTGATTCGCCCGGGGTTAAGCGCAAGGCAGACAAGCGAGGCGACTATCATCGCAAGCGTGGCCAGTAGCGCGGTGTCGGCGGCCCATGGTGCCCCGGCGACGGTGCTGACGAGCAGGAACAGGATAAGCGTCGCTATGGGAACAAACGCCTTAAGCGGGTGCGGCAGGTTGCCCTTGTCGGCGTTGGCTGCCGCCGCGGCGGCGTCGAAACCCGGCGGGAACGTGAAAACCTCGCCGTTTTTCCTGACGGTCCTTTCCACGTAGCGGAAATACATAAACGAAAGCGCAACGATAATCGCCGCCATTATAAGGCTGAAAACCGGCGCGGCGGTAAGGGGCGTGCCCAGGAACTGCGAGGGGATGATGTTGGTCAGCGCCGGCGTCCCGGGCAGTGTGGTCATCGTTATTCCCGCGCCGCCCGCGCCCATCGGGGCCATGATCGCCGCGCGCGGCAGGTTGGCCTCCTTGAACAGGACGAACGCTACCGGCAGGGCGGCGAAGAAGACCACGAACAGGCTTACGCCGCCGTAGGTCAGGACCGCGGTAAAAATAAAGACCACCGCCATTACGTGCTTCTTGCCGAACCACTTGATCAGCTGGTGGCCAATCGCCGCCGTGCTTCCGGTTTTCTCCATGAACATCGCGTAGATCGACGACGATATGAAGATGAAGAAAAAGCGCGCGATGATGGAGCCGAAATGCTCCGCGTAAAGCCTGGTCAGCGAAGACCAAACATCCATCTGGTTGGCCGCGATAACCACAAGCGCCGCCAAAATCGTAAGGGGTATCGCCTTGATACCCCTGTACGCCCCGATAATCATGACCAGGATTGCCGCAAGCATCCCGATAATTCCGACCGCCATAAATCCCCCTGAGTGCTTGGAAACGGCCTTGCCTGATCGGGCTCGCCGTTTCCGTAAATTTCGACAAACACCCGGTATTTGTCGCAGTCCACTATAATGACGGATTTTGTGGTTTTGTCAAGTGGGGATGGTTTTGGCCGGATTCCTACGGATCGAAGTTTCTCTCCAAAGGCACCCTGACCAGGTTTACGTGGTGCCCCAGGGCGTACCGGCTTTTGAACCTGCCTATCGATGTCTCGGCGGCGCTTTCGAAGACGGCCACCCGGAAGACGCCCCGCTCGTCGAAGTAGGGGACAAGGGCGGCGACGTGGAAGTACTGCCGCATCCAGGGCCTTCCGCGCCAGTCCCTGGGGGCGTGGGGCGCGTACATGTCGTTGTTCACCGCGGCCAGGAAGAACCTGCCCGGCTCGTCTATCGCCAGGGTGTACAGCAGGGGGAGGAGCCCCTCGATTCCGTAGCCGGCGTTCTCCTGGAAGCCCGGGAAGGACCGGACGTCAACGTTCGATCCCCGGCGCAGTATAACCTGCGAGAACGGCTGGCGGCGCACCTCGATTTCCTCCAGGGTGCCGAATGCCGGGGACCGCAGGACGGTTCCGGCCCTGGAGGCCAGGTTCCTGATCCAGTCAAGGCCGAAAAAGGGATCCCGCAGCTCCTCGAAGTCGTCGGTAAAGGACGATCCCCGGTCCCCGAAGGGCGCCTTAAGCGGCGGGATCGCCATCCGCTCGCCGGTGACCGGGCGCAGGATCCCGTCGACGAGCCACTTGGCGAAGCCGGAGCAGTTGAGCCCGGGCTGTCCCCGCTGCTCCTCCCCGGTGGCGATGTACACGAAACGCCCGGAGTGGTCGATCGCGCCGTCGTCGGCGAACCTTAGCTCCGGAAGCCGCTCGCGGACGTTCGCCACGAACCGCCTTTGGTCCCGGAAGTCGTCGGGGTTCGGCTCGAAGTACCTGACCGGGAACCTGCGCCCGGCCATCTGCAGTATGTCGTTCAGCGGCATGACCGAAAGACGGTCCATCGAGATCGGCAGGGTCTGGCCACGGACGACGTAGGCGTCGTATATCAGCACGTCCATCTGGACCCTGTCCGCCCCGAATGGCCGGAACTGGACGAAGGTGTTCGAATCGCTGCGGGGGAAGACCCTGGCCGCCCTTATCGCCCCGCAGTTTCTCGCCCGGACGAACTCCCAGGAACCCTGCGCCCAGCCGGGGAACTGCCCGCAGGCGTGGTGCTGCCTGGCGAACTGGACCAGGATTTCGCCCGGCCTGCCCACGGCGCGGATTTCGACCCTGCCGCCCCCGTCAAGGTCGTGGACGGCGCGGGGCATGGACAGCACCCTGGCGGGGCTTTCTAGAAGCCAGGCGTCCTTTGCCCTGGCCCTTACGGCGGAGTCGTCCACAATCCTTGCCACCGGCGCGTCAAGGCCGAAGGCCGGCCAGGCCGCCAGCGCCAGGCACAGGAACGCCGGGGCGAGTCCCCCGGGAATCGATTTTTTCGTCGCGGAAATGCCCATATCTCCTTTTATTATCGGCCGGGTTTCTGTATAATGTAAGTGCGGAGGCGGGTAATAAGATGAAACTTTACGGCCGGGGACAGTTGGTGCTGGTGTCGGTTTTAAGCAGCCTTGTAACGGGGCTTTTGTTGCTGGGCGTGGGGCTGCCCGTCCTGGTGGCCGCCCAGCGGGACGCCGCCGCCGGGGCGGAAACGCCGTCCGAGTGGGTAGTCCCGACGGACGATCCCTTGGCGGGCTTTCCGGCAGTGGAACCCGGGTGGGCGGCCGGCTTGGATCCGCCCACGGGGACGCCCGTGCAAAGGCTAAGGCCGTTCTCGGAAAGCGAGCGCACTAACATCGAGATATACGAAAGGCTCAACGCCGGGGTGGTGAACATAACCACCCAGACCATGGCGATAAACTGGTTCCTGGAGCCGGTCCCGCAGGCCGGCGGATCCGGTTCCGGCTCGATTATCGATTCCCGGGGCTACGTGCTGACCAACAACCACGTCATCGCCGGCGCCCACCGGGTGTTCGTAACCCTGGCCTGCGGAAGCAGGTTCGACGGGACGGTCGTCGGGACGGATCCGGAGAACGACCTTGCCGTGCTCAGGTTCCACCCGCCGCCCTGCACCGCGCTGCAGGTGATACCCTTCGGCGACTCCGACGGCCTTCTTGTCGGGCAGAAGGTGCTGGCCATCGGCAACCCCTTCGCGCTCGAGCGGACCCTTACCGTCGGCATTATCTCCGGCCTGGGCCGTCCCATACTGATCCCGCGCCAGCGCAGGCACGTCGTGCGCGACATGATCCAGACCGACGCCTCGATCAACCCGGGCAACTCGGGCGGCCCGCTGCTGGATTCGCAGGGGCGGATGATCGGCGTCAACACGATGATCTACTCTCCCACGGGCGGCTCCGTGGGCATAGGCTTCGCCGTCCCGGTGAACACCGCCAGGCGCGTCGTCGGCGATCTTATCCGGTACGGCGCGGTCAGGCGCGGCTGGATCGACGCCTCGATGGTTCAGATTTTCCCCGCGCTGGTGCGCCACGCGGATCTTCCGGTCAGCCACGGCCTTCTGGTATCCCGCACCCACAGGAACGGGCTCGCCGAAAGGGCGGGGCTGCGGCAGGGGAGCACGGCGGTGCGGCACGGGCGCAGCGTCATCTACGTCGGCGGCGACATAATAACGTCGGTGAACGGCACGGACATCCGAACCATGTCCGACCTTTACGGCGCGCTTGAGGCCAGCAGGCCGGGCGACGTCGCCAGGGTCGGGGTAATCCGCGACGGGAACGCCGTGACGCTCGACGTTACGCTCGCCGGACGGGGGAACTGACGTGGCTTTGGTTGGCCGGGAATTCCTTTTCCCCGGTCCGTTTTACGGCAATGTGAGGTAACAAACTGATGGGACTTAACGCAACGCCTTCCTCCGGCCGCGTCCACATCGCCTTTTTCGGGCGGCGCAACGTGGGCAAATCCAGGCTGGTAAACGCCGTCACCGGGCAGGACATCGCGCTGGTTTCGGACGTCAAGGGAACCACCACAGATCCGGTCCACAAGGCGATGGAGCTACTGCCCCTGGGCCCGGTGGTGATCATCGACACCCCGGGCATCGACGACGAGGGCCCCCTGGGCGAGATGCGGGTGCGCCGGGCAAGGCGCGTGCTGAACAAGGCCGACGTCGCCGTGCTGGTGGCCGAGGCCTCGGCGCCGCTCGGCCGGGCGGAAAGGGAGCTCGTCGGGATTTTCCGCGAGAAGGACATCCCCTTCGTCGTCGCCCTGAACAAGAGCGACCTGTCGTCCCTGCGCGTTGCGGGGGAGGAGCCGGCGAGCGCCCTGTCCCTGCCGGAGACCCTGCTTGTAAGCGCGAAGACCGGCTTCAACGTGAACGTGCTGAAGGACCGAATCGCCGCGCTGGTCCGCAGCGACGGGACCGGCAGGAGGCTGGTCGCCGACCTGGTCCGCCCCCTGGACACCGTGCTTCTGGTCGTCCCCATCGACAAGGCCGCCCCAAAAGGCAGGCTGATACTCCCGCAGCAGCAGACGATCCGGGATCTTCTGGAGGCCGGCGCGATTGCGGTGGTGGCCAGGGATTCGGAGCTCAGGGAAACGCTGGCCAAACTGTCCGGCGCGGACGGTAAGGGAAAGGGCAGGCCGGCCCTGGTGATCACGGACAGCCAGGCCTTCGCCAAGGTCTCCGCGCTGGTTCCCAGGGACATCCCGCTCACCTCGTTCTCGATACTGTTCGCCCGCTACAAGGGATCGCTGGAAAGCTCGCTCCGCGGGGTGGCGATGCTGGAGGGGCTGCGGGACGGCGACAAGGTGCTGATCTGCGAGGGCTGCACCCACCACCGCCAGTGCGACGACATAGGCACGGTCAAGCTTCCCCGGATGATCAGGGCGTTTACCGGGAATGAGCCTGAGTTCAGCTTTTGCTCCGGGGGCGACTTTCCGGACGACCTTTCCGGCTACGGGTACAAAATGGTCATACACTGCGGGGGCTGCATGTTGAACGACAGAGAGATGCAGTATCGCCGCCTAAGTGCCGAAGATCAAAACGTCCCCTTTACCAACTACGGCATTACCATTGCCAAGACCCAGGGGATACTTGCCCGGAGCGTCGCGGTGTTTTCCTAATAAAGAGGCGTCCGGGGAAGACCCGACTGGAAGTCGGTAGACCAAACGAAAATGGTAGCTGGAGTCGGACATGCCAAGGATACCCAAAACCCGCCCCTTAGTCATTGCGGTCGCGCTGGCGGCCCTGGCCGTTACGTGCGCCACCCCGCCCAGGGTCGAGCCCCCGGCGCGGGATCAGGTTCTGTACAGGTTCGTCAGGTTTTATGACGGCACCTATGGCTACGACCCCAACTCCCCGGTTCCGTACCACAGGTTCACCGACGAAATCGTAAGGATCCCGGGCGCCCTGGCGCCGGTCAAGCGCCAGTTCAGGTCCGCCTGGGTCGCCACCGTCCACAATCTGGACATGCCCCTGGCCGCCTCGCCGGGGGATTTCCGCCGCGAGTTCGACGCCATACTGGACGTGTTCCAGGACTGGAACATGAACGCGCTTATCTTCCAGGTAAGGCCGACGCTGGACGCTTTCTACCCGTCGCGGATCAATCCCTGGTCCCACTTTCTGACGGGGGCGCAGGGCCGGGATCCCGGATGGGATCCCCTGGAATGGATGATCGCCCAAACCCATGCCCGGGGAATGGAATTCCACGCCTGGTTCAACCCCTACCGCGTCACCGCCGCCAACTACCGCTGGCTTTCGGTTCCGGGCCACACGTCGGCCCAGATTGTCGAGATGGGCACGGTGGATCTGGTGCGCACGCTGAACGCCGTGGGGATGCTTGCCGACAACAACTTCGCCGTCCTGCACCCCCAGTACGTGTACCGCTTTAACGGAAGGCTGTACCTTGACGCCGGTTTCCCGGCCGTGCGCGAGCACGTCGTCGAGACGATCCGCGAGGTAATCGAGAACTACGACGTGGACGCGATACACTTCGACGACTACTTTTACCCCTACCGCGCCGGTGCCCTTGTTTTCGGCATGGCGAACGAGGACAGGGTCGCCTTCGAGCGTTACGGCCTGGGCTATTTTCCGGACACGCAGGCCGGGATCGAGCAATGGCGCAGGGAGAACAACACCGCGCTTGTCCGGGGCGTCCGGGCCGCGATTACCGCCGAGAACGAAAGGAGCGGCCGGGCGATTCAGTTCGGGATAAGCCCCTTCGGCATCTGGGAGCACAGGCAGAACGATCCCCGGGGATCCAACACCCCGACCGGCTCCGCCCGTACCTTCGCCGGGCAGGTCTTCGCCGACACCTATCTATGGGTAAGGGAGGGGCTGATCGACTACGTGATTCCGCAGATCTACTGGAGCTTCGACCAGGGTGCCGCCCCCTACGCCGAGCTTGTCCGCTGGTGGGCCGAACTTGTCCAGGGCACGAACGTGAGCCTGTACATAGGCCATGCCAACTACAAGCACCTGGACAACGCCCCCCACGAACCGGCCTGGATGAACCCCAGGGAGATCGTAAACCAGCTGAAGTACAACCAGCTGCACCCGCAGGTCGCCGGCAGCGCCTTTTTCCGTTTTCGCCGGCTGCTCCCCACCGCGGAAACCGAGCCCAGGCACGGGGCGGCGAACGAGGCCATCGAGCTTCTGCGCTCGCACTTCCGGGCGCACAAGACAATCGTCCCCGCAAAACCCTGGCTTATGCCCGACGCGCCCTCGCCGCCGCTTAACGTGACGCGCCGAGGCAACCTAGTCACCTGGACCGACGTGGAGGGCAACAACGCCAGGTACTACGTCGTCTACCGCGTCCAAAGCTCGCGAATCAGGCGCGAGGGCCTGGACAGGCTGCTGGGCGACCCGGCGAACATAGTCGGCAGGGTTTGGCGGAACGGCCAGGCGCACGGCTTTACCAGCGACCCGGGCTTGCGGCGGCCCCGGCGCTATGCCTATGTCGTGGTGGCGTTCAACGCCGCGCACGTGGAGTCGGAGCCGGTGCTTGCCAGGGGGCGGTAGAACCCGCGCGCCCCAAAGACAAAGCCCGGCCATCCTGCTATACTGGAAACAGGATGAGCCTGAACTTTATCGACCGCGAGTACATAGAAACACTGCTTAAGGACGCAAAACGGGCCGACGATGCCGCCATTGGCCGCGCGTTGGACAAGGCGGAACGCCTTGAGGGCCTTACCCACCGCGAAATCGCCTCGCTTCTGGTAAACGACGACCCCGGGCACCTGCGGCGGATCCTCGCCATAGCCGGCGAAATCAAGCGCCGCGTCTACGGCAACCGTATCGTCATGTTCGCCCCGCTGTACGTCAGCGATTACTGCGTGAACCGATGCGCCTACTGCAGCTTTAACCTGGGCCACGATTTTGGCCGGCGCAAGCTGACCATGGGCGAGGTGCGCGAGGAGGTCAGGATACTCGAGGAAATGGGGCACAAGCGGCTGGCCCTGGAGACCGGCGAGCACGACGGGGAGTGCCCCATCGACTACGTTCTAGAGTGCATCGAGACTATCTATGGCATGAGGTTCGAGAACGGCGAGATCCGCCGGGTCAACGTGAACATCGCGGCGACCGGGACCGAGAACTACCGAAAACTCAAGGCCGCCGGAATCGGCACCTACATACTTTTCCAGGAAACCTACCACGAGCCGACTTACGCCGGAGTCCACCGGGACGGGCCGAAAAGCGACTTCGCCTGGCACCTTACCGCCTTCGACCGGGCCCAGGACGCCGGGATTGACGACGTCGGCGCTGGCGTCCTTTTCGGCCTGGCCGATCCCTGTTTCGAGGTCATGGGCCTTCTGATCCACAACGAGCACCTGGAAAAAAAATACGGCGTGGGCTTCCACACGATTTCCGTCCCGCGCATCTGCCCCGCCGGCGGAACCGACGTTTCCGTTTTCGCCAGGCCCGTGGACGACGCGGCCTTCGAGAAAATCGTCGCGCTTATCCGCATCGCGGTTCCCTTCACGGGGATGATCCTTTCGACAAGGGAAAACCACGACATGCGAAAAAGGCTCCTGCGGGTCGGCATCTCGCAGCTTAGCGCCGGATCCAGCACCGAGGTCGGGGGCTACGCGAAGCGGCGGCGCAACGAGGCTGCAGCGAACTCGCAGTTCCTTGTAAACGATGACCGCAGCGCCCTTTCGATCATCGCGGAACTGATGGACGACGGGTACGTTCCCAGCTTCTGCACTGCCTGCTACCGCAGCGGCAGGACCGGGGATCGCTTTATGTCGCTGGCAAAATCTGGGCAGATAGGAAACGTCTGCCTCCCCAACGCCCTTATGACCCTTTGCGAGTATTCGATGGACTACGGCGACGACGCCTTCAGGGAAAAGGCCGCCGACCTAATCAGCAGGGAAATCCCCGGGATCGCCGACGGCGGGATTCGCGGGCGCGTCGCCGCCAACGTGGAAAAGATACGCTCCGGCGGCGGGCGGGACTTTTTCGTCTAACGCGCCGGGTTCATGCGCGCCCAGTCGGCAAGGCGGTTTTCCAGCGGGACAAGCCCGTCGCCGTCCGGCCGCCTCGCCCGCTCGCCAAGATAGGGCAGTACCACCCTTTCCCTAATGGCTGGCCAGTCGCCTGGCAGGACGAAGGCGGGCGAAAAGAATTCCTCCCGGGGAATCTTTCCTAGCAGGTCGGGGTAGAACTGCGGGAAAACCTGCTCGGTAACCTGGCGCAGGGCGGAAAACCCGCCGGCTATGCCGAACGATGTTTCCATCTGCCTGAACTTGTGGCTTCTTTCAAGAAGCGTTCGCTGGGTGTCCGCGCGGAAAAACCAGCGGACAAAGGCGTCCGCGGCCCGCGGGGAGCCGCCGCTTCCCGTAAGGCCAAGGTAGGCCGCGCACTCCGCAAGCGGAATGGTCTCCCATTTGCCGGCCAGTCCGGCGATCCAGCGAAAGCCAAGCCTGTTCCTCCGGTCTTCCGCCAGGGTGAAAAAATCCGAGCTGTCCATGTACGCCAAAAGTATGCGCCCGTCCAGCAGCATGTTCGCCGGGGGGACGTTGAAAAAACGGAAGGCAAAGTCGTCCGTGGCCCGCACGCCGGAGTTGGTTTCGGCGATCCAGTCGTGGACGAAATCCATGGCCCGCACAAGGGACGCCGAATTCCACTCCAGGGGCAGCGGCCCCGCGGCCTCCCTGAACGACGCGCGATAGTAGGTCGCGGCCATAAGCAAAAAACCGTCGTCCCATGTCGGGGAAAACCCCATCCTCGTAAACGCGGCCCCCGTTCGCTGGTTGAAGCCCTCGCCAAGCTCCCGCATTTCCGGAAGGCCTATGGTAAGTGGGCCAAGTGTCCGCAGGGAAACGGTTTCCCTTTGCGCCTCGGCGAAAACCGCGAGCGGGGCGTTGAACGACACCGGCAGAAGGTACTGCCTGCCGCCGAAGTTTCCCTTGTCAAGCAGGCGCGGGTAGAAGGCATGGCCAATCGAGTCGTCGCCGCGCAGGAACGAGTCCGCCGGCCTGAAAAAGCCCCGCGACGAGGCGCCCTGCAGCCAGCTTGCCACGACTATGTCCGGGGCGTTCCCGCCTGCGCCGCGCTCCGCCAGCCTTTGGGCGGGAAAGTCGTGGTGGAAGACCTCGACCACGTACCGATCCTGCGTCGCGTTAAAGTACTTCACGTAAAACGCGAACTCCGGCCTGTCCGTCCAGAGTATCGCGACGTTGCCCCCGCCGGCGGAACAGGAGGAGGCGCCAAAGGCCGCCGACACGAGCGATGCAATGACGGTCGCCCGTCGCAACAAGACCCCTAGGCTTTTTTTGCTAAAAATCCTCATCTACAAGTTTTTCCGCGGTCTCGTAAATCTTTTCCAGCACCGTGTCGATCTTGTCCTCGTCGATACTGGAAAAAGCCATCCTCAAACAGTTCTCGCCCAGGGCGACCAGCCCTATGCCGTGCCCGGAGAGCAGCTCCTGCCGCATCGCCTCCGCGTCCACCTTGCACAGAAACGACATGAAGTAACCGGAGTTGAAGGGCAGCGCCCTCAGCACCGGATGGTCGGATCTTGCGTTGACAAAATCCTTCACCATTTTGTAGCGCCGGTAAAGTACCGCCTTGTATGCCTCTTTCTCGGCCGGCGTGCGCGGGTCTTCCATCGCCTTCAGCATCAGGTACTGGGCGCTGGTGTTGGAACAGGAAATCGACGAGCGCAGGGCCCCGGTCAGTTTTTTTACCAGCGCCCCGTAGTGGGTCTGGTCCAGGCCCTTGGACGCGAAGGTAAGGAAGCCCATGCGAAGCCCCCAGGCATAGTCTTCTTTTATCGGGCCGTCGATTTTGATCGCCAGCACCCGCTCGTGAAGGTTGGCGAACTTAACGAACAGCGATTCCCCGGAAATGTCGTCCTCGTAGAACATGCCGAAGTACGCGTCGTCGCAGAGAACCAGCACGTCCGCGCCGCCCTCGGCGGCCTCGCGGATGATTTCCACAAGCGCGTCCCCTTCCTGGGAAGTGGGGGAGTAGCCGGAGGGGTTGTTGGGGAAATTGAAAAGGATGCGAACCGTGCCCGACCTTGCCATGTTCCGCACCGCCGCGCGAATCGCGTCGATGTTCAGCCCCGCGCCGCAGCCGAAAAAGGGGATGTGAACCAGCCGCGCCCCGCGCCTAACCTCGAAGGTCAGCGCGTAGTTGTCCCAGCAGGGCTCGCTGGTCAACAGATCGCTACCCTTACTTATGAACATGTCCGCCGCGCAGGAAAGCCCGCAGGTAAGCCCGGCCGTGACGACCGGCAGGGAAATCCCCTCCGGATCCAGCGACGGGTTTTTCTTGATCAAGAGATCCTTCCAGACCGTTCTCGCCTTTTCCACCCCGGCGGTTGGGGCGTAGGCCACGGATTCCTCCGGAGCCAGGGACGCCATGTTGTCGGCGATTGCCGAAAGAATCATCGGTTTGCCGTTGGAGT
>Ga0209755_10001655_pt1 | contig 33747 bp, 22 predicted proteins | sample TergutCo191P1_FD_187301 | JGI IMG/M metagenome (GOLD analysis project Ga0209755, IMG submission 187301) | Cornitermes sp. P1 segment gut microbial communities from Petit-Saut dam, French Guiana - Co191P1 (SPAdes) (version 2) | ecosystem: Host-associated > Arthropoda: Insects > Digestive system... | reverse complement strand
CCTTTTCCGCATGGAAGGCGTGATTCCGCATCACCTTGTATTCCCGCAGTGCGACGCGATAATCCACCACGGCGGGGCGGGCACCACCCACAGCGCGGCCCGATCGGGCAAGCCGCAGATGGTGGTTCCGTTGTTGCTGGATCAGTTTTACTGGAGCCATCGGGTAAGGGAGCTTGGACTAGGCCCCGAAGGTGTCAGGATCAAGAGGGTTTCCGCGGGACAGCTTGAGCGCAAGGTCGTCGATCTGGTGGAAAACCCCGTCTACAGGGAAAGGGCCGCCTCCATGGGGGGGCTGATTCGCGGAGAAAACGGGATCGAGAACATCTGCCGCCATATCGAGGGTTACGAGACGCAGGATATGGCGGTGGAGAAAAGGGCTTAGGGGATGAATTTGGAGGTATCGTTACGTACCGCATCTACCGCTCATGCTCTAAAAACACAATCCCTATGCCATTTCAAAAAATGCAAATGCCTCTCATCGATCCAGCGGAGGGCTTGTTTCTTGTCGCCTCCAACACCAAGAATTTGACTTCCGCTTAATTTATTTGAATAAACAACAAACCCTCTGTCGTCGAATGTGATTAACCCATTGTCAAAGAGTGCATCGTAATTAGCCGACAGCAGAAAACCGTTATAGATATTGAGCCTGTCGCTGTCATTGTCACAATCGGCCCACGGCTTGATGTGGCTGGCCCGTAACATTTCATGTATGTCAATGGAACTTACGGCACAGCAACCTTTCCAATATTTGGATAGGGCATCCCGAAACACATCCTGCCCAATTCGTTGTTTTGTCAACCGCTCCCGTTCCGTGCCTTGGAACATCTCCCTTGCGGTTTTGCCCAAAGCAGAGCCTTCCTCTGGATTCCCGCTTATATATTCGTCAAGTCGTTCGTTATAAAGGCGCATCGGGCCGTCGGGCAGAGAAATCCCAAGCTCTGCGGCGCGCTTTAGCACAACTCCCAGAAGATCCATGCTCCAAGCCTCGATTCTGTCGCCCAGAAAAAACTCTTTGTTTAACCCTCTTTTAAGTTCCGACAGACTTAAATTATCGGAAAATAGCATGGCATAGGAACCATCATGATTTCCATCGAAAATATCCACCTTGATCAGATGAAGCGACGAACACAGGCAGACAATGGAAGAGTCGCTCTTCTGGACTATTTCAAAACCATTGTCGTAACCAGCTTTTTCTATAAGGGAGCGATCCAATGTTTTCATGGCAGAAAGTTATCCCCCTCTTCGAGAAGAGGAACGGCTCCGTATTTCCCCTGCAAGTAATTTTTATTATAGGACGAATCCTTTCTTACGGGTTCCTTGTACTTGACCAGTGAATACAAGGCCGAAGCCCCATATTTGTCTTTTTCGCAAAACCAGATTTGGTCGCGACGCAAAAGCCTGTTCGTCATTATGTTTGCCGCATGGCACGAAATAACAAGCTGGGCATTCCTTGGATTGGTTATCGTCGAATTAAAAAGCATTACAAGTTTTTCGATTATAAGCGGATGTAACATGGAATCGAACTCGTCTATAAAAAGCGGGGTTCCCTTCTCCAAAGCGCCAAGAATGTAACCGGCATATGAGAAAAGCTTTCGAGTGCCAGCCGATTCCACCATCTCATCCAAATATTTTTCTCCCACTGGAAGCCCTTCATCATAGACAGTGTGTCCATATAATATCCTTTCCTGTTGTGCATTTGGGAATTTACTTTTTAGGATTGCCGATAGATCGCAATTGGGAATATCACCAAAAGCAGGTATGGATTCCGTTTTATAGCCAGTAATCTGAATATCAGCATACCTCAAAAAGTCAATAATTTTTTTCTTATACTCGGGTTGTTGCTCTTCCTTATGAAAGGATGGCGTAAAATCGTATGCACCATACAAAACCGCCATCGTTCTAAAATATTTAATGATTTGCGTTGATATATCCCCATTGTTTTGCGCACACACGGATAAAAAAGTACAATTGATACGGACAGAAGGTCTCCCTCTTGTTCCTTCCCTAAAATAGTTGCTACATTCTATCTTCTGTAAATTGCGCGAAAAAAGCATTACCTCCCTAACGTTATAAACGGCGAACAGATATTCGTTCAGCACCTGCTCATTGTTTACTGAAAAACCGTAGCGATATTTGGCCTCCTTATCCCCATTCTTGATTACAAAAACAAGCTCAAAATCCGAAGGGGCTATCTCCGTTTGCTTGGACAGGGCAAACGGTTCCGCTTCTATCGGATCCTCCACCTGCTTACGAGGGCCGGAATATACGGAGAACCTAAGGAAAAAGATGAGCGCATTGAAGAAATTAGACTTTCCGCTAGCATTGGCTCCATAAATGACGGCGGACTTGATTAAACGTAGGTTTTTTCCCACTTCAAAAGTATTCGATTCTGACATTTCCTTGTCTCTTGTTGAAATCAAGGAAAAATTATATTTCCCCTTGAAGGAACGGAAGTTTTGAATTGTGAACGTGGTAATCATAGAAGCTCCCTATACCCTTAATGTACTGATTATCGACTGGTTTAGCAAGGGAAATGTGAAATTTTCACGAATTTACCGTTTAACCTCTTGACAAAATGCGACATCCACTATATCATAGTTATCGTATCCATGAGCTATTTTTCTGATACTTATACTAATTTAAGGTATCCCATCAATTCAGAGAAAGAAGAAGGATTGAGAAATGCTCAATTAGGAGCAATTCATGCCATAGGATCCTTCTTATCTCTACATAAAAAACAAGCTGGCATAATTGTTATGCCAACTGGCTCTGGAAAATCATCCATTATTATGATGACACCGTATCTAGCTTTATCAAAAAAGGTATTAATTGTTACGCCCAGTAAAATGGTACGAGGACAGATATTTGATGACTTCAATAAATTGCGCACATTAATTAGAATAAATGTCTTTGATTTGCTTATGAGGCCACCTGAAATTTTTGAAATGAAAAAGCAATACTCTGAAGATATGTTTGATAAAATTCTTTCAAGCGATGTTGTTGTTGCAACTCAGCAGTGTGCATTATCTATTTCTAAAAATGAAATAAAAACCGCTTTCGATCTTGTGATAATTGACGAAGCGCATCATAGTCCCGCACCAACATGGCAATACATATTGATAAATATGAACCACGCAAAACAGTTTCTTTTTACGGCAACTCCCTTTCGTTTAGATAAAAAAGAAATAAAGGGGGATATAATTTATAATTACCCTTTATCTATGGCTTATCATGATAGAATCTTTGGAGATATTCAATATATACCAATAAAAGAATCCCCAGATAAAGATGTATTAATAGCAATAGAAACAGAAAAAATATTTTTCAATGATAAGCAAGCTGGTTATAATCATGTATTAATGGTAAGAACTAGTAACATAGAAAAAGCAAAAGGACTAAAAATATTGTATGCACAAGAAACAAAACTACGATTAGAACGAATTGATAGCTCTATGTCCTACAAAACTGTGGAAAATATTATTGCCATGTTGAAAGAAGGAACCCTTGATGGCATAATCTGTGTAGATATGCTAGGAGAAGGGTTTGATTTTCCAAACCTTAAGATAGCTGCTATTCACTCGCCACACAAATCGTTATCTAGTACACTTCAATTTATTGGAAGGTTTGCCAGAACAAACTCTGACGATATTGGGATTGCTAAATTTGTTGCAATGAATGATGAAGAACTAGTTATTGAAAATAATAAGCTCTTCACTAGCGATGCAATATGGCAAAAAATGATTCTTGGTATGAGTGACTATCATACACATAACGAAGAAGAGATTAAGGCAAACCTTTCAAATTACCAGCGTGATGATGGCGAACCCATAGGGGATGACCTCGTATCGCTGTACAGTTTAAGACCAAATTGTCATGCCAAAATATTCCGTGTTACAGGATTCGATATTAATGCTACTTTCCCAGATGCTTGTTGTGTAGGCAATAATGTATATAGAAACAATTCTGATAATACCATCATTGCCATTGGAAATGTAGCAAAAAAACCAAAGTGGGCTACTTCAGATCATCTGCTGGATATTACCAATTTTTTATATATCATACATTTTCAGCAAGAAACATCTTTGCTGTTTATCTATTCTCAAGTAAAAACAGAAATTGACTATCAAGAAATAGTAAAATCATTTTCTTCTGGGTTTGAAAAAATCATTCGAACTGAAATGCATAGAGTCTTAGCTGGGATGAGTAATTTCGAATTATTTAATACAGGTATGCAAAACAGATCGCCAGATAGAGGCGAATCATATCGCATTTTATCGGGTTCAAACGTCGCATCGTCCATTGATCCCACATCTGGCAGAATGTATTCGCCTGGACATGTATTCTGTAAGGCATTAAGTAGTGAAGGAAATCAAATGACTATTGGCTACAGTAGCGGATCAAAAATATGGAGTAGCAACTACTCTTTGATTATTGACTATATTAAATGGTGTAATTCTTGTGGGCATAAGATAGCTGATGAGTCATTAGTCGTAAAAACAAATACAAAATATGATTCCATGCCAATGCCAGTACGACTAAGTGAATATCCCAATAATATAATTTATTGTCTTTTTTCTGATAAAACTTTTTCATCTCCTCCTTCGGTGGTAGATAAAAATAATGAACAAACACAATTTTTACTAACAGATTCAACTATTGTAATTACAGATCAGAAAAAGGAAGCGTTATCTTTAAAGATATCGATAGATGATATGGTTGATTTAATTGAATGCGACATTCAAGGAAACTATAATTGCAAAAACCCATCTGTACTAATAAAAAATGGCAGAAATACGATGCCTTTATCTGATTACTTAAACAGCTATCCGATACTTTTTAAAGTATCAAACGGCAATTTAATTATTGAAAATGAGTTGTTTGTTGGAGAACAAGATATCCCTATATTTAATTTTGATTTGATAAATCCTATAAAATGGGGAAATTATAAGACGGATGTAAATTGTGAATTTGGAAAAGCGACACATGGAAAAAAATCTATACATGAGACAACTCTGGAACTCTTAATTAACAATGGTTATGATCTTATTCTCTATGATCATGGAACAGGAGAAATTGCCGATTTTATAACCATCAAAGATACTGCCAAATATATAGATGTTTCGCTTTATCATATAAAGTCTATGGGAGGTGCTACCTATAATAGTAATATCGGAGATATATATGAGGTCTGTCAACAAGGAATAAAATCCCTAGTATGGTTAAAATCCAATTTGTATTTTTTGGAAAAAATCAAAAAAAGGCAAAAAGTAAATCATTGCAAAGTAATGGAAGGCCATCATGATCTTGAGACAATTCTTAAGTCAGATAAGGAATTATCTGCAAAAATTATTATTGTTCAACCATCGATAAGTAAAAGCAAGAAAATGCCAAACAAATTCCAAGAGATAATGGCATCTGCTGATATGTATATAAGAAATAGTGGGCGAGCCCATAGCTTTCAAATCTGGGGCAGTTAAATATTATTTAAAAATATTGCTTCAAAATACTACAAATCTCTTCAAGGTTTAAGTTTTTTGCACAAGCAAACACCTCTTTTCCATTTTTCTTTTCTACTGTATATTTCCTTACTTTTATTCTGTCAAATTCATGTTTGGCATCATCATGGAAATCACTTGTCGTCCAGAATTTAAAAACAATACCTCGATTGGAATTTTCAGGTTTATTCTTGAAATAGCTGTATATAAACGCTATCTTTTTTTTCCATTTTTCAATTTCATTTTGATTTACCAATTGACTCTTTCGTTTTCCTTTGCATTCATATACTATTATATCATTAGAAGTCTCTACAAGAACATCTATTTCTGCACTGTTATCATCTCCTTTGATTTTTTTGTTCAAATTTATTGTCCCAGAATATTTTTTGCTAGCAATATGCCCTACCATAAGTTCGAAAAACACCCCCCTAAGATTATTCGTTGGCCCCTCTATTTTAGACACGGCATTTAATATGTTGCCTACATCCCCCAAAGCATCTAATTTTTCAATATTTTTTATTTCAAGAAGTTTAACTATATTTTGTAATAATTTTTCGATCTCTTCCCCAAAAAAATTATTTACCGTGACCGCCATTATATTTTTACTTTTGAGAATGCTCCATGCAGATTCTGTAAATCTATAGCCTAATAAAATTGGAATGAATGGTATTGTCTTTTTTCCCCACAAGCACCCTTCAACTTTTCTGATAAAATAATCAATATCATCGTCATTTATGTCATATTGGGGTATTATGTCTGCTACAACAAAGCCCATTCTTTTCTTTTTATCTGCTTTTCTGGTAGCAAATGGAAGTAAATAAGAGGGGGCCTTTATATCCCAGTAGTAACTACAAAAATCAGCATTAAACTGTACAGTATTATAGCTGACAAAATTATTGTTTTTTAACCATCTGGCTAAAATTTCTCGTAAATATTCATTTAGATAAATTATTGTTCTGCTTTCCATATATGTTTTGTCTCGTAAAATAGCATCTTCATATAAAAAACATCGTTCATCGCTTATTTTTATGACCCCTATTTTTTGCAACTCACGAGTAACTTGGTCAAAAGTTTTCTTGTTTTTCCTCGCTTCTGGGCATCCTGATAATATCTTTAGTTTATCTATTGGGACACAACCTCCAAAATTATTCAAACCTGATATAATACATTTGTGTACAGATGAGGTAGTGTTAAAAGCACGTATAAGATTAGCATAAAAAGATTCATTTTGATATTGTTCTTTCAGACAAATAAAATGTTCTCTTTTTGGAAACTGGATTTCATTTAGACGATAAATTCCCCCTCTGGCTCTCGATATTTGTTGCCGGGCATTTTCGGCTGATACCCCTTCCATTAAGAGTTCATTCTTGATGGCCGAGGATAGGCTTGGACCTTTTTCATGTAAGAATTCCCTGATATTCAACTGTCACACTCCGCATTATATATTCTTAAAACTAAGGCCGAAGACCTAAAAAAATGAATCACGTAATTCCTTACAGCACAAGGAATTACGAGCACTTGAATGCATTTTGAATTTTGCATTGTCACACACTCTCCCTATCCCAAGCTTCCAACACCAGTCTTTGGGTGCGGTATTCACCGTGTTCGGCGATTTCCTTTTCCTTGAGGACACGGAAGGTTTCAGAGGGGTAGTCGCTTCCCATTGGGTCGGTGGGGTCTAGTATGTAACGGAGGTCGTCGCGGGTTAGGCCGTAGAGGCGGGCGTAGCGGGCATCCAGAGAGGCACGGAGCAGGGCTCGGCTGTCTGGGTCAAAGATGAAGGGCGGTAGGATGTCCGATAGCCTGGCTTGTTTATCTTGATATTTGGGAGCCTCTTGTAGGTGGCTGGTATCGTACTGGGTGAATTTCTCGAATTTGGCGGATTGTGTTCCGTGGCGCTGTTCCAGGAAAAACCGTCGCATTTTTGGATCCGCTGAATCCCAAAGGTCTTCCGCAAAAGGGATTAAGTCTACTGCGGTATAAGTAAGTTCAAGTACGCGGGGGACGATAAAATCAATATCATCCTTGGAATAAGTACTTGGAGGAAGCATAGGGATTTGTTTTTTATAGTGATATTTAAGATGTGTTCCTGCAACTTTTTGCCTAGCGGTGTAATCATGTATCAATGAATTTTGATCTGCCAAAAGGCATAATTGCATTACTGTGCTTTGTTTTTTAGAGAACATCAGAAGGAATGTATCACCTGAAGCCACCATCGGAATAACACTTGCAATCACCGTCCTCTCATCAGTTGCACGACAAATATCCCTCCACCCCATCAACCATTTCGGTATTGGCTTTTTCCTGCCATCATCCCCAGCCAACTTTTCCAGCAGTTCATTTTTATCAACCCAATATCTCGGCACAACTGTAAAACTAGCATCCCGTTTTTGCTCTGCTGTTACATTCGCAGTATTATCAGAATCGGTATAGGTCGTCCACCTATGATCAAACTGATGCATCATCTTCGCTTCATAAAGAGGCACCCGATCAAGGGCTGGCTCATTACAAAACAAACTGGAATCGTTAGCCATGTGAAACATAGTCATAAAGCGAATACCCCAAGGATTGCCGTATTCCTCAACACACACGTCTTTTTCACGTATCAACACGGGAACTTTTCGATATATCTTTTTGGTAAGCTCCGCATCGTGTTTGGAACGGAAAACAGGGCATGTTTGGGTATTTGGGTTAAGTAGCATGAACTCATCCCTGGCAAGCCGAAAGTGCCGTCGCATGTCATCAAGCTGGTTCGTATTGGTCAAGAAGAAAGCAAGGTCGGCATATTCGCTTGCGCCTAAACTCAAGAGGGAAAATTTGAAACTTCTATGCACAGATGGGAAGATTGCATCCCTGTTCTCAAAATCATACAATGAAACAAGATTGCTACTCGATATTTCCGCAAAATAATTTTTCGTGGAATCGTCGGTTGCTATGCCAGTGGGAACAATAAACCCCGCCCTGCCTTTCTTGTGCTTAATTTGGAGTATCGCCTCGGCAAAAAGGGCGTATGTGTTCACGTCGCCAATACCCGTCAAGGGGAAACGCCCTCCCGCCTCTTTCTTTACATGCGCAAAAACACTGGCAGATTCCGCATCTCTTCTGGCTTTTATGAAATCACGGTAAAGCTGTTTTTCATATTCGTTTCCACGCAGAAGAGCTTCTATCAACCTGCCACGAACGGCTTTGTTTTGGGCCTCGGCGATTTCGATATTACGGGATGCAAAGAATTCTTCCTCCTGTAACTTTATTCGTTCCCAAGGCGGATTCCCAAGAACGCAATCAAAGCCTCCTTTCTGGAATACCTCTGGAAACTCCAAAGGCCAGTGGAAGAATTTGTTTTCCTCAGCCGTTTGGGTCGCCATGATGTTTACGCCTTTAGAAAACTGCGATTCATCAAGTCCCGCACAGGCTCTTTGCACATCGTTGCTGGTAGGCAGAACCGCAAAAGACGATGGTTCTTTTCCATGTTTTAGGGTATAAAAGGCATGGACATAAAGATCGCAAGACTTCTTTAAATTGCGGTATTCGGAAGTTTGATGGAGTTTCCCAAAAAGAGAACGTTTTTCCTCAATATCGGCAAGGCTGTTATTTTGGATGTTTTCAAGCCTCCAATGGAACATGGTCAACTCGGCGGTCGCTTTTTTTATTGGCTCTTCAAACAAATCAAGACCCGCACCTGCTTTCTTTTCCCGCTCATTCTTGTTTCTCTTTTTGTAGAACGTGGCGCATTCCTTATCATCACCAGAAAGCGCTTTATAGGCATCGTCGGGTATGCCCTTACTCAGCACGTCAAAATCCATAACGCCAATGAGCGAATTACCGCAACGTATATGATGATCCAAAAAGGACAGAGGTTTCCCAGGGTCATGACCTTCCAGCCATAGGGCCATGCGGGCAAGTTCAACCGCAAGAGGATTCAGGTCAACGCCGTAAATACAGGACGAAATAACGTCACGCAGACTGTTTCGATATACCTCGTCAATTGGTTGTTTATCGTTGGCACGCAAAAAGGCCAATCGGTCGGCAAGTCTGCGAGCAGCAGCAAGCAAGAAATGACCGCTTCCGCAGGCGGGATCAATCACGGTAATGGACAATAATTTTTGCTCTTTTGTCGTATCGCCATTCTCAGATAATTTTTCTTCAATCAGCGGATCAAGATTGCTCTTGATAAGGCATTCGACAAGGCTTGAATTTGTATAATAAGAACCGGTTGTCTTGCGCGTATTTCCCGTGGTAGCCCCCTCGACATCAATGCCCAGAAAACCAAAAGAGTGGCGGGGCATATCAACTTGCGGAACCAACTCAAGAAGGCTTTCGTAGACAGAACCGAATTCCTCACTGCCCATATTTTTATAGTCGATAAGCGTTCCGGCATTGCCTTCAACCGTCCAACGCAGGTAGTACATGGCTTCGAGCAGATGGGCGTTGGAAAGGGAGCATTTATCAAGATGTGGACACTGATCGCTTTTAAAAAGACCGCCCAAAACGGGCAAGTCCAAGGGATTGCCATTCTGCATTTTTTCACCACCCAAAATACGAAAGACAATTTTTATCCCTTCCCATAAATCGCTGTAATGGTGAGGGCTAATTCTATAACGAGAGCAACGTTCACGCAAACGGCGCAAGCTGTAGCCTTTTTCATAAAGAGTATGTTTGCCATGAAGTTCAGCGTCCATTTGCCCAGCCTTATGCAAATGCCCATAGACAAGGTTCCGTTCCTCAACAGTTATAACAAACAGAAAACGGTACATTAGTCGCATAAGTTCTTGATAATATTCCTGTGCGGAAAATTCCCCCGATTCCAAAACCGCTCTAAGTTCATCGTTGCCCGGCGAATTGTACGTCAAAAAACCGCACCCTAGAACGGTTAGCGCTCTGGTTACACCTTTACGCAGTCCCTCACGGACACGCACGCCCAATTCCTCACCGGTCTTTTTCCAAATGTCCCAAATGCATTCCCTCTTGCTGTCGTTGCCCAAACCATCGGTACGGCTTCCGTGCATAACGCGGTAAAGCATTTGATATTCGGGGAAACGATTTTCCCTAAGAATAACGGGAAGATTAAATTCCAGATACGAAGGGCGGGCCAACGATGCCGATTTACGCACCAGACGCAGATGGTTGGCATTGCAGTCAATGTACCAAGGCGATATGCTTTCAAGAGGGTTACCTATATTTACCAACATCTTGAATAACTCAGGTGAATAGCCAAGAGCGTCAAAAAAAAATTCTTCGACAAAACGCACGCCGTTGAGTTTGCCTTCTTCAAAACTCTTCCATTGGGCACAGGCAATCTGAAAACTTCTGCCGATTTCATCAAGCAGACGCAATCCTCGTGGAATACGATAATCGGCCTCCGCTTGTTTAACGGCAGACCCGATAACTGCTTTTCCCACGATTTCTGCCGTGAAAACGGATCCCTCAAGTTTTATCGTATCAAAATTCAATCCCTTTACGTTGGTTCGGCGCATATCATAAATCCTTGACGCTACGTACAGCGTTGCCTAAGATGGTTATCAAATTTTCATAACTTCCATTAAAAGCGTTAATATCCGCAATAAGCAATTCGTCTTTCTTTGTATCGCTAAAATCCAATAGATATTCTGCGTGTAAAGCCAATTGCCTGAAAAATTCACGGGCGGTTCTTCCGTTTCCTTCACGGAAAGGATGCAGAGCGTTAACCTCGCCCATATAATAAGCCATTCTGGAAATAAACGACTCCTTGTTTAAATTGCAAAGATACTTTTCCTTTGCAAGATTGTCAAATAAAATATCCGCACTTGACTGAATCAGGAAGCCTCTGCAAAATATCGAACTTCCTTTTGAAAAGAAGTCGCCCCTTCGTGCCTGTCCTGCCCATTTATATATATCCTCAAAAATATTCTTGTGGATATCACATAACAAGGCAAAATCGAATTTGCTAGGTGCAGACGACTTAAAAAGTTTGAGCAATTTGAGCCTTGTTATATCTCGCTCTGCATTGGATAACTGCTCGTCACCCTTTATATTCAGTTTATTTATGAGTACATCAGTATCAGGATAGCAATAACTTTCGGATCCATGATAGCTGTAATTATATTCGTCCACGATTTACACCACCGTTTCCGTATATTTGCCGATTGTTTTTTCAATCAGCTCATCTAAATCCAGTATGCCATCCAAGCATTGTTGCATTTCTTCTTTGTTTTCTGCGGTAAGTGGCATATCCTCCATGGACATTGAGAAATCAATGTTTTCGATGATGTATGTGGGCTCGTGGTTCATGCTATACTCCTTTCGTTATAGTTTTGCTGGCAACATCACGTAAAAACCGATTAGATCTACCGGTAGTCCTGGCATTATCGCATAGGAGGTTCCCGCATCCCGCTTTGCATCGCGAACACGGCGATGATCCGAAAGAAGTACCTGCGAGCGATCTTTTGCGATGTTTTCAAATATCTGGCCGTTTTCATTCCACCATACAAGCCCTGCTTTTAGTTCACGAGCCATAACGGAACTTGATATATTTCCAGCAGGTTGTTTTGCAAGCAAGCCATCCAGTTTTTCCTTGGGAATTTCCACAGGATTTGTCCTACCCTCAAAGCCTAAAAGCATGGCTTCTTCGGCAAGGGTCGTTTTCGTCTTTCCCTTTTTGGTCATCTCGATTTTATGACGTAGCCTTATAAGTAAAACGGTGGTAACTAGATTAACTGCATCCGATTCATAAACCCCGCAACGTGAGGCGATTTTAGAGTCGGGCTCTTCACTCTGGCTTTGTTCCAGTGCTGTTTCCAGCATATAATCCGCCAAAGTCGCAACAAGCGGATTGCTTCGGTGGATGAAAAAGGTGTTTCTTTCTGGCGGATAGGAAAAATTAATGCGCATGGTTTTTTCAATGCCATCATTTCGCATACGATCCCTAATAGCTGTTGGCAAGTTGTCTGGTGTGAATTTATAGTGTGATATCTCTTCTCCCTTTGTCGTACTTTCCAGCGGAGCATCCAGCACATAAAGTGAATCTTTGACAAAACGCTCGACATCTTTTTCATTTCCCAGTATCTCGTTTTGCTTATGCCATTCAGGAAGAACATCCTGTGGCTTTAGGCTACGCTGGGCGAATATCGTTCGGTTGGCTTTTTCCTTGGTTGCCGCATTCTCCCATTGATCTGCTATTCTCCCCAACTCCGAATCATCCCCAAAATCAAGAAAACCCTGATCTGGCGATTTTGTCGAGGATTTCATTATTGCGGCCTTTACAATGGCGGTTTGAATTTTTTTCTCGTCCTCTGGCACGGGTACAAGTATGCCTAAATCTTTTCTGATTTTTTGGGCTTTTTTGATAATCACATTAAAAATGAGGCCGTCAACGGGATTATTTTCCCCGTAAAGCATTATACAACGCACTTCCTTTGATTTTTGCCCAAAACGATCAACCCTGCCTTCGCGCTGTTCATGACGGGCAGGGTTCCAAGCAAGATCATAATGAATGGCGGCGTCAAAACCATGTTGCAAATTTATGCCTTCGGATAGACAGTCCGTTGCGACAAGCACAGGAACGTCGGTGTCTTTTAGCAGACTTTCCACTTGTTCTTCCCGCTCGTCGGAAGTGATTTCCCCCGTAACACAGGCAACATGAACCGCAAAATTATTTTTGAAATACTCTCGCAATTCATTGGCAACATAACGGGCTGTGGCAATATACCTGCAAAAAACAACAGGCTTGAATCGAGGTTTGTGATTTATAAGACCCTCTATCTCTTTTACGAGCAAGGCAAGTTTTGGATCGTTCTGTATGCCTTTTAGGTTTTCTGTTTCTTTGATAAGGTTTTCTAGCAAAGAACTTTCCTCGATAAGTGCTGCCGGTTCCTCATCATTTACGACCAATTCATCGCCAATACCGTCCATAATGCGTTCATCATCAAGCAGGGAAAATATTTCGCCTGCTTGTTCGCTTTCGATCTTCTTTCCATAAAGACGTGTTGTCAATGCCCGTTTTGCGGAATCGGGAGAAGAAGATACGCAACGCAACAGTGCGACAACAGCATACCAAATTACAGCAAAGTCTTTGCCACGGGTCTTTTCCGCTTGCTGGGCCAGATCGGAACAGTATGAGCGTATTTTTTCAAAAAATATCTCCCAGTTACCAGAAAGCTTATACGACACTTCCTTTGTTTTTCGGCTTGGAAACAGCGATTGGTCATGCCATTCGTTTATATCTATCCTCCGACGCTGCACGAAATAGCTACCTAATTCATCTCGCAAAAGACGGTGCTGCCCGTCAGTTGCCGAATCGCTTAACGCAAGGTTCGCAAAATCTGGGCGCAACAAAGAAAGCAGATTGGAAAACCCTATCTGGTTTCCAGAATGAGGGGTGGCGGTGAGCATAATCAAATGGCGTTCGCCGTTTTCACTTATTTTCTTCAAAAGCTCATAACGTTGCTGTTTACCTTGCCCAAGACTGGTGCAGGTATGGGCTTCATCAACAATTACCATCATGGGGGCATTGGCAATGAAGTAATCCATATGCGTTGGGATCTTTATATAATCAAGGCTTGTAACAGTGGCGATATAATACTCAAAAATAGAAACGCCCCTTGGAGTATCCCGTTCAAGGCGCTTGATGTTAGCCGAGGTTACGGCAACAGCATCAATATGGAAATGTCTTTTCAATTCCAGCACCCATTGCTCTACAAGATGCGGCGGGCACAAAACCGAGAAACGATCAATTTCGCCACGGTCAAGAAATTCCCTGGCAATAAGCCCAGCCTCGATCGTCTTACCTATCCCAACATCATCCGCTATAAGCAGTCTAACAACATTCTGTTTGAGAGCCATTAGCAGAGGAACAAGCTGATATGCCCTAGGTTCCACGGCGATATTCCCAAACCCACGAAAAGGCCCGGCACCGGCACGGCATTTCATTAAAAGCGCATCCCGCAAGAGTTTGGCTGAATAAAAAGGCCCAGGCTTGTTTATGTCAGGCATGGGGAAAACCGCATCTTCTATGGGCATTGTTTCAAGCTCGGGAATTATGTACTGGACTTCATCGTCGGAACCACCCAGGGGGCGAAGCAAAAGAAAGTCGCCATTTGAAGGCGAAGGTTCCACGACCCATTCCCTGCCTCTGGCACGAAGCAGGGAACCTGGCTTATAAGAGAATTTTGGGACTGCAATTATTGGGTCAGTCAATTTTTACCCCCTACCAGCAATTCAAAGCCATGGTTCACTATATATTCTTCGGCTTCTTTTCCTGGGTGTTTATGAAAAACAACTATTTTTTCATTTCCGTGGTATTCATCAGCCGTCCATTTGCCGTTGTTTATAGGATAGTCATACTGAATGCCGTCATTCTCTTTCTTTTTATTGTGCTTTTTGATTATTTTAGAATTGTGTAGCGCAACTAGAATTTCCTTTATCTTTTCGTTTCTGCGATCAATGACAGCGTGTTCGGTCTGATTGTAGTATGACAAAAGACAGCTATAACATGCGGCCACGCATTTTTCTTCTGTATCCCGTAAATCATCCACCGAACGGATCTGTTTCTTGGTATCAAAATGCATTATCTCCAAAGATTTCTTGGCGATCCGTGATAATTCACCATTTTCCAGTGCGATTTTATTCAAGACTCCAGCACCGCCTTCGGATGCCTCGTAAAACAATAGGTAATTACGTTTCTCCGTATTTGGCAATGGTTCGGCGGCTATTTCCACTTCTTCAATTTCATAATGCTGTTCGATGCCCCGTTTAAGAGCGGCCTGCAAGGTTACCATAACCGTACTATCGACTATTTTTTCCGAAGGTTTAAAAAGAAGGATATTTTTATAGTCCTCGACATAGGGAACGATCCTTTGGGCAGTGTCTTTATTTATATCGTCAGTGTCATCATCGTCAGTATCCGATGTAGCTTCATTTTTCCCCCAACGCCCAGAAAGCGGGTCGATATTGAAGCCTTTTATGTTTTTGTCCTTTCGTCGTTTCCATCCGTAGTTGAGTCGCCACAATGTCGCGGTGGGAGCATAAATCAAGGTGCCAAAACACACATCATCATGGATTATCTCGCTTTCAATTATCTCATTTTTGTTTATCTTAAACATGGTTTGCAGTTCGTAGCCTATCCTCTGGCGTTCTTCATCATTTATGGAAATACGCATACGAGGACGAGTCTCCACCGTTTCAATTCTGTATATATTTGAAATTTGACTTTCAGCATCCAAAATAGAACCGCACAGTTCACAACATTCGTTCAAGAAATCTTCATCAATGTGCCCATGTCCGCATTCCTGACATATTTTCGCCGTTTGGGTTGAAAGCTTGGCTCCAGCGCTCACCTGTCCCGATGCAGTGTTTATTTTGGCCTTAAAAACCTGATACGTTTTTCCTTCGTGATAGATCAGGCTGTTTGGGCCAAACTCGGAGATACCCAAAAACCTTGGACGCGCAATCATCGCGCCCCTTTCCTCGGAAGCCAATGCTTTTTTCCCGCCGAAAGGTACCCACGCCATTAAAGGGAGGCGGGGAAAATTGTATCCTGGAAGGAAGCCCGCACTTGCTAGATAACGGTATGTGTAAAAGTCGGAATTTTGCCCGCTGGAAGACAAAAGCGTTTCGTATTGTTGAAATGCATCATTATATCGACGCTGGGCATCTTTTCGTTCTTTTGAAGAAGTATTGCTTTGGTTTACCAGCCTGTTTGCCGTGTCCATTTGCCGTTTCGTGGCTTTAAAAAGTTCACGCCAACGATCGAAGCTCTTATCGAAGGCATCAAAAATATCTTTATATTCATTCTCAATAAAACTATCGGTAAGCCATGAGACATTCTCCCCCAATGTTTGTCGCAAATCATTGCATATATTTTTTGCTTGTTTAATAGCTTTTTCAAGAGCTTCATTACTATTCATCAGTCCTGCATATTCAACTCGAATTGGAAGCAGTTCTTCTTCCGTATCAAGTATGTCTTTAATATTCGGAGATAGGTTGATACCAAGAGTTTGTAGCCAAATAGAATGCAAATGACTGCGGATAAGCTCCCTATTTGAAAGGTCAAAAAGGGGTGTTTTTACTTTTCCGTAAACCATATCGCTTTTATGGCTGAAAAACCATTGATCATGCGGGCTCAATGCGGCGCAATATGCGATAACCAATGCTGCCTGCCCTGAACGCCCCGCGCGTCCTCCACGTTGTGCATAATTCGCCGGTGTTGGCGGTACATTACGCATATAAACCGTGTTAAGAGAAGAAATATCTATACCCAACTCCATAGTGGGAGAGCAGTATAAAACAGGAAGCCGCTCAAGAGTTTTATTCAGTGCCTCTGATTGTTTTTGCCACCAGTTTTTATCGTTCTCCTCAAAACGGAAACGGGCTTCCAGAACTTCACGTGCCCGTGCCGCCACCTGTGCCGTATGTTCATGGGATTCATAACCGAACAGATTATGACTGCCTTGGGTGAGGTCTTTTGATGTTTGAACATAAAGTTCTCGGAAAAACTCATTGGCGTTTTTCTCTGTTTTTTCATTGCCCAATAAACGCCAGACAAGGATTCGGCTGTCAAGACAATAGCCTGTCATGGAACTACCTAGATTTTCCTGAATCACAAAACCGTATCTTCCCGCCCATTGCAGCATATTTTCAATAATGGCAGCGTAGTCATTGCCTTTCCATTTTGCGCTGTCTTCCTCAAATTCCGTACCTTTCCAAAAGAGATTGCGCTTTATCAACTGCACGATCCTTGAACGGGGACCGGCGCTAATAATCTCATCCCGTCTTCCATGCCACCCGTCGTTTATGGTTAATGCCAGATGACCGGTCGTGGAAAGTGCCTCATCATATGAAAAAACCCAAGGTTCGTTAAGGGCATTGGTGGATTTGTTCTTATGCTTCTCCTGTTCAACAGGGGACAAGAAGCGCGATGAAATACAAAGGTTTTTTTTCATTTCATCAAATAGCAGTTCAAATAATGACAATTTATTATCTGGGGAAAGCGATTCAACCTCTGGTAATAATATTCCACTGGTATCCGTTTCAAGATATTCGCTTAAATGGTCGTATTCTATTTTTATCAGATTTAACGCTTCCAAGGACGGATTATTATAACGCCAGCCTTTTCGGATGTCACGCAATAGGCGATATCCCAAGATAAATCTTAATGTACTTTGGGCATCTGCCTTAAGGTGTCCATATATATCTGGGTTTTGAAGATATTCGGCACGGGCCTCGTAGGCATCGCTATTGAAGCCAATAGCATTAAAGACCGCGTCGCTTAAATCGGCCTCGCGAAGTATACCTCCTGTATTTTTAAGAGCCGCCAGAAGACCGCTTCGTATTGTCAACAAAAAAATAAAATCATTAAAATGTCCAGATTGCAGGGCGGCATCCTGTCTGTTATCGGTGAACCCCAACAGCTTTCTTTGGGCCATGCCTTGGTCTTTAAAAAGATTATTAAGAATACCCAAAGTGAGCATGGTTGTTGCGGATGAACGGCCTTCCCCCGACAATCCAGAAAGACGGTTTATGTCTTTTCCTTTTGCCTCATGTGTTGTGGAACAATGAGGACAGAAACGAATCGCCCCTGGTATGTAATAATAAGAATTGCCTTCTGTTCCAGCCGTTTCTTTGCCATAAATATCTATATATTTTAACCTTGGAATATGCTTTGTATGTATTTTTTTTACCCGCTGTTCTCCACGGAAATCTTCGAACCAAAAATCGGGCAAATCCTCTTCTCCTTGATAATTTAGGGTGTCTTCGGCAGGAACAAGAAACCCGATTGTACTCTCGCTGTCTTTGGGAACAAGATTATCAATTTCACGAGGCTCCCATTTTCCATCGGTATTTTCTACGGGGATAAATTCCTGCCCGCATTCACGGCAAAAATATACAGGATATAGCAAGGCTTCTGGATTTTTGGGCGAATAACGCTGGGCATCTAAAGTAATATAGCGTTTGCCATTTGGTTCAAGCGTACATAGAACTTTACCCGGGCCAGAAATAAATTGATGAAGCTTAAAGGGAAACACCTGCTTCCCATCATCATTTTTCATGTTTTGGGATTCAAGAAAATATTCTTTCAAAATTTTCAAGGCATCTTCTTTATTTAATCTCGAAGCTTCCGTCAGTTTTTCAGCAGCTTCTTCAATCGAAATGGGTTTGGCTCTTTCTGGGGGCTTGGTGCCGACATGCTTTATTCCCATTGTCAGTTCCAGCCAAACGGCTAGAGGGTCATTTTTATAATTGACGGATTTTTGTTTATCATCTGATTTATTAAGAAGACGATTATGTAAAGATTCTTGAACATCTTTTAATGAGAGGGAGGCATCGGTTACACGTTCAAGCGTTTCCGAAATGACATTGGAAACAGGAACAATCTCCCCAAAAAGGTTCCCAGCAAAATCAGCGACGGCTTTCTTTTCATCCCCTTCCTCATTTGGTGATGCCATCGTTGCGGATGTTCCTATGCAGACAAGATTTTCCGTTTCCAACTGTTGTTTTATGCGACGAACAAGAAGAGCGACATCGCCACCTTGCCTGCCGCGGTATGTATGAATTTCATCCAAAACAAGATATTCAAGCCCCATGCAATTTGATATTACGGAACGATCTTCATCATTGTAGCGAGTAAGAAGCAATTCCATCATCATGTAGTTTGTAAGCAAAATATCTGGTGGGTTTTTTGCTATTTCTTCCCTGTCGTTTTTGCTTTCCTGCCCAGTATAACGCCCGAACGAAAACGGTTGTTTTCCTTCAGGGCTGTTTTCCTTAAAATTATCCAGATACTTATTTAGTTCTTCCATCTGACTATTTGCCAAGGCATTCATTGGGTAAATAATAATCGCCCGTGTTCTTGGGGTAGGATCCTTTTTCTTTGCCCGTATAACCGAATCGATTATTGGCAGAAAGAAAGCAAGGCTTTTGCCAGAGCCAGTACCAGTGGTTACCACAAAAGGCTTTTTTCTTTGGGCAACTGCCAAGGCTTCCTGTTGATGGGTATAAAGGTGAAAGCCGTGAAATATCTTTCCGCAAACGGGATGCAAGGTATTGTCCTTGACCAAACTCGCAACGGCGGATGCCTTTTTGAAGTTTGGGTTTATTTGGATAAGGGGGGCTGGCCAGTATCGTTTTTTAGCATATTCCGCATCAACCGCTTGCTTTATGTCCAGTGCCCTAATGGTGGTGAAGCTACGAGAGAAAAGACTGAAATTTTCCAGCACATCCTCATGAAAATCGAAAATACTAGGCATCGAATCCCCTTTATATGCCTTGATTTAAAATACCATGCAGATGGAATTCTTGGCGATACCACGATAAACTCGAATCCACAAATGCTTACAAACAATAATCCCCAGTCAAAACCTCCATCCCTATCTCCGAACCTGCCACCACAGCTTCTTCAACCACATCCTCTGGCGTTATTCGCAGGGGGGTGTGGCGGTTATCCCTGGTGCCGTCACCAAGCTGGCCCGAAAAGTTATGCCCCCAGGTCCACAGCGTACCGTCGCTTCCAACGGCCACGGTATGGGCCCAACCGCCAGATACCAGCACCCAGGCTGTTTCGGTTTCCAGTCGGGTGGGGGTGTTGCGCGGGGTCGTCGTGCCATCGCCAAGCCGCCCAGATCCATTGGAGCCCCAAGTCCACAGCGAGCCTTCGGTACAAAGGGCAATGGTATGGAACTCCCCTGTAAACACCGAAGCCCAATCCACAAGGGAATCCAGCCGTACAGGGGAATGGCGTTCGTCCGTTGTGCCATCGCCAAGCTGCCCGGAATGATTGCGGCCCCAGGCCCACAGCGAACCGTTAGCATCCAGGGCCATGGTATGCCAGCCGCCAGCGGACACGGCTATCCAGCTTGTACCATTGCCTACCTGGGTGGGGGTGCGACGTTCTGACGTGGTGCCGTCGCCAAGCTGGCCAAAGCGGTTATCACCCCAGGCCCACAGAGAGCCATCTGTACCTATGGCCGCAGTGTGGAAATTGCCTGCGGACACGGTCGCCCAATTCGTGTTATCTCCTATTTGCGTGGGAACACGGCGGGGAATCACCGTGCCGTCACCAAGATGTCCGTACCGGTTATACCCCCAAGCCCAAAGCGAGCCATCCGCCCTTATACCCATAGTGTGAGAAATTCCAGCGGACACGAAGGCCCAGTCGGTGTCCGTTCCGACCCGGACGGGGTTGCGGCGTTCGGCCCTGGTGCCGTCGCCAAGCTGGCTGGAAAAGTTACGGCCCCAGGCCCACAGCGAGCCGTCCGTCCTTATAGCTACAGTGTGAAAATTACCCGCAGATATCGAGTCCCAGTCCGTGTCCGTTCCAATTCGGATGGGGGAACGCCGCTGCGTCACCGTGCCATCGCCAAGCCGCCCAGATCCGTTATCCCCCCAAGCCCACAACGAGCCCTCCACCCCAATAGCCATGGAATGCCCCCCTCCAGCGTACACCGCCTTGACGAGGGCTATCTGCTCGCCAGGGCGAGACAGCAACAGGACAACCGCCGTTACAAGGACGGCAACAACCCCTAGAGCAATGACAACATGTAGTTTCGTAATCTTCACGGAAACCTCCTTAGAAATTTAAGGGACAGTGGTTCGTTAAAACCACTGTCCCCATCAACTACCCGTTAAGGTTGTGGGAAAAACATAGGCGGCACCACGGGCGGCGGAGTCCATGTCGGAGGCCTGGCTCGTACTGGTGGCGGGGGCAACGGTGACGGATCCTCGGCCTCCTGCACTGGAACCACGGGTATCACAACTGGGGCTGGGGTCGGAACAGGTGTCGGGATCGGAGTCGGAGCTGCCACAGGCGTAGGCGGTGGAACGGTAAAGAGAACCCTGACGCGCTCAACAGCCGTTCGGTGGTGCAGCTTTACTACCAGGGTCTGCTCGTCCGCGAAATAATCCCAACCAGAAATGTTAGCGCTGGTCTCGAAAGCGGGATTCCTGACCGTGTTCTGCCCATGCAACTGAAGCTGTACGAATGGCCTTACACCCTGGAGCATCACGTAATGGGATTCACCAACGGGGAAATCGACATAAAAATCCATAAAGTTGGCAGTCTGAACCGCCCTGACCGATCTGGCCGCCGTCCAGGCCCACACGCCGTCCACGCCAGTAGTCCTTGCGCGCGGCAGAAACTCGTTTTTGCCCATCATTCGGAACATGCTTCCCGAACCAATCCTTTCCACAGAGCCAGTCAAATTCCCGTTCGCGCCAGAGGTCAGCACAGCCGGGGCAGGATCCTCCAAGGATATAACCGAAAACACCAGGGATCGCCCAAGCCCGGCCCAGTCCTCGTTGCCAGTTTGCTCACCCCATTCGCGCAGGGCCATACCCAAACGCAGATTAAGCTCGACATCGGCCTGCCCATCGGGGGAGAATACCAGAACCTGATCCCCATTCTGCCGCAGACCGTCGGCGATAAGCTGCCTGGCCCTGACAGCAAGGGGCTCGAAGGGATTATTCACACCGGCACCCATGACCATATAGCTTTCCAACACCCCAGCACTCATGCCAAGGGTAATGGCGGAAGGCTCGATACTGAAGGCGGATGAAACAAAGCTATCAACCAAAGTGCCATGCCCGCGCACCATCAGGTATTCAATAAGATGATTCTTCGCAAAGAGACTGCCGTAATCCCTTCTGGCCAGAAGTTCGCCCACAAGACCAGCTTTACCCTGCGCGGCGAGAGCTTCCACACCGTGCCTCCAGGCACCGGCCCTTCCGTCAAACTGGAAAACGGAGGATTCCCAAGTACGGTTTTGGCTTTGGCCAAAGGCCAGGGGTATTGCGGGTGCCGACGTGGCATAAACACCGCGACGCAAAGCCTCGGCGCAGAAGGCGATCACCCTGTCCTCATCCACATTGGCGGGCATGTTTCTTCCCCAGGCATCGAAGTTACGATCGGTCCAGGCGGCAATCTCCCTGGAAAAAGCCTGGGCACTTGCCACTCTGGGAATGACAAAGTCGGCGGGATTATTCACTATTAGGTCTGGGATTACGCGGTAGAAGACGGTCGGGGTGCTGGCAAGAAGGACAAGCCGCCCCTCCGTAAGCTCCTGTGAATGGCGACTAAACCTATACCTAAGGCCGTCATACGCCACGCCAAGTATCCCCCTGGCATTATCCCAGGCAACGGAGGCCCGCCTGGGCCTAAAGGGAATCTCTATCGCGTCGATTCCTTCCGGAAATGTTCCACTTATACGCAACTCTGGCATCTCCTCCTGGGTGAAAGTGTAAAAGGAAAGCTCCACGCCAGAAGGCAGAGAGAAAATCGCCTCGTTTCCCGTCATGGCAAGGTATTCCGGAAGCACCTGATGCACCGTATTTTCCGAATCCACCAGCGAAAAGCCCCCGGCAACTCCAGGCGCGTAGACCAGCCGGAATTCCAGCCCGCCGAAGAACAGGTTCGCCCCTCCGTCCAGGCGAATCCAGCCAGGCCTGGAACTGCCCGCATACGCAGCCTCGCCGTTGAAGTAGCGACCGCTTATCGTCATGCCGCCAACCTGCCTGGAAAAAGTCCCGTAACGCGCAAACTGCATCGCACTTAGCAATACAAAAGACATAAGGCTTAAAAACAAAGCCCATGCAATTCGGGGAAAAATTCGCCTCTTCATAAGTAGACCCTCTATACCGCCATATTCGGTGCCTTTACGCGCACCTTACCACCAAAACCTCATTCGTGTATTATACTGTATTGTATGATGAGAATTAAAATCTGCCAAGTAGTTTTGGGGCTGTTTTTTCTGCCTGTAGCGATGTTCGTAGCAACCGTTTCGGCCCATGCCGGCACTGAGACATTGCTGACCGAGATTTCGGAGTTGGTGGCACAGCGGGACTTCCAAGCCGCCCTGGCCCTTTTTGACAGGATAGACGAGGACAGTACCGAGATACAACTTATGCGGGCCGCCGTCCTGAATTCGGCGGGACGCACCGCTGACGCACGCGCAATCGCCACCAGAATCGCTTCCGACAACCCGAATAACGTCAACGCGCTTAAGGTACTTGCCGCATCCGCCATGGTGGAAGGCAGAGACAGGGATCAGCGGAATCTTCTGGAACAGATGTTAAGGGTAGACCCGGAAAACCTTCAGGCCATTACCGAGCTTGGCTACAACGCCCTACGCGCGAGATCCCTACGGGCGGCCGCGACCCATTTTGACAGGGCATTGGCGATCAACCCCGATTACCCCCAGGCGTTGGTGGGAAGGGCAATCGTATACCGTTACAATCGCAACCCCAGACGTGCCGAGCAACTGCTGAACCAGGCCATAGCCCAAAACCCTGGCTGGGCGACACCATACCACGAAAGGGCGCGGCTGTACAGGGGGGCCGGCTTTAGGGAAGACGCGCTTAACGACCTTAACGCGGCCAGGGATCTGGAACCTGACAACCACTGGATATCCGTTGACCGCGCCATAACCCTTATGGAACTTGGTTTCAGGCAGGAAGCCCTGGAGGAATTCGATCATTCGATCGCGCTTGCCCCGAACAGCTTCCTTGCCCATGTCCACCGCGCCAGTCTTAGGGAAGCCGTTGGCGACCTGGCCGGGGCGGCGCAGGATCACCAGACCGTGATGAGGATTCGGCCGGACTACTTCTTTGCCGCCGAGGGGCTTGGTGTTATAAGGATGAAGGAAGGGCGGCACATCGAGGCCAGGGATGCGTTTTTGACCGCGCACAGGCAAGCCCCCAGGGAATTCCGCTATGCCCTGCTTGCCTCGGCCAACTGGATGCGCGGCGGACGGCAGACCGACCCCAGGCAGTTTCTTTCCCAGGTGCTTCGCACCGCCGAACGCGACTCGCCGGAATGGTTTCTGCTGCGGCTGTACCATGACCTTTCCGGCGACACCGACGTTATAGCAAGGATTCAACGAGAGCAGAACCTTGACGCGCGGGCGATGATGCTTTTCTACCTGGCCCTTTTCTACGACATACGCGGGAATACGAATCTTGCAAACAGGTTTTTCATGGAGTTCTCGGAGATGGGACGCAGGGGTACGGTGGAATGGAAGCTGAACGAGTGGATAATGGAGCAACGGGGGCTGGGGTTTAATTGAGCCTTAGGGAAGCACTGATTAAATCCAATGGGGATTTAATCAGTGCTACTTAACCGCATCTGCGCCATGCAGATGCAGGGGAACCGCTGAATTCCGCTTTAATCAGCGGTTCCTTAGTGCCACATAAAGTCTAAATTCACGGACACAATCTTGATCCTTGTATCCGCGATTAGGGCACCGAGCTTGATTTCAGCCAGGGTTGGGGATGTCGTCACCCAAACAAGGTTTACTTGGCACCACCCAACTGCCCGCAAGCCCCCATGACCCCCCGCCCCCTGCGGAATCGTCTGGTAACATTCAACCCAAGGGCTTTAAGGCGTTGCGTAAACCCTTCGGCTTCCGCCAGCGATGGTTCCCGCAGGGCCTTGCCCTCGAACTCCAGCCCTTTTACCGGGTTCCAGGGGATTAGGTTTACCGTTGCGTCCAGGCCATTGGCAAACCTAGCCATGTCCTGTGCATCCTTAACCCGTGTGTTGATCCCGCCCAGAAGTACCGCCTCTAAGGTTATCCTTCCGCCGCCGCGCTCCTGAAAATAGCGCAGTGCCTCTTTGACTTCGCTCAAGGGGTATTTTTCGGTAAACGGCATAAGCCGCCGTCTAAGCCCCTCATCCGCCGTGGTCAATGAAAGGGCCAGTCGCACTGCGGGGCCATTGTCGGCAAGGTCGGTTATGCCGCCGACAATACCGCAGGTGGAAACGGTTATTCGGCGGCGGGAAAAATTCATTCCTCGTTCGTCGCTTATGATCGCAAGCGCGGTACGCAACTGCTCTAGATTTAGAAGCGGCTCGCCCATGCCCATGACGACGATGTTTGAAATGGAAAGCCTCTGTGCTTGCCTTTCCGCTGTCGCCCTTTCAGCCCCTTTCTCAAGCAAGAAAAGCTGTTCAACGATTTCGGCAGAGCTAAGGTTTCGCACAAAACCCATGCTTCCGGTCTTGCAGAACACGCAACCAGCGGGGCAGCCCACCTGCGTGGAAAGACAGGCCGTGTGCCTATCGGCATCTACCAAAAGCACCGCTTCGATACAGGCCCCATCGGCAAAGCCGACGGCCAGTTTTACAGTGCCATCGTTTCCGCAGTGTCTGGTAACGCTGGTTTCGGGGCGAAGAAGGTAACGCTGGGCAAGGTCTTTTCGCAGGGCCAGTGGCAGATTGCCCATTTCGTCAAATGAGGCAATCCCCGAGGCAATCCATTTGAAAATCTGCGTCGCACGGAATCGCGGTTCAGGGGAAATCAGCCCCGCCAGCTCCTCCGGGGTCATGCCGCTTAGGACCGCGAGCCGCATGTTACCTATAGTTTTTCAAGCATTTCGGCGACATGGGGGTTGCGGACTCCCATTCGCTGGAAATCCTCCAGAACCTCAATCGCCTTGTGCTTATTCCCCATTTTCAAAAGACAGTCCGCAAGCTCTATGGTAATGCGGTGGTTCTTCGAGTCCTGCTGCATTAGCCTTTGCAGGGAAAGAACCGCGTCATTGTATTTCTTCTGGGACTTGGAGATAAGGGCAAGGCCCAGAACCGCGTATATGTCGAACTCAACATCAAGGGCGCGTTCGTAGTAATCCTGGGCCTTTTTGATATCCCCCAGGGTGCGGTATGCGTCGCCGGCGCGGGTAAGAATAACCTTGTTTCTGGGATCCTTCTCTAAAATGCGGTCCCAGTACACAAGGGCCCGTTCCTGCTGCCTTAGCCCACGATAACAGTCGGCAAGGCCGAAAGCCGCGTAGAAATTGTTGGGTTCCTTGTTTAATACCTGCTCAAAAAATGGAATACCATTGCTAAAGGTTTTAAGCTTGCGGTGGCAATTCCCTATCGAAGTCAACACCCGAATGTCAACGTTTTCGGGATTGATCTTCAGCATTTTCTCCCAATAGGACAGGGCTTCCTTGTATTCCTTGAAGTCGTAGTGTAGGTGTCCCAGTCCGATTATTGCATAAGGGTTATTTTCTTCCATTTCCAGCACCCGCAGAAAAACCGTCTTCGCGTTTTTCAAATCGCGGACCTTGCGGTAGGCATTCGCCACTCGGGTAAGGACGGTTATGTTCCTGTTGTCATGCATCAGGTACTGTTCCCATACCTCTATGGCTTTTTCGTACTGGTTTAGCGTTTTGTAGCAATCGGCCAACCCGAAAAGGGCATAGCTGTTGCCCGGGTGGTGGTCAAGACAACGTTGGTAATAGGCGGAAGCTTCTTGGCACGAGCCCTTTTTGCGAGCCGCATCCCCCATACCTACCAGCGCGTAGTTGTTGTTCTCGTCGATCCTAAGGATACTGGCAAAGCAGTCAATAGCCTCGACAATCTTGTTTTCCCTAAGCAGCCTATAGCCGTTCTTTGAAACCGAGGAGATTTCCGCAGGTCCGAACGTGGGACCGGAAAATGCGGGGCCTGCAAGTACATCCGAGCCGTCATCGAACGGCAACATCGCGTCGTCTTCATGCATCTCATGTGCGTTGTCGCTATTCTCAAAATCATTCATTTTTTGGCACCTCTTCTTCGCGGATTATATTTCGCATAAGATCAGCAATCTGCATAAACATGGGCTCACATTTGGTGCGATCTGGGGCTATCCAGTACATTCTAAGTGCATCGATAAAACGATTCTGCGACTTGTAATAGTCGCCCACCCTAGAAAGACCGTCCGAATAACCGGTAGTTTCGAAAATTCTTCGCGCCGCTTCAATGTCCCCCGAATTAAAAAGGGTATTACCCTTTCGATTCAACGCCACCTTTTGGGCGCTGGTTATACTGGGGGGGACGGTTGTTTTGACAAACGCATTCGAAGCTTCGAACTTGCCGAAGAGCTTTTTAAAATCCATCTGTAATCCATAAGTACCGCAAACCGTTGACTGCCCAACAGTCCGCTATCTTGTTGTAGTTTACCGCCTGCTCGTAAAAAAAGCAAGTTGGACTATTTGAGTGCCTCCGGCCTGAAAAAATCAACGACCGACCGCCCGTACTCACGGGACTCCGTCTTCCGCAACGCGATCTGCATGGCGGATATTTCCTCTGTTTGGCAGTCCCCTTGGGGACGGTGCAAAAGGACAACGCTTTCCTCTGTAACAAGCGGGGATGCGGCTATACGTGACAGCAGCTCCCATTTGAAACGATAGGGAAACGGTGGATCCAAAAATATACAATCAAAAGCCCTTTTCGCCCTAAGCACGTACAGTTCCGCGCTCATAAAACGACAGCTAATCCTAATCGGTGCTATCGAAACATTGTCCAGAAGCCTCTTTCGCTTGCCAGGATCGCTTTCCACGGCCTCGACATAAGTCGCCCCTCGGGATGCCGCTTCCAAGGCAATAATACCAGAACCCGAAAAAACATCAAGAAAAGAACGCCCGGCAAGATCCCCAAGACAGCCAAATACCGATTCCCGCATTTGGTCCATGCTTGGCCTGATTATTCCGCCGGGAACCTGTACCCGCCTGCCGCACAGGGTCCCCCCGGTAATCCGCAGGGTGCCACCGCGCGGGCCATTCCGTGCCGTTAGGTGCCTCCAAACAGAATCGACAGCTCGGTGGAGCTGACCACCGGTTCCGCCAAATCGGCCTGCGACGAAGTGCTGAACTTCTCGAAGACTTTCCTTCTGGCATTGCTGCCCTCGCGCAGCAGTATAATTCTGCCGCGCTCGGTAGAGGTAGCCCGTGAGGAAAATGCGTTGGACTCCAACAGGAATTCCGTAAGAAGCTGGCTGAATTGCCATTCGGTATCCGCCGCATAATCAACAACGCTGCTAGCGGCGTTGTTGGCGGTACCGTCGGCATCGGTGTCGATTGAACCTTCCTGCTCGCTGTCTTCGGTTATCTGCTGGGCAAGCGTGGTAAGCACATTGTCTATAAAAGCAATGTCGTCCAAACATCTTTCCATGAATAGCTCACCTGGAGGATTCAATCGCATGGTATCCCGCACCATTCGGATGCGGATATTAAGTATGAAAATGGTATCCTCAAAGCCCACAGTGTTCATAGTAATGTATCGGCACTTTACAGGCGGGCCATGACCCTGGCTACCAGTTCCCCGTAACACCGTTCTTCCTCGCTGGCCTGTGACAGGAAGGGGTCCTCGTCCGTTGGGCAAAGTACCCGCTCCATCTCCTGCGCGTTTCGAAAGGTCGCCTTTTTAAAGGCGTTGCGAAAGTCCTTTTCCCTTGTTTCGTAAACCTTGTCGCTTATCAGGCGGCGGGTTTCCAGGGAGGCGGCAAGCTCCTGTTTTAACAGCGGCGCGCTGACAAGAGGTTCGTCATCGGCTTTGCCAGGACGGTCGTTCAGCATGGAAAACACCGCCCAAGCATGACGGGCTTTGTCCATTGGATATGCCTCCTGCCATTGGGCATAGACCTGATGAATCGCGTCCCATGTTTCCAATTTTCCGTCGCCTATTTCCCCGCGAAGTTCGTCCACGCGGAAAGCCGGCACGATCTGCCCGCCCATGTTCACCCAGTCCTTTACCCGCTTCGCTGGGGTTCGTTCCGCGGAAAAGACCAGTTCCCCGGTACCCAAAAGCGCGGCCATTCCGTCGTAATTCAGGTCGGGCCGTTCATCCATGAAAAAGGCCAGGGTCTTTACGGCGTACCAGCGAAGCATCTGTCTATAGGCTACAATGCCTTCCCGCGGGCGTAGAATTACCTGCCCGCGTTTGCTGTGTTCCAAATGACGGCACGGGATAAGGTTTTCGTTAAGCACATCGTCCGAACTTGTCGTGTCGTCCGACGAAAGCCCCTCATCGCCAAGCCAGGTTTCCAGCATCGCGATTGCCGAAATTATTTCCTCCGCTGTATCCGGGGCCAGGTAGTCCGTCTCTATGTGCTGCGCCTTTACCACGCGCTGATCGCGGCGGCGTACCTTCCACGAGTTTCGCTCCAAAGCATACAGGTTGTGTACCCAGTAATAGGCGGGCATAAGTTCCAGCCTGTTTTTGTAGGTGTTGTTGCTTAGCAGGGAAAATGGCATAGGGATGTTAAGTTCCGCAGGGTATTCCCCTTTCGCGATAAGGACGAAGGAGGCAAAGCAACTTGAGTGCTTAAGCGAAACGGCAAGGCCCGGCCAGAACCCCCGTTTCGCGCGAATCTCGCCGTCATTGGCCCGGCTGTTGTGGTTGCTGCCTATGGTCGCCGCCGCCGCCATGTTCGACATTCCCTGCACAAGGCTGGCGATAAGGAACGAGTTGTTGTGGTGTTGTTCGTGCATGGGGAAGATCAGGTTGTTGAGAATCTCGCAGCATGACACCGTGGAGTTGTCGCCCATCACCGAATGGACAAGTCGTGCGCCGTATTTTAGATTGCAGTTTCTACCCATGACAAAGCGCACGGCCTTGGATCCGTAGAAAATACGACACCCGTACCCGACTATTCCATTGACCATCTCCACACCCTCGCCTATCTGGGTGGGCTCCTGTTTGGAGGACAAAATCGTCAGGTTTTTGAGCTTGTTCGCCCCTTTGATATAGGCATGGCTGCCAATCGCCACGTCCTTGATTATCGTACAGCTTTTGATTACCGAACGGTCACCCACGGTTCCATAGCTACCCCTGTGGCCTCCGTAACGCTTCTGCGTTATTTTCGTAAGCCTATCCGTAAGTTCCTTGTCGTCACGATATGCCGCCCAAAGAAAGGCATCGGCAGGTATAATATCCTCGAAAGGCAATATCGGCCGACCGCCGGCCTCGTTCATGACCTCTATCCACACGCGCACGCTTTCGTCCTCGCCATCCTTGAGCGATCCGTTGCCGAATTTGGCGTGATTGGTCGTCTGCATCTCGTTAATACAGGAAAGTATGCAACCGTTGCCGATAATGTAGTGCGAAATGTACGAACAGTCCTGAATCGCAACGTCGTCGCCAATGTCACAGGAGATTATCGTGCTGTTCCGTATGCCGCTTGGCACGCAAAAGTCGTGGAACTTCAGAGCCACGCTTCGCAACGCGCCAAGTCTGACCAGGCCGTAAAAGCTGGAGCCGCGAATCAACGAAGGCTCAAAGGGATCGCTTACAAGCAGGCTATCCCAGTCCTGGCAGTAGTTCCCGTTCCGCACAAGGATTTCGGTTTCGGCGCGGCTTAGCCTGCGCCACTGTTGCCCGTCTTGGCGGGAATTCTGTTGGGCGTTGCGAAGCCAGTATTCATCCTTGCCCTGTGGCAAAAAGTCCTGTGGTATAAAATCGTAGCCGTAACGGTCGGCGGGCAGAAAAACGGTTTTTTCCATTATATATTTACATCCCCCCACCAAACACTGTGGAAATGTAGGTTCCCAGACATAACGTTCAGGCGCTTTACCTGGGAAACATAGCCATAGCGGATATAAACGAAGTATTCCGTAACCCGCCCCGTAAGCTCGTATCTGAAAATCGGATGCCCGGTATCGCCCCAGTCAGGATGCCGAATCGTGTCGTTTCGTATCGTCACAAGTCTGCGGTCAAGATATTCGCCCAGGTCGCGGTATGCAAATGAGTCAAAATCTGGACGCAAGGATGGGGGTGGCCAGGATTCGAACAGCGGAACATCGGGCCTTCTTTCGGCCTCGAGCCGTCCGCGCACGTAGGCATCCGCTTCATCTTGGCTGGTAAAGAAGATAATCGTGGCCAGATCGTTTACCGGACGGATAACCTCGTACCATTGCATACGCGAGTTGAAGAAATAAACCCCTGACGGACAGGGAATCTCGCTGGAGAATATACTAAACGGGGTGGCGACCATTCGACCGACAATACCGTCATCTTCCGGAACGGGTGGCGCGACCTCTACCGTGCGACACCCGACCAATAACGCGACTCCAAGCAACATAGCTGGAGCAATCAACCTTTTCACAACTTTCCTGCCTATTGTTCTTCGGGCGAAAAAATCCGCGCAAAAGCCGAGCCCGGCTTTTTTAGCACCCTGGAACCTCTGGTAATTTTGCACAGGGAGATACCAAAGTTCTTGGAGATTTCCCTGTGAGGGACCTTTCGTTTAAGATCCTTGACCAGAGCCCACCTTGCGGCAATATCCGCTATTTCCGCAGGGGTTAGTAGGCAATGGAGAAAGTCCACGATAAAGCCACTGTCGTCTGTCTTTGCCAGGGCGGTGGCAATCTCGGCAATGTTCTCCTCCACCCTAGGGTCATTGACATCCATAACGGGGATTATAGCGTATTTTGGTAAATTAGAAAAGCGGGTTCTTGCCCTTGACAGCAATTTAAAGTTTCAACCGTAATGTAACCTTGGAAATGGCAGACACTTGGAGTGAGCTTGCTTTTGGTTTCCTAATACCATTTTCGGCTCTCCTGTTGATTCTGTTTGTCTTCTGTACCGGGCAAAAACGGAAAGATATGCTGGTTTGTGCGGTGAAACAGATGGGAATAGCCCTGTTTTACCCCAAAAATTTGTAACTTTGAATTGCTGCATATTGCCAGCACTATCATCGCAAACGACCCTGGGGAGGTACCTGGGTACCGAAAAGGCTCCAGGGGCGTGGGAAACGTCAGTCTACGGCGAATATTACGGTAGGCTCGGCATTACGATAAAGCGTTACGGTGTAGATGAGGAAATTCGGGCCCGGGGCGTTCCATACTATAATGGACATGCTGGCTAGCCCCCTGACGTCGAAGTCGGGATTGCTGCCCACAAATCCGGATCCATAGAAACCGAGCGGCTCGGTAATTTCCACATACATAGTAAAAGCGCCACCGCTTTACACCAGCGAGTAACCACCTCCGTCACCGGCAAGATTTACATCTCGTGGTGTGTGGTCATCGCCAACTCCGCGAAAGTGATTGGCTATATTGCTGTTTTTATCCATGTAATACCCCACTTTATATCATGATACCGGATGTGAAAATTGATTTCCGTGGCCCTTACGGGGCCGGACTTCCCCTCAAGGCGCGCTATTTCCGCAAACATCTTAAGCCAGTCGCTAAGGCCCTTCAGTCACAGATTCTCGTCGGCCGATAGCTCCATGTTGTCGATTATCTGGATCGGCAGCGTGTCCCCATCTGCACTATAAACCCCGGGCCGCTTTTTTTCAACGGCGAACCCGCGCTTTTCGCGAAGATAGTCCAGAAGGTTCCGGGGATGGCGGCTTTCAACAAAGGTCAGCGTTATGTCGGTTATGTCCACCCCTCTTTCCATCGACGCGTACAGGTAGGAGGCGTAGCCGTGGACCTTCAGGAAGTCATCGACCGACACGTAGTCGCCCGGGCTTTTGTACTCGACCAGGTTGACCGCCCTGAATATCTGAGCGATGTTCTTGTCGATGCGCACGTCCCTTGCCTTTTTGATAATCATGACGTCTATCTTCAGGGGCCTGGTGGTTAGGGGATGCTCGAATACGAAGCTTAGTTCTTTTTCGTACTCGTCAAGTTCGAGCCTGATGGCGTTGCAGAAGGCCGGGTGCCACAGGGTGTCGGCCGGTTTGTTTTTTTCCTTTTCGGGTTCGTTGTTTGTGTCCACCGATGGAGTATACCTCTTTCGCACGGGATGGGGTAATGGGGGAAGGGTAGGCACGCGGGTACCTGACGCGGAAAACGTCTAGAGGGTCTGTGGGGATTCCTTTTTGCGCGACAAACGAACAAATTGACAGGCTTGCAATTTTCGATTAAACTACCGGCAGAGACAACAAAATGACAGGATGGGATATTTTGATTTGGGCATCTGAAAAGCTTTCTGACCGAGCTTACCAGCATTCTGCTGGACAAGGACGTAATAAACAACACGGACAAGGCAAGTCTCGACAACCAGCTTTGAAGTCTGTAGTGTAATCGGTAACGATAAGGACTCCCGTTTTTTCCAAAATTTGGGCGGGATTTTTTGCCCTTCGCTTGCAACACCCCATGCTATAATCATGCCACACAAGATCAAACGGGGAAGGGTATTATGGCGGAAAAACTGAATCGAAACTTTCTTGCGGGCGGGCGTTTGGGCAACGGCATCGAGGCGGGCACGACGACGCAACTGCCGGTTAGGGTGCTGCAGTTCGGCGAGGGCAATTTCTTGCGGGCCTTCGTGGACCTCATGATAGACGAGCTTAACGAGAAGGGGCTGTTCGCTGGCAGGGTCGCGGTGGTGCAGCCAATAGCCCAGGGCATGGCCGACATGATAAACGCCCAGGACGGGCTTTACACCGTGGTACTGCGCGGGTACGAGAATAGGCGGGAGGTTATCCGCAAACGGGTCGTTTCCTGCATCGACACCTGCGTAAACCCCTACACGGATTTCGACTCGTACATAGCGGCCGCGACAAACCCGGATCTGCGC
>Ga0209755_10001654_pt1 | contig 33753 bp, 29 predicted proteins | sample TergutCo191P1_FD_187301 | JGI IMG/M metagenome (GOLD analysis project Ga0209755, IMG submission 187301) | Cornitermes sp. P1 segment gut microbial communities from Petit-Saut dam, French Guiana - Co191P1 (SPAdes) (version 2) | ecosystem: Host-associated > Arthropoda: Insects > Digestive system... | reverse complement strand
TTGCGGATATGGGGCGGTATATCGTGCCGGTGCGCGAACTGAAAAGCTCGCCGCGCAAGTGGAAGTATTTCAACAAATACAAATGCAATCAAAAACCTTCGTTCTGAGGCTTAAGTTGATGATGTTGTGACAGGCACCTTTTTACTACCTTGGGGTAAATGTAAAATTGCTGGGTTTCGCCCACTTGACATGATATATATCACGGTATATATTCAAGGTAGGGGGATGTTATGCAAACCGCATGTTTATTTGCGAACGGCAGAAGCCAGGCCGTAAGGCTTCCCAAGGAATATCAGTTTCAGGGGGACAGAGTGTCCATTCGGAAAGTCGGGGAAGCCGTGGTCTTGTTTCCCGTTGACAAGGAATGGGAAGTGTTTCTGCAAGGACTGAACGGTTTTTCCGACGACTTCATGTCCGAAGGAAGGCAGCAAGGGAGCCATGAGGAAAGGAAATCGCTGTAATGTACATGCTCGACACGGATATTTGCATATACATTATCAACAAACGGACGGAAAACGTGTTGCGGCGACTGCAAGAGAAAAAAGGGAAGGGGCTGTTCATCTCGACGATAACGCTGTCGGAACTGGAGTTCGAGATTGAAAACAGCGGCAACAAAGAAAAAAACAGGATGGCGTTGCTGGGGTTTTTGGCGATCATGGGCATAAAGCATTTTGACGAAAACGCGGCCAGGGAATACGGGATTGTGAAAAAAGATTTAAGGGACAGGGGATGCATGATAGGCCCTATGGATATGTTAATCGGGGCTCACGCAAAATCACAGGGCATGACGCTTGTCACAAACAATGCCGATGAATTTTTGCGGATAAAAGAGCTGGCCGTGGAAAATTGGTCGTGAGCAGTAAAGGAAGGCGCGAGGTGTCAGTCTTGAATTTTTAACCTCACTGCGCAGGGCGACCAGTAAGTGCGTTTGCCCTGCCCCGGTCGCAGCTTGCTTGAGAACGCCGCCCCAAAATGCTATAGTTAGGGTGAGCCATTATGCTTATCAAGGGTGGACGGAACAAGGGAATGGAAGTTGAGCTGACAAAAGAGGGCAAAAAGGGATACGCCAAGTTGAATCAGCCTATCAAGATCTCCAACCCGATCCCCATCAACACCGCCGAGAAGAACAAAAATATACAATACGCCACTAAAAACAAGGGGGTAAATAACGTGGCCATAGCCATAAGCGGCGCGGGGCGTGTAGCGGGGCCAACCAAGAAAAACGCAAGCGCGGTGCCAATTCCCATGCCGTTCGCTATCATTGCATTGACAAACGGTATCACGCCGCCGCCGCAGGTGTTCATCGGCAAGCCCACCAAAGCCCCGACAAGTACGGATCGCATCCTGCCTGCCCGGAATAAGTAAATCAACAGATCATCGGGTATAAACACCACCACGGCCGCGCCCATCAATACGCCGATAAGCAAAAAAGCCCCCACGCCTTTTAGGGTTTTAAGGCAATTAACAAAATATTGCTTGACGGCCAATAATTTCTTCTCCCTGTTAAGAATCTTGCCCGCACCGTCATCATAGTGTTTAATGCTTTTTCTGACTATAAATCTTTGGGGGATGCAATATACCAACAACCCTGTTACGACACTGAAAACAAACACGGCAATTATACGCGCGATTGCCATACCTGGCCCGATACCGAAAAATGTCATTACAAAAAGCTGCGGGTTCATTAGGGCGGAGCTTGCCAAAAATGCGACAATCGGCGCGACATGGACTTTGCTTTTGTATAATTCGATTACTATGGGAATTGTCCCGTAAGTGCAAAGCGGGGATATTATACCTATGAAGGATGCCATGACCACGGATTTGATCGGCGATTTTGATACCCATTTGTAAATGGTTTTTGTCCATGACGCGAATTTCAACAACTCGCCCAGCATTATTCCCACAAGAAAATACGGAAGGAACGCAAGTAAGGTATCTAAACCTTCCCGCAGAAAAATAGGGATTAACGCTAGGAACCGCTCAAAAGTCAAAATTACCTAATTACTGTTGTGTACGCCACCGCATTTGCCATAAAGCGGGTATACGCATATACCCTTATATTATCGCCGTTTGACAAGTCCGAAGCGTCCAAAACTATCGCACCCAAAACATCGCTAAACCTTCCGGCAAAGTCCCCGTTGACATAAACCGCCACCGTATTGGTATTGGCACAAACGGCAAGGTTTAACACAAGGTTTTGACCGGCAAGTACCGCCGATTGAATCGCCACCGTAGGCGCGGCTAACTGTCCCGCCGTAAGCCTACTTCCGCTAGTCGCCGGCAAGCCCCCTGCAAAGTGCTCCCTTATATCATCGACTTTGATATTCCCGCGAACGGAAATATTTTCGGGATTCCCGCGTACAGGTATTCTCGGTCTGTCCGGGTGTGTGCCGACCTCGCCCCTCTCTGCCACGAACATTAAATGCTCGATCGTGGAATAGTTAAAATTCATTATATTTGCCTGGACGATATCAGCCGCGAGAGCGTCTCTTGAGGCAAGTATACTGCGCATGTTTTTCTGGGCCGCGGTTACCGCAGCGTTGCCTTGCGGAACAGGCCCGTGTTCAAGCCCCTGCAATGCGTCAACTATCGTAAAGTGCGCGGGAATAACGGAAAAATAATCGGCGGTAAATTGACATACATGGCGCGAACCATGCTGCACCATGGCATTTCGCCCAATGTTAGTGGCGCTTACTCCGTAAACCCTTGGCGGAGCCGCGCCTATTCCAACATTTTTAATACTGCCGGTAATAACCGTGGTACCATGATGTTTAAGAACTGGAATGCTGATAAGAGCGTCCGCATTGTACATTCTTGTACTAACGTAATAAACACCGTATATAAAATAAGCGGTAAAGGGGGCGGAACCGAACCACGCACCACCTGACGGTGTCGTATAATGAGGATTCGCCAGCGTAACCCTTGTAAAATACGGCTGGTTGGCAGGATGACTCCCCTGCTTGGGGCCATGCCATGTGCCCTCGCTTTCAAGGGCGATAATCTCATCCACAGATGTAAGATTTGCCGCGGTAAACCCCAGGTTGTTAAAATTAACCGTTGTAGCGTTGGCGCCGTATGGCGAAGCGCTTCCTTCCATGACCAGTATAGTACCTGTCGGGCCAACGATTTCCCGTACAATCTGGGCCGTGGCCTGTACCACCCGCCAATCGGTGACGACACCATTCACAAACGGGTTAAGATGGGCACCTGCCCCTCCCCAATTAGACCAGGAAGTTACCAGATTCGGTTTAAGTACAACCGTATTGCCTTCCGCCACGATACCTTCAAGCCCGCCTGCAAATTCGATGGCCTCCCTAACCAAGGCCAGTATATCATCATAGGTAAGTTGTGTTGCCAGATCCCTATTTGTCGATTGCACTAATGAAACCACCGAATACGTGGCCGACGGATCCGGCATTACGGCCCAACGGGCAAGCAATGTAGCCCCATCGTCCAAGTCCAAATCCCTTACGGGGGTAAGGTTTGCGTCATAATACTTTGCACCGCCCGTTTGCGTGTTAAAAAATCCAGCAAATATATAGCCGTCCCGTATGGGGGCTTCCGTGGTAAGAACCGGCATAAGCTCCCAAAATAATGCCGTTATGGAAGTGGGCCCCCCTATGCCGCCATTAGGGTCAAAGTTAACCGTTTGGGCCGCGCCTATTTGTACCCAGCGGGCGTATAAGGTACTGTCTTCCTGTCTGCTCCAACTCCGTTCGGGGGTTAAAGCGAGATCATAATACCTTGTCCCGCCCATTGGCGTGTCAAAGAATCCGGCAAATATATACCCGTCCCGTGTGGGGGCTTCCCCAGTAAGGGCTGGCATTAATTCACCATATCTTGCTATTACCGAAATCGGCCCTCCAGTACCGCTGTTGGCGTCAAAGGTAATTGTAATAGTCTGGGCATCAGGTTCGTTTGCACAAGCAAAAACTAAGATAGCGGCAACCAGGGCAATTACAATTAAGGGCAGGGGTTTTTTCATAAAATTATTCTCCTTACTGGCATTAATCATAAAAGCCTGTAATCAAAATTCGGGCGGCTTTCCAACCGCCGATCTTACGGTAATGATGCCTTTTTTTTGAAGCATTGTCAAGCGGCACGAATGGCAGCGCGGCGCAAGAAAAAATACGCATCGCTTTGTGCCCCTCGGCAAAACTAGAAAACGGCGTTATAAAAATACTGGATGAATACACGGGCAAAATAACGGACACAGTCAAAATAATTGTCTGGAAGAAAAGCCAGGGCGGGTCAAAAGCGATATGCTATTGCCCCCACAATGAGTACAAAAGGTTGGTGTACTTTCTTGACTGTAACCCGCGCGCCTCGGAATTTAGTCCACACTAAACCCTGTCGTTATCGGTATGCCATACCAATATTCCCCATCGGAACGATAAAACACTCTTAAAACAGTACCATCCGTGAACGTAACGTCCACAATAAAAACCTGATTCATTTCTACCCACATCGGATAGTTATCAAAAGGAAGCCAATATCCATTTGTCGGCTTGCCGCTAAAGTCGTCGTAAGCGTTTTCCAAACGCCAAAAACTCCGCGACACAATATCTCTGAACGCGGTAAAGTCCGTGCCGAAATATGACGCTTCGTAGTCCACATTATTTATCGAAATTGTATCCACCCTTATTGGGTCAGTTGGCAAAGTAAGCCATATCAAATCTGTCGTATGCAAAGAATCGCCGTAACGCTCCCTCAAACGTTCTGCCAATGTCGGAATATCAAGAAGCCTCGTCACGCTGTAATCGTAAAAACCTAATCTGGTATGTGATGCGCCAAATATTCCCATAACATTCTGGTCGCCTAATCTATCGAATGCACGGATAAAGTTCTCTACCATTGCGGTTACGCGAAACCCATGACCCTGAGTCCTACGAAAATTTTCTTGACTTTTTTCACCTTGCTCAATGGCCTCCAAGGTCAGCAAGTACCGCTCGGTACCTTGCATATTGTTGTCCCGAAGATACTGCAAAAAACGTTCGCCTGTAGACCAATATTGATGACCGACATCCACACCATGAAAAATCGTTTCGGGAAACTCCCTTTTTATTGTCCTGTAAAACATCAGAACATAAGGGCTATGCGCAAGGGTTCCAGCCCAATCATCAAATAGTTCGTACAATATGTCATCATTGTCCGCTTGCATCCACATATTCAAAAACTCGGCCGTAAAAAAACCAAATTCAATAAACATGTGCCGCATATTCTGGTTGTGGTAGTATTCATACCAAATTTCAAGTTGCCTGTTTATTATTCTCTCGACACCATGCGCTTCCCCGTACAAGAAAATTTGACCCGTCGATCTTTCCGTGCGTATTTCAATTGAAGCGCAAGCTGTTGCGATTATCAGCGTTGCCAAAGCAAGAAAAGAGACTTTTTTACCAACCAGCGATTTTTGCCCTTGTTTCATAACCACCCCTTTATAGCAGAAAATTCGCCGTTGCTTCCATATCAAGGATATGCTCTGCAACACTGCCAATATTATCCCATACCCCGCCGAAAGTCAACAGAATAATTGCCGGGAGTTTTTCAGGAAACCCGCGCCCACCACCCCGCCCTGCCAAACACCTTGAAAACATACACATGCGGCGGCGGTATAGCGGCGAACCGCGTAGCCGCTTTTGGCTTTGGGGTGGGAAAGGCCCTGGAAAATTGTAAGTACTGTCACTGCCCCATAAAAGGGCTTCTTAGCACCGAATCGTCAAGGATTATGGCAATACGGCCTTCCCGCAACAGGTTGCGGTTTTCAGGCGTGGAGATAATCATCAGCGCATCCTCCCGGCTTATGATGGGATCGGTCGGGGTTACGCCGAAAGCACCCCTGGCGAAAACCCGCAGCGGACGCTCGCCCACAACGGCGGTAAGCTCGGGGGAAAGCCCTGTCGGGCCTCCCGCAAAAATTCCCTGGCGGCAGAAGTAGCGAACCATCGCGCCGACGTTCGGGTTTAGCATGTTCCGCTCAAAGATAAGGTTCATCTGGGTGTCCCATATCTTGGGAAACAGTGCCGGGCGAACCAAGTCGCCCCCCTGCCTTCCGTGAATCGGCTGCATGTCCGATGCGATGATGACAATCCCCGTAAAGGCCGGGGCAGGCACCGGGCTGAGTGTCCTGGGTATGTCTACCGGCTGCCTGTGGCGAATAAATGCCCTGCTAATCCCGACAATGCCCAGGGTATAGAAGGCCGAAAGCCTGTCAAAGCCCGGCGAAAGTGCCGGCGGCACGGCACGGGCCTGCAAGGCAAGGCTTTCCAGCTCAAAAAGGCACCACTCCCCGCGCGCTATGAGATCCCCAACGGTCGAGGCGGAATCAACCTGTACGTTCATGATTTCGGGGCGAATCAGCCGGAGGTACTCGGAGGCAAGTATCGCCTCGCCCTGCATCCTGCCGGCCGGCATTCTAATCCCCGCCGATGCTAAATCAAGGGAAATTACCGCATTTATCTCCATCCTTTCCCATTCAATCGCCCCGTTTATGCCGACCTGGGCCTGACCAAAAGAGAACACGCCGCTCAATAGCAGAAAACTCGCCAGGAATATCCCTTTTACGCAAAACCACCTCATGCCTTTTTTCCTCTCATTGTTCAATTATCGGCACTCTTAGGGTTCTTCCTATGGATAGAATTTGGTTTAATTCCATGTTGTTTGCCATCGCCAGTTCCTGGGGGTTGACGTTGAAGCGCCTTGCCAGGGACCACAGGGTGTCACCCTGGCTTACTACGTGGGTCGCGTTGAAGGGCCTGCTAAGCCTCACCGGCTGTCTTACAAAGGGCTCCACTTCCATCATAACCGGGATGACAATGGTTTCGCCTGGCCTAAGAACCCTGCTCCGTATGCCAGGATTGTGTTGTTCAATCGTGGCAACGGATACGCCGTAATGGCGGGACAGGGCGTACAGGGTGTCGCCCGGCTGTATCCTGTAGCGGTAATACCGTACCAAGACCATCTCGTCCCTTGCCAGGAGGCTGGAAATTGCCTGCACGCTTGCCGTGGGGACCACTATTTCGCGCGAGGGATCCGCAGGGGTAATCCCGTGCAGCAGTTCCAGGTTAAGGCGGCGAAGCAGGTTCCTGTCCGTCCCCGTCTCCGCGGCAATTACGTCCAGCGATACCTGTCTCCCCGGTTGAATAGCCGTCCAGTCTATGCCTTCGGGCCACCAATCGATGCCGTAACGCCGCGCGTTGGCAATGACATAGGCCGCGGCCACAATCCTGGGGACAAAGCGGGTCGTTTCCTGGCTAATCTCCCTTCTTGTGGCAAGCTCCCAGTAGTCGGTAGTTCCCGCCCTCTGCGTCGCCCGCCTCAGTCCGTTGGGCCCCATGTTGTACGCGGCAAAGGCCAAGGCCCAGCACCCGAAGTTCCGGTAGTGCCCGTCCAGCTTTCTAAGCGCGGCGACCGTCGCCCTGCGAAAATCTCGGCGCTCGTCCAGCATATCGTTGACCCTTAAGCCGAAGGGCTCGATGCTGTTCATCATGAACTGCCAGATACCCATCGCCCCCGAGCGGCTGAGTGCCGTGCCAATGTAGTCCGACTCGATGAACGGCACAAAGATAAGCTCCGGTGGCAGCCCTTGCCGTTCGATTTCCTCCCTGACGAAAGGAATGTACGTATGCCCGTTCCTGATAACCGAATGAAGCCACGCAACACCGTTGGGCGTTGTGTACCTTCTGATGTAGTACCTTGTAAGCGCCCGGTCCAAGTGCTCGGGGATAAGAATGCTGGAGGGCGGGGAAGGCGGCGGTGAACGGTGGGGGAACATCGAGGGGTTGAAATCTCCAGGCTCGCTGCGCAGGGGGCGGCTGGGGCCATGAAGGGTCGTGCGTTGGGGGACATCGGCATACAAAGGGAGGCTGGCTGTTTGCACAATATATGGGGGGGTGTATGCATGCCCCCATATTGCCTGTTGTGGATACTGTGACGACTCTTCCATCGTGGGGATTGCCTGGACACTTGCAATCCCCACCACGAGATACAGGAGGCATAGCATCCTGCACGTTTTGTTTGTCATCAACATTTTATTTCTCCTTTTGCCCCCGCGCTTAGGTTTTGCGGGAGCAATTTCATTTCCTAAAAGCTTTCCCCGAAGTATATGCCGACCCATTCCCAGCGGCCGTGAACCGCAGGGTCGGAAGGGAAATGTATCCTTCTAAAGTAAAAATACCAGACGGAGACAGCCTGGGGCCAGCCCCATGTCCTAAGATAGGCCTCGTAAGAATTGGAACGTTCATGGAACCTGTCCGCATACCTAATACGGACACCCCGCATGAAATGAAGGATATTGAAAGGCTGCCTGCTGATAATATCATCATGTCCCCATGAACGGGTGAAAAAATTGACCCCTGCCTGCATGTTCCTCAACTGGACGGCGTTGTTGGTATCGAAGGCATTACGCACGGCGGCTGCAAGTGCGGGAAGGCTTTCGAAGGTCCAGTTTCTGGCCGAATTGTGAAAATTCACCTGGTGCCTGGCGTGGCGTTCGGCCTTGGGAAAACCCGGGACCACCGGGCTTCCATGGGCCAGGAAGTTGGCATAAGCCTGTATCGAGCCATCCCAGTTGCCTATCCCCTCGTAGGCCTGGGCGAGCCTGAACCAGATTACCCCCAGATCGATGTCCCCAGGGAAACGGGAAAGCAGTTCATGGTAATACCATACCTGCTGTAGGGGATCGTTGTCTAGCTCTATAAGCCGCAAAAGGCAGGCCAGGTGAATCGATGCCCCGTTGATGATCAAATCGGGGTAATTTTTCACGATTAAGTCGAAGTATCTAGCCGCTATCGGAAAGGAGCCCTGCCGCATGTAGGCATACGCTATCATCAAGAGGTGGTGGCTGTTGTAGGGGTCGTCGGGGAACCTTACCGTCCGCTCCCCCAGAAAGTGGATTAGCCTGCCGTATTCCCCTTCCCTGAAAAAATTGTTGGATATTTCCCTGATTACTGCAAAGTTTTCCTCTGGCGAGCTGTTTTCGGCATCAAGCATTGCGAACAGCATCTTAAGATGCTCCCTGTTTTCACGGGAGCCGACCAAAAAATGCGGGTTGATTCTGGGTTCGTCCTGGTTTCTAAACGCGGTAGCGGAAACGGTTGCAAGCGCGGCGATGACCACAATGATCGGTACTACGATAACCATGCTTCCTGGTTTTGCTATCCCCATTGATATACCTTTTCCATACTGCTATACTACACATTATGCCCCGTTTTGCAAGCCGTCGGTCCGCCGCCAGGCTTATTTTTATTATCGGCCTTCTCCTTATGCTTCTTGGCAGTACTTTTCTGATAGGCTCCCCGGTAGGGGTTTCGCAGGCTTCGGTGCATGTTTCCTTCCTACTGCTTGCCCTTGGCATAAGCTGTGCCATTGCAGCCCTAAGAATCAACCGTCGCTCGCTGTACCTGTTTTTTGCCGCGCTGTTTTTTCAGGCCGGGCTGTTTTTTTTCCTAAACGGCATAGGCGTTTTGCCCATGGAGCTTAGGAAGGTATGGCCGCTGCTTTCGGTTTTTGCAGGTGTCGCGATTCTTCCCGCAGGCTGGCACCGCTACGAGGCAATCAAGGTAAACTATGTCGTCCTGGCGGCGGCTTTTATCATTTTAGGTTCAATCCTTATGGTTTTCTCGCTGGGCATGGTTGACTTTTCGTTCGCCCGGTTTATCCTTGACTGGTGGCCACTTTTGTTGTTGATGTCGGGTCTTGTCCTGGTGCTTGCCGCGCTTAGTTCCAAGCGCACCAGGGGCTTGAAAAGGTGAAGGGCTTGGTGGCTTTTCGCCTGGATTTGTGTTACCTTTAATGGGAGGAGCTAGACATGAAGAAATACGTTTGTGTATGCGGATACGAGTATGATCCCGAAGTGGGTGATCCTGACAACGGCGTACAGCCGGGGACGGCCTTTGAGGATCTTCCGTCGGATTGGGTATGTCCCGTATGTAATGCTGGGGCAGATTCGTTTTCCCCAGCTTCGTAAACTGCCATGCTTTCTAGGGAAAACTTTATTTTTACCATAGGCTACGACGGCCCCGTCGCGGTAGTGGATGGTAAGGCAAAAAAACGCTATGGTTCCCTTTCGACCAGGGAACTTGCCGAAAAGGGGCTTTTTCGTGCGGCATATTCATCGGCGGTTTGGTCGAAGGATCCTGCGGACATGGATGCCGTAGTGGAGACATATAACAGTATTAGCGGAGCTTCGCTTACGGTTGATTCCTTGTTGGATCGCTTTTTTGGGGTTTTCCCTGTGAAGGTTAGCCGCTCGGTGGTGTTGTAGACCGCTCTGCGGCGGGGTGGTTGATTTCGGCGCGTTGGGGGGCGTGCGGTTTGAGCCGAGGGTTGTGGGCGCTGCGGTTTTATTGGCACACGCCGCTTGGTTGAGGGGCTTTGGCTTGGGTTGCACCGCGATGCTGGGTTATTGGCGCACACTGCTCAGGCTAAAGCCTTCGCGCCTTTTGTCGCATATAGTGGCGTTTTGTGTTGCTACAATGTGCTAAATTTGGGATCTACACGGCTTGCGCCGTGCGTTTTGTTATTGGGGGGTGCCCTGGTTTCGACTGGTACGATTCGGGGTGCAGATTGCAGGTGGAGCGCCCGTCTCCTGATCGGGCAAAAATTTAACTGCCAACAATAACCGCAGTTACGATTTCGCCTTAGCTGCGTAATCGCGTGGAACCGCCCCGCCGCCCTGAGGGTCGGCTTCCGCGTTGCAATCAGGGCTGGCCCCGCCGTCGCTCCCGGAGGCGACGGGGCAAGATTTCCCGGGATACGGGTTGGCCGCGCGCTGTTTAGCCAAGCCTTCCCCGACAATTGGATAAACGGCTAAACCTGTAGACGTTTGCGTTTCGCGTATTAGGACGCGGGTTCGACTCCCGCCACCTCCATGTTAAGTGTTGGGCTAATTCCTTGTACAACAAGGAATTAGCCCAACTAAAACGGTCTAAAAATTGGGTTGGCAGGAAGAAATGGGGCATGTTTCTTCCATAAAAAATATAGTACGCTATTCTGTAGCCGTTAATTCTTTTAGAATCTTTTTGTATGTATCAAAATGCTCGTATTTTTTAAATTCTTCTATTTTGTCCTCAGGCAAGTATCCCAAAAACCGCTCCACATATGGTAGAATATTTTTTAGAACGCCTTCCAAATTCGCATTTTTGCTTTGGTATGATATATCACATGGTTCATCAACATCTTTGACAATGTTTTCAGACCATTTGCCCTTTCTGGCAAATATGTTCTGAATAACGTCATTTAGGGTCAATGATTCGCCTGTATCCGAAACATGCACAGATGGTTTATACATCAATGATGATTCAAGGCGACTTGAATATAACTGTACCGTTTCGTCGAATAAGTTAAACAACCTTGTAAACTGGCTACATTTATGACTTACATTGTTTATCTTATTCACAATGGCTTCTATTTCGGTATTTACATGCGCTGATTGATTCTTGTATTCCATTTGGAATGATTTGTTTATATCATTTAGCAAGTCTTGGCTTTTGGTGCAGTATTGTATCGAAGCGGCCGAAGCATCTATTTTTTGTATAAAGTCGGTAAAATAATCATTGCACTGCTTAACATTATTTTTCAGTATAGCAAGTAAGGACAAATATGTATCCCTGTTATCCAATAAAGACACACAATCATCTTTTTGCATCTGCATATAATCACTTATCCTGGAGCACACAGAACCGACTACGATATGATTACTATTTATTTTATCGAGCAAGTTATTGATGTTTTCCCCCGCGAAGGCAAATATCTTTTCCCTGTTTGCCTTGGCAGCATAATAGTCGTTTGCCGAGTTAAAAGCCATTTGATAGCCAGGCTCGCGGTCTTTTGCAGAAACCCATCCCTGCCTACTATCCCCTCCATGCCAGCCTTTAATTGTTTCGATCAAAAGAGATAGTAAAATAAATGAGCTTAATACAATTAAAGGCGTGTTATCACGTCCTATGTTTACCCATGTCCTTACAATCACTGCCAAAACACTTATTATCGACATTGGTATATTCAAAGTATTAAATGCCCTATCCGCAAGAACCTTGTACAGTGGCATTTTTTGTATACTCCGTTTTCGAGCAATTATATCAAAGGCAAATGACAGTATACCACATAGAGACAAAATAATATAAAGCAAAATAATAATGTCAACAAAGACATCAAATGCAGAAGTGTTCATGCTCCTTCCTTGAACTTCTCCGTGTATTCATTGTAGCAATCTTCAAGTTTTTTATTTTCCTGTATCAAAATTGCCAAAGCATCCTCCACCTGCCTAACATCAATAGTCGCAGAATGTATTTGGTTAAATTTAGCACACATCGCAGAAAAACGCTCGTAAGAATCGCCTAAAGTTTGAATGGTTTTCTTGAGCGCTGATTCTACTAAGACAAAAGTACTGTCAATGTTTTTTTCAAGTGTTATTGTAATTTGCTGAAGGTGCTCCAGTTCTGCGAAGTGTGATTTTTCACTGTGATAGGAAAATTTATCTCGTATCTCTTTAAGCAAAGATGCATTCTCATTAATAGCGTCTATGGTCGGTTTTGGAATGGAAACCAATTCACTTATACCAGATAAGGCTGTATTTATATTAGTGGTAATTTGCCCATAGCCACTATTTAGTTCCATTGTTGTCTCAATACCAGATTGCAAAGCATTAAGTATATTCTGATTCGAAACAGATTCATCTGCTTCCTTGCATTTTATGAATTCGTCTAGTCTTTCTGTTAGCAATGCAGTATGGTTTTCTATATTTTCTTCAAGGGTCAATTTCATTTCAATAAATTTTGACAAGAGGTTTGACATGGCGTTATGTGCTGCTAAGCTGGAATAATCATTTTTAATAGTTGTTCTAATTTCATGGATTGCAATCAAATCAAAATTCAAGATCTTGTCATACCATGTCCTAAAAAAAACCTCCCTGAATTTCATGAGTCTGTTCTTGAGTACGATGTTAATCACAAAGACCAGAACACAGCACAACAACTGTATGCGTAAAATCTCATAAAAAGAACCGCTTTCCAAAATTATCGATATTATGGATGGGAAAAAACTACACAAAAGCAGTATAGAAAAAAAGCGATCGTAGGTGTGTTTTAAGATGGAGAGATATGATTCTGGATTGTATCTTTTGCCACTGTTTGCATCATCACATATTAATTGAAATATTCTCACAATAATATTGTATTTTTTTGTCCATTTGCCAATTCCAATATTCCCAATAAATTCATCGCAATTCGTGCCTATTGAGAACACATTGCTGTTGCTGTCTATACGTGGCTTAAGCTCCAAACCTTCCAGCTCTACCATCTTTTTATGAATTGAAGTACGCCAGAACAATATTACAAGAGGCAATAAATACAAAGCACAAAACCAAATTAAAAAGAATGTCGGAATCATCATAATACATCCAGTTTTCCAGGAAAGTTTATATAGCCTTTGTCATTCATTTCGCATGGTCTAGTTATCTTTATTCTGTTACTACCTTTTTCCCGTAACATAGCACCATTCATTTCATACAAGGTACTAATGTCCGTCATCTGATCGAAAAAATTGGGGTTAGGAAACAAATATTTCTCTCGGTCGTTAAAGTTGCATATCCACCTTGTTTGTTCGGATGTTGGCTGCAAATCTTGATGTGTGCGTATTTTAAGATCGCCGCTAAGATATTTAAAACCAGATGGCAGTGACGACGATCCTGGGTTGGATGATGCCCATCGATTAAAATCTTCCATTGCCCTGCTGTTAAACACCTGGTTTTGCCGATGCTCAACTGGTTTTGCGGTTTGAGCAAATGGCTTCTTGCTACCTACAGTTTCCTCCAGCTCCCGAATTTTTTCTTCATACCTGTTTCTTTCTTGTTGGAAATGAATATTATCGTTATATACCGATTTGTGTTCTTTTCTAAGTCGATCGTTTTCTTTCTTCAAATCCTCGTTGCTGTTTTGTGCTTGCGCATAATACTGTTCTAAAATGGAATTTTTCGCGTCTCGCTGTCGTAAGGCCTCTTCATATTCAATGTTTCTTTTAGAAAGCAAGTCTTTTTCTTTTTGTAGGTTTTCCACAATTGCCTTTGCGTTTGTTAAATTAGTATTTAAAGTTCCGATGTTCAATTTCTGGGTATGAATTGCATCATCTTTCTGCCGCAAGCTTGCCTCATATACTATGTTTTTTTCTGAAAGCTGCTCTTTCTCTGCCAGCAAGCGTTGGTTCTGACTCCTTAAACCAGCGATTTCATTATTCATTTTACTAAAATTAATCTTAGTCTCTTGTTCGAACTGCTGTTCTATATTTTTCATAGCTTCACTAACAATTCCCGAAAATTTCCTAATGGTGTCTTGGGAGAAAGCGTTAAAGTGTGGATTAAGCTGTGAAGTTAGATACGAGATGATGCCATCTTCATTTATAGCCATATTATTTTACATCGCCCCCAAAAAATTAAAGTAAAACAAGTTCCCCAGGAAAATTGATGAAACCAGAATCCGTCATCTCGCATGCCTTGATTACCTGTATCCTGTTTTGCCCTTTGGGTTTAAGACCATCGACAGACATTGCATACATTCTGGAAATATCCGTCATCGGGTCAAAAGAATTTGGGTTTGGGAAAAGGTATTTTTTCTCACCGATTTTGTTGATAATCCATTTTGCTGTATCTACAGTTGTTTCAGTCAGCACCTGAGAAGCTCTCATCTTCGGCTCTTCCCTTACATAAGAAAATCCAGAGGGCAATCTTGACCCTGGGTTTTTTGCCCAGATATTGAACAAGTCAATAGGATCGTTGGAGCCACTCCGTGTTGCCTCCCGCACAGCAGCTTCGCTGCTGGTAAGGGATTTTAACTCCCTAATTTCACGGGAGTACCCATCTTCAAGCCTGTCCACTTTGGCTTTAAGATCGCATATCTCGGTCTCAATTGCACTCACTCCACTCTTAAGGATGCGCGTATCATTTTCAAGTTTTTGCGTTGTGGCGGTTACAAGTTCAAGCTCATTTTCCGTGTTTGTTGGAACAGACTGCATTGATTCAGTATTGGTTTTCTTTGACACTTTGGCACTAGTACCTTTTTTAAGAAAAGACAATACCAAGCTAACAAGAGCCAGCAACAAGGCGGCAAGTGCCATAAAAGGGGAAAGAAGCACAATCTTATCATGAATCGCTTGCCTTTTGCCCACTTCTGGATCTTCCAGTAGTTCTACAGAGATAGTTCTATATAAGGCCATGCCTAACAAGCTGCGAGCAGTATCATCATTTTCATGAACAAAGTATACTTTCACGATATACTCGGTGTCATCTGTAAAGCCTTGCAAAGAAATGCTGTTTTCACCCGGAGGGACATGCACGGAGCGTAGCTCATAGCCATCTATGTTGTATACAATAACCACATGCCGATATACTGAATCCATTGGCTCCCAGGACACCCTAAGCTGTCCCCTAGCATCCGCAGTTACTTCTATGTCATCTAACTGGGGATCGTCTGCCGATATCTCAGACGCTTCATCTGCACCAGCCAGATCGTTCTGCGCATATACATGCGAAGTAAAACCAAGAAACATTGCCGCAATTAAAATACGATTTAGATACACCTTGCGGTTCTTCCTCATTTTAAGCACTCCTTAAGAAAGACATCCAGGATAACAATAAACGGCGGATCGAAGCGACCACTGGAACGCACGTTTTCAAATTGTGTGTTTATTTGGCTACGAAGATCCTTTTTCATCCCGTTGACACTGTCTATTGAGACAGGTGGCATGTCTCCACGAGTTTTTGCAGCGACACTGTTAAAAAATTGGATAAATTCATCCAGTGCATCAATGTTCTGGTCGATTTTGACGGACAGTTCACTTGGATCCCTAAATGGATCTTCGTAAGGATTCACAAACTTGTCTTTAATTTCATGGGGCTTTCCGTCTTTGGTTACCTCCACCTCACTGCCAAGAAATATTTCCGGATCCTTTTCCTCAAGTTTTTTTGTATGCGTTCCAGTCTGATGATCCAGATTGCATATTAGCCCTATCGCCGTTTCCGTTTTTGCTGATTCCGATTCAAACTGCTGTTTGAACCTCACCGATATGCCTTCGGGGCTGGCATAGCTCTTTGTCTTCTCCGCGATGAGGTTTTGTGCTTCCTCATACAGAAAACTGCAGTATTCCCTAATCCAGTCCGTCAACTTTGAGCCTTTTCCCGAAAGACCAAGGATAATTGTCTGGCCGATCTCATCCTTGTCAATGCCTTTCTTATTTAGCAACTCGGCAACAATGTTGGCAATATAAAAAATAAGACCAGAATAAGCAATGAAAACCCTGTATGTGAATCTTTCAAATGCAGCCTTATTTTCGCCCTGCAATGCAATAAGCCTATCCCAGAACGTATCGTAAAATTCAAACAAAACAGTTTCGATAAAGAATTTCGCCTTATCATCGTCCGAAGCACCTTTATACACAAGCATTGTGCCAATACGATCGTCCTCCGCCTTCCCTACCTCATCCAAAACACTTCCCGTGTACAGAAGCTCCAACAAGGGGGTAATAAACATATCCCTAGAGGCAAAGCGAATGGAACTTTGAAAAACATATTTGTCCTTTACGCATATCGACACATCGCTTGTACCGCCACCTATGTCAAGACATAGGAATACCGTTTCACGCGGATTCTTGTACTTGAAATAGTATGCGGCGGCAATGCTCTCGGTAATCAAGTGTCCATTATCATACTCGTTTTTTATTCCCGTTTCTTTGGCTATGTTTTCCGTGATTTTCGAAAGCATACCGCCAAAAGCACCTCTGTTTCTTCCAGAAAATGCGGTGGGATACGAGAAAAACCAGTTTATTTTGTGAGCACCCCTGCTGGCAGCCTTGTAAGCAATCTGCGTCATAAGCTGATTAAGGAATTTGCCCGTATAAGTGGTATCCCCTTCCCATTTGATATTTGTGTGGAGCCGCTCGCGTCGCTTGCCTTCGGGATCGCTGTTTACAAGGCGGAGATTCTTATAATTATGCCAGAAAATACGCCCTGTCGTAAAAAGGGTCCTTTCGGTATCTCTTTCGGTTTCATCCAGCAACTCATAGGTAGTGGTGTAACCTTTCTGATTAAGCGTCTGCTCATCTATGAAGCATTGTTCCAGGTAGTCTCTGGGGCCAAAATCGGCAAGAATCCCAATGGCGTTGTCTTCCTCATTAGAATCCCTTGGAGGCTCATCCTGACCCTCGACCCATTTATATTCCGGAAGAAGTTGTATAAACCTGGGGTCGGGATGTGCCCGCGTCGTAAAATATGCAGTGGTCGATGTGGTGCCAAAGTCCAAGCCGACATTCCATGTAATACCTTCTTTCTGCTCATGAACCTTCTCTGGCTTCTTAAGAAAAATAGCGCCACGATATATGTCCCCGTCTTGCGTTTTTTCGAAAAGCTTAAAGGCAATCGGCAGATCCGAGGATCGCCTGTAAGATATGTCCCTTTGGGCATTGCTTACGGAAGAAAGTTTTTGCGGGGATCCAGACCATCTCTGGCTTCTATTCTCCTCGTTTTCATCGTCCGTATCGCCGTCAAAAAAGGGCTTTATCTCCATGACAGGAACCCCAGGCCTGTATCGTGGTTCCACACATAAGTAATTATACCTTTGCCACAGGTTGTTATCATCATTTTTCACGGCTTTTGCAAATGGCCAGACAGCCCAAAACGGCAGCCTGCCTTTGTCGATAGTTAAGCAAACATTCTTAGCCCCCCGATCTTCAAGCGAATCCGATGTCATAATCCGATATGTTTTAGTAACGGTGTGGCTACCCATCTTTCCTTCTATTTTAAGTTGCAAGGAAACCTTTATGTTTTCCCGATCAAGGCTGGCAGTAAGGTTATTGTTCAGTTCTTCCATCGAGTACATTGCAAGTAGCTTTTTGTCAATCGGCCAAACCACCTCATAATCCTGCAATGAAAATGAAACTCCATGAGAAAGCGATTCAAAACCATTTTTACTGTTTTCCTTCATCACCATGACCATGGTATCGCACAGAAGCGAGTTGGCATGGACAAGCCTTAGCCCGTTCTGTCGGGTTCCATCCAACTCCTCTATTTTTGAAGGAACCATCATGTTAAAGAGGATGGGGTTCTTTTTGTCGTCGGTTATGTAGATACTTGCCGCCTCGGAACTTGCCGAACTTATGCTGGCAATCTCCTGCCCTATAAGCACCGTCCTTTCACCTTTGATACCCTTCAATTCAAAAGGCAGCTCAATGGCCCCTCCATTTTTCTCGGGTATCATATTTTCGAAAACATCCCAGGCAGAAAGCACATTTGTGTCGGTTGGTATGGCAATGTCGGCATTGCTATACGAAAAATTATCCAAATCCAAATCACCCCTGAATCTTTTTATCAAGTCGCTTAACTCCTTGATAAGATCCTTCGATGTGGTTGTTTTGGAAATTTCGCTTATGAGCTCACCTAAAGCTTTCAGGAATATGCTCAATGCAAATTTTGAGTTCTTGTTGTACGTCAGGCTCTGATCCTTAAAGTAGGTGTCGGGACTCGCAAATCCATCGCTCTCGTCAATAATTGCCGGGGCAATTCTGCGTAGCTCCGCTTTTGTAATGCCGTCAAAAGAGTATGTTGGGCAGACCAGCGTGTTGTTTGCCAAGAATGCTATCGTTTTACCTTTAAGCTGCACGTATGGGCTGCGAACCCATTCCTGATTTTCAAAAACATAGTTAATGGGTTTTAGGTTGTCCCTGACAACATTGAAAAACCCATTGCTATCGTCCTCTATTTTAACAAGCTCAAGCGTATTGTAATTATTGACTTTCCGTAAAGCAAGCAAGGTAATCATTGCGCACCATTGCCTGTATGCTTCGGTATTGACCCCTGAAAATTTTTCTTTTGTTAGGGTAAGCTCGTTCATTATAAAAATCGACCATGGCGAGGGAATGGAAATATCGTTCCTGGTAAAATTGCCGCTTGTCATGGGCAAGCCATCTGCAATATTCAGCAACAATTTAATGGAATCCGATGACCACATTTTCCCAGGCTCGGCCTCGGAACGTTGAAGACCAGCATCGTTTTCCCTCGAAAAATAAGGTGCATTGATGTAATCGTGTACAACAGGCTTGCCCTTTTTTCCAAGCCCAAAAATACCGCCTTTGGGCGTTTTGCCAACTATCTCATATAGTGTTGAAAACAAGGCGACAAAGCCCTTTTCAGCAGGACGCTTACTGGCCAAGTCACTATACAGTTTCTCCGAGCGTATCCCATCGTTTTGCTCAACAACCAGCTCGTCAAAACCAACTATTTTTCCGTTCATTACAGGCTGGTTATCAAAAAGCTGAGAATAATAGGCATTAAAGAGCTTAACCCGTCCATCTGGTTCCCACTTCATTTTTCCAGTGTTATGGTCAATCTCCCTTTGGTTTTCTTTGTGTAGATCATACATCCATTTCAGAAATCGTTTACAGTAAGCAAAAATGTTTTGGTAAACAAAATTGTTGTTGCTATCCCGCTTGGTTTCAAGCCCACCGTCATCGGTTGCATAATAATTTCGCCAACTACTTATGCTCTTACCAGAAAGAAGCTCGCCATATAGAATCTTATTGTAAAATATGGCTATCTTGGTAAATAGTTGCATTCCACTAGGCAGATCCTGATTGTTGTTTTGTATCATTTTCCATGTATAATAATACTTGCTGCCACCTTTTTCGGCTTCTCTTTCGGCAGTCCTTATCTTGCGAGTGGGATCGACGCTTTTTGGCTCCCGTACAAAATCAAGGGTTGCCAAAGCTGCAAATAATTCCATGGGGTGAGCCTTATTGCGCTGGTTTACAGATCCCCTGGAAGATGCCTCATTCGAAAAATTGACATCAGGCTCACCAATCACATAAAGGGCGTCCACCATCTCGTCTTGTCGTTGATCATTATAGTAATACAATGCTGCCTTTGCTTTTACGTGAAATGTAGAAGAATTCGGCTGTAGTACACCCTCCTCTTTTATCTCCCCCAATGTATTAAAATAAGGGGCAAGCATAAGCGAGGCCACGTTAAATGGATTGGTTGACCCTTTGCGTTTTTCATTAAGCTCCTGCAGAACAACGGGAATTGACGAAGCGCCTGTACCCCCGAAAATTGAACCTGCAATCATCACAAATTCATTGTCATTAATACCTGACAGAAACTCCTTCCATGTATTATCCCCACGGATAATATCTTTAACGATTACGGTCCCAATTGAAGTATGCCCGTAAAACCCCTGATCGAATTCCTCCCTGATTTCATCATCGGTGTACAAAAAACGGAGGAGTTTTTCAGTTTGTGTCCCATCATACTGAACGGTATTAAAGGTCTTGCCAAGGCTACTTTTCCCATCATGGTAAAGACGTAAATTCAAGGATGGGATTACCGGTTGAATATCTACCAGACCCAGCTCGCTGCATCCGCCAAGGGCCCCATAAAATTTCTCGTATTCGCTTAATGTAGTTTTGGTCTGGGAAAGGTTCCCATTAGAATCATCGGCATCGATGGTCAAAACACGTATCTGACCAACCTTACCCTTGAAAGCCCCACAAGCGGCAATATGGATGAGTGCCTGGAGAACTTTATGTCCCGTTCCACCCACAGCAACAAAATGCAAAGTCTTGAGATTAGACATATTACTCTCCTTGTTACCAAACTTGTTTTAATGCGAAAACCAGAACGGGCGTATGTAGGCAGGCGCAACCAACCTAGACCCAATAACAAACGGAACCAAAGAGCTTAACGCGCACAGACCTATCATTACACCCAGCAGCGAGCCGTTAAACACAAACCTTGTGTGGGCAATAATTGGTATAAGCAACATAATGATAAGATTGACAAAAAAGCCCATATAGAATTGCTTTTGCTTTGCACTTGGATCAAGGCCGCCTATTGCCGCAGGGATAATCATGAGCAACAGAAAATTTGCCAATATCGTAACAATCGTGATAGTCCTCATCCAAGCAATGCCCGCGCCACCGCCACCAAGGTGTACGTTTAACCATGCCATCTCCATGGGCAACATGACCCCAGTTTCGCTTAGGTGACCATCGACCACAAACAAGAAAATGAGAAACGCAATAATGGGCAACAGGATAAGAACCGGCAAGGCTTTAAGGGATGATTTAAAAAAGGTACCAAACACACGACACTCCTTCTGTTTATATGAAACTTATCTTCGTCTAACCAAATACAGCTCACCGAACCACGCGGGGCGGTTGCTGTTCCTATTATACGCAACTACAATATCGTTGTACACCCTTCTTAGTCCCAGGACACGAAGCCTATCCCCGCGTTCGTAAGCCTCTTCGAATTCACCGATGGTCTCGGCGTTTTTTTCCATAACCCAGGCTGGGATAATCGCCTCCGCCTGGACATGGTAGGAAACCCTGTAAAAACCGGACGCAAAGGCACCGTGGTTTCTCGTCTCGCCTATCAGGTGAAGCCTGCGGAAAAACCGGTCGCCTGCCCCCACAGGGTACGGTATAGCCCGGAAGGTAAAATGGTCGCCAGCCGCCGCCCCGAAATCGGATATTGTACCCGGGCTAACCACCCCCGTTTCGCCAGCGTGAAACCTTATTTGTGTGGCAACATTAAAATTAAAACCACCCAAGGCCATATCCGTCAAGACAGCCGAATAACGGGAACCGACCCCGCCCATCACCTGGTACGCCTCAACACCTGCGGGCACGGGACTCGTCCCATCCCATGTAAACAAACCCAATTGCCTGTTGTCAAGCTGCCGCAGGTTCACCATGTAAAATTTGGCGGAATCAGACTCAAAAAGCCTGTGGTTCTGAATCATCCTAAACTCGCCAGTCTCAGGGGAAACAACCCTTTCCGCAGAGCCATCCACCAAAAAAACGGTATGGTTAAACATTATTCCGCCACCGACAAGATCCGAAAACAATCTTTCCGAGTACTGGGCAACCTCCAAACCGCTTCCAATGATTAGGATGAAAAATGTTGACCTTGTTAGGCCTGTCGGTGTCTGTGTCAGCCCTGGCCCAGGGAAAGGCAGAGGACGGCCTTGCATATCATAACCCAGTACATCCCATACAACTCCATTGAATTCGGATTCCACCGCAAACATCGCTCCGGACAAGCCCTTGTCAAATGCAGCCTGGAAGAACCTGGAAAAAACCAAAGGATCATCCGCCTCGTACAAATCAGTGACTACGACATATAGGCTCCTGGCATCAGGATCAATTGAGTCATGGATGTAATTGTTGAGCGCGAAAAACGGTCGCCTCGGAATACCCGCTCTTACCCAAGTCCCGCGATAGGGCCCGTCTCCGTAAAAACCCGACCACCTTAGCCCGCGTGCGCCGTGGGCTAAGGTGGCTCTCCCCAATCTCCCGATTTGCACAGTCCCGTATACATAATAGAAGCTATCTGCTGCAGGCCAGAGGGAATCGCCCACCCCCCAAATCATAGGTATTGTTCTTATGTATGCAGAATCAGGTACGGTCGCAAACCCCCGCATTGAAAATGTCCTGTCAAAAAAATAGCGAATCTGAAGCGGCCTGGTATCTTCACCGGGAATGGTTAACTCCGCAGGATTCGCCGGCTCCGCCGTTTCCAAAAACACCCTTGCTGGCCTGCCGCAGGCGGCAAATACGAGCACAAATCCAAGCAGAAGCAATATCAGAATCCATCGTCGAGCAAATATCAGCGAGCACCCATCTTTTGGGGATACATGTCTGGTTGCAATTGAAACTACAGGAATTGAATTCACAAAGTCTCCTTTCATATTATCAAGGAAATGTCCAGATCATACGCACAGTTTTTAGGGCAATTCGATACAAGACACCAATCTATGATATACTACTATATAAATGCCTTAGTTGTAAAGCGCAAATCTAAAAGTTTGCATAAATTCAAAGTTTTGCATGTAATTTGACGCTCGAAACGCCATACATTGTTGAAAAGAATTAGGCTAAAAGCCTGTATGTGTGCATGTTTTCGCTATTGGCTTCAGGACTGGGATCCATTTTGCTACCAAAAATCTAAACATTATGCATTTTATCAAAATTTTGAATTAACAGTCGGAATTTTTGGAAGGCCTTGACAACTGATATTTCGTCTTATATCATGTATGACCGTATGTTCGTATTTGGCAAAACGTGTATCACTATGGTTTATCTTTCCATTCGAAAACCAACACTAAGTTTATAGTACTTTTACATAAACATTTTCGGTCATTTTTTGGTAATGTTGGATCATGTTTTAGAAGGCTTTTCATGGGGCTAGAATAAGGAGGAAGAACATGAGCTTCACAGACATTTTCTCTGCTGCTAAAGAAGGAACTGTTGAGGATATTCGGCATTTTGTGGAAGGGAAAGGTATCAATGTCAACGAAAAAGACAATGATGGCAGTACCCTGCTACACCATGCCGCCCATAACCCCAATGTGGAAGAAATGCTAAGATACCTTGTTTCCCAAGGCGCGGTTGTCGATGCGAATGACATTAGGGTTCGGGTCATGCTTGATGCCGCAATAGACATTGGAAACGAGAAATTAGTCACGACTCTTATTTCCGCAGGAATAGATGTCAATGCAAAGAATGCCCATGGTCTGACTCCGTTTGAACTCGCAAAGGCAAAGGGAAATGCGACGATAGTGCAGTACCTTCTTTCCTGTATACATCTGGAAGAACGTGAATGCTACCTCGCCCAGAAAAAAGAAGATAATGAAAGGAAACATCGAGAGCTTGAAGAATGCGAACAGCGTAAGGAAAAAGAGAGAAAAGAAAAAAGGCAACAGGAACATCGTGAGGCAGAACAAACGAAACAGAGGAAACGTCAGGAAAAACTAGGTGGCGCAAAAGGGCGTCGATATAAAATTGGACGCACAATGGCTCTTCTTCTGGCAACGCTTGCTGTCGGCATGGGTTTTACCATAGAAAACTTATGCCCAGATTCGTACATTTCAGTTCTTACTTCTTTTCTTTTGGCTATATATACGCTACCTTTCTTGCTTATATTTCTTTCAGGCAAATCTAGCAAGGGACGAAGAATTACATTTTTAATTGTGAGCATATTTTTGAATTTATGGCTATTTAGCACCTACAACAGTTCGCTCTGCTGTGCTGCGAAAATATATATTGGGACTGCAATGTGTATCAGTTATTTGGCAGCGTGTATATTGGCAATGGTTTTTCCAAGGAATTTAACACAGGGGTCTACAAGAGCGAATATGGCGGGAGTTGCCCTGAGTATTGTTGCTCTAGTTGCAGCAATAATAATCAACTTAAATTCAACAGGAAACCTAACACAACGGCAGATTTCAGCACCGTCCGCTGCTTATGCAACTGTTACAACTTATGTGCTAAATGTTCGCACTGGGCCATCAGCAGGCCACGGCATTCAAGATAGCCTTTCTGAAAATACCAGGGTTGAAATAATACAAAGAGTTGCCAATCCGTGGGTGCGTATTAGATATGGTGATGGAAGAACTGGGTATGTAAATGGCAATTTTTTATCAGAATAGGGTGCTCTCTGGTATTTGCTATCGCCTTGTTACCCTTACATTGTCGTCAAACGCATTTATTCCAATGTAAGTAATGCCGTGTGGAATGGAAACGTTTGTCAGTTGGTTATTGCTAAACGCAAACCTTCCAATACGGGAAACTCCGTTGCCAATAGAAACGCTTGTCAGTTGGTTATTGCTAAACGCACCGCCTTCAATACGGGAAACCCCGTTGGGTATGGACAGGCTTGTAAGTCGATTATTGTTAAACGCCCAAATGCCAATATAGGAAACGCTGTTGGGAATGGAAACTCTGGTCAGTTGATTATTGCTAAACGCATTGCTGCCTATATAGGAAACGCCGTGTGGAATAGATACGCTTGTCAGTTGGTTATTGCTAAACGCCCGCTCCCCGATGTAGGAAACACCGCTGCCAATAGAAACGCTTGTCAATTGGTTATTGCTAAATGCGCCACTTTCAATACGGGAAACGCTATCATCAATAGAGACACTTGTCAGTTGATTATTGCTAAACGCATTACTGCCTATATAGGAAACGCCGTATGGAATCGATACGCTTGTCAGTTCGTTATTGGAAAACGCACGGCTGCCAATGTGGGAAACACCGCTGCCAATAGAAACGCTTGTCAATTGGTTAATGCCAAACGCCCAAACACCGATGTAGGAGACGCTGTTGGGAATAGTCAAGCTTGTCAGTCGGTTGCCTGCAAACGCACGACTGCCAATGTAGGAAACGCCATTGCCAATAGAAACCCTTGCCAGCTGGCTAAGGCTAAACGCCCACTCCCCAATATGGGAAACGCTGTTGGGGATGGATACGCTTGTCAGTACCAGTTGGCTATTGGAAAACGCCCTATATCCAATAGCCACAACAGGCATGCCATTTATCGTTTCAGGTATGACAACATCCCTTACCGTCCCCGTATATCCTGTAATGGTTACCTGCCCCTTGTTTACCTCAAACTGAAAATCACCCACACTTTGACCAAAAGCAGGAAGCACAAAACTTAAAGCCAACAGGATAGCAAACACAACTTTTTTCATCAAACAACCCTCTCTTTTCGTCCCCTATACAAAATCATATTATCACAAAAACCCACCTTAGGCAAGCTCCAGGTTAAGGTCCCACACTAATCGTGTCAAAAATGATTGTGATCCCGTGAAGCGCGTGATCCTCGGCCACGAAAGCCAGGCTGGCGACATTATCCCATGCAAAGCCCCCTTCCGGGCTTACCCATTCCTGGGTCGCACTTATCCACGCGCCCTGCTCCTGCAGCGATGACAGGGGAACTCGCAGGGTGTGCCAGTTTCCGTCGGGCACGAGATCCACGCCAGCATTAAGCCGCCAGGGAATACTGCCGGCACCCTCACGGTTGACAAGCCGCACGTCAATGCGGGCGGTACTCGTTGTCCTCGCAGTAAAGGTTATCGCATAGCCCTGCGCCGCCAGATATTCCCAGTCGGCTTCCCGTCTAAGGTGAAAGATGAAAGTGCCGTACCTGTCGGCGTTACTCCAGCCAAGCGCAAACCTTTGCCCGTTCGGGTAAAACAAATCCATCTGGCTTCCCCAGTGCTGAAACCTGGCAACCTGGGAATTCGGGTAACTGTCAAACAGCGTAAAGGCATTGCGAATTTTTTCCTGGGGCCCCTGCGGTGGCGGCGTAAAACCCATGACATTGAGCAGTTCGACGTTCAGCTCGCTATAGAAACAACTCCCGTCCATCGTCCTGAATATGCCAAAGCCCCCGAAATAGTCCCAACTTGTCCAGGGAATGTTGCGGTCGTCCAGCATCGTAACCACTGCCTCGTACCAGCGCAGCCGATCCTCGGGCAGGGTGTTGGGAATAAAAACGCCGAACTCGCCGCAGAAAATTGGAACGTCCCCACGTTCCCGCGAAAACTGCACGGCCCTGTCCAACTGCCTTGCCAGCGCCTCGATGGTTGCGGCCTGCCTGTATGAATGCCTAAGGGAACCTTCCACCCACGTCCCCCTTAAGTCGGGCGGAACCGGCGGCATTGGGCGGCGATCCGCAGGGAAAGGCAGGTACCTAAGGTTAATCAGGTTGGGCGGAGATGCCCAGGTTTCCCCCTGGTGCGTGAACAGGTACGGGTCGTAAAAGTGGAACGTGTAAATGATGTTGTCAAATGGATAAGTGGGCAGGTCGAAGAGCCGATCGATTGAGTTGAAATCCACCCCCCCGACTATGATATAGCGTGTTGCATCAATCTCCCGTATTGCCTCGACCACCCTGCCCTGGATTTCGGCCCACACGGCCGCATCGATGCCGTGCGGCTCGTTGAGTATCTCGTAGATTATGAATTCGCTACGATCCCTGTAACGCTCGGCTATCTGCCGCCACACTGGGAGCAGTATCCGGTATATGTCGGGGGAGGTATGTGCCCTGGGGTCGAACGAGTGGTTGTCCAGGATAAGAAAGATTTCATGCCGCTCCGCCCAGTCGATAACCTGATCCAAAAGCCTAAAAAAGAGCGGGTCAAGAATATAATCGGGTGAACCGCCCGTCATGCTGTGCATCCTTATTGGCAGGCGGATTACGTCAACCCCAAGGCTTTTGGCGTTGATAAAGTCCTGCTCGGTATAGGTGGAAAAGATAATTTCACGCGGCGAATGCGCCTCGAACCATGCCGAAAAATTGACACCACGAGAAAACGGAAGGGTGGCACGAACCCTGTCGGCAGGGGGGGGAATGTTAAGGGGAATATCGGCGGTATCACCGTCACCAGCCGTGCCGCAGGCAAGCGTCAAGGCAAGCACCATAACAGAAATAAGGGCTATTTTCTTCATGGATACAATGATACCGGCTTTCTGCCGCCTGTCAAGCAAAATTAGTTCCCGACAAGCGGGTTTTAGCGGCCCAACAACAAAGCTTTGTTTTTCTCGTCAAACATTGCTATCATTTCTCTTACGAGGTTTTTATCCACCATTTCGCCCATGGCTGGGGTTTCGAAAACCCGTCTTGATATCTGCACGTCGGTAAGCTCGAAACCCAGTTTCTCCTTAATCTGCAGTTTTGTCTTGTAGATCATTTTGCCAAGCTCGTTTAGCTTTTCGTCGCTGTAGCCCACAATGCCAATGGCATCCAAGGCCTTGATTATAGTCTCGTTGTCATACACGTTCCTTGCGAAAAGGCAGATAACCAGGGAATTCAAAACACAGCGTTTGATTTCCTCCTCGAACAGATCGTTTACCAACTGTGCGTTATCAAGCGTCTTGCGGGATTGATCAAGGGAATATCCGCCGTTGCAAAGATGGCTATGCCTTGCGCCACAGGCGTAACCGACGATAGCCCCATAGCCTGTATGGTAAGCCGGCATTTCGTTTTTGGCAATCGAGACGGCAAATTCCCTGCCGCCGTATTTGCCGGAAGCGACATACACACCGTCGGACAGCGCCCCGTAAAAGTCGTTGGCTTTCGTTGCCATGTATTTTATCGCCAGCAGGTATCCATCCTTGTTGCCAAATGCAAGTTCCGTAATGGTCTCCTCTTTTGTGACAATGCCTTTCTGATAACACTCCGTCGCATATCCCAAACAGATGCCGCCCGAAACCGCGTCAAGCCCGTATTCCTCGACAGCCTCGATCAGTTCCAGCACGGCATCCCTGTCGCTTATTCCCAGGTAGGATCCAAGCGTGGCTATCAATTCGTAGTCATAGGCAACGTGGAGGGTTTCGTATTCATGCCCTTTGTCAAATTCCCTGCGCACCTGGCCTATGTGGATGCAGCCGACAGGGCAGCCAACGCAGGCAAGTTTTCGAACCAAATTGTTTTCGGCAAACGCCTCACCACTGATCTCATCGGCCTCATCAAACGACGCCTTTTGCAGATTTTGCGTGGGCAAAGCCTTGATACCGTTCAACACATTCACGTTTATCGGCGTGCCAAGATCATGGTATTTCGACATTATCGGTGTTGTCGCCACTTTTTTGTAAATCTCGTTATACATGGCGATATACTTTTTGTGGTCAACCGCCTTTTTGTTGCTGTCCCCGGTAACCTGTATGGCCTTTACTTTCTTGCTACCCAAGACGGCACCAAGACCCATCCTCCCAAAATGCCTGTAGGTATCGACATTCACGTTTGCGATCTTGCAAAGGTTTTCCCCCGCAGGGCCTATGCGTATTATCGAACGCTTGCCGCTGCCGCCTTCGACCGTCCGTATGTACTGACCGACCCTGTCCGCAGTCAAGCCCCAAAAAGCGCGGGCATCCTTAATATCGATAAGGTTGTTGTAAATGGATATGTAGGACGGGCGTTTCGCCTTGCCCGTTATGACCAAGGCATCCAGCCCGGCGTTGAACATGGTATAGGCAAACCTGCCCCCGGCATACGATTCCCCAAGTTCGCCCGTTACCGGCGAAATAAACATGGCCACCGTTTTTGAAACCACGGGAAAAACGGAGCTTAAGGCCCCTATGGCAAATACAATCGGCTGGCTTTCATGCAGCGGGGGTGCCTCGGTATTTATATTCTCGAGCAACAATTTTGAGGCCACGCCAACCCCACCAAGGTATTCATACAAATCTTCGCGTAGTTCAACTTTGACTTTATTGGTATTAAGGTCGATGTAAAGGACCTTGATGTGGCTCTCGTTAATCACTTGCCTTTTCCTCCATTTTTAGGCAGTTATGGGGGCAGTACCTTACGCAGATTCCGCAGTGGTTGCAGATAATCGGCGGGGTGTTTTCGCCGGCAAAGTGGACGGCCTTTACAATGCAGGCATCGGCGCACTTCCTGCATTTTATGCATTTTTTGTCATTTAGGATAACGCCGCCGCCTTTCCTCTCGCTTAACGCGCCAGTAGGGCAGATGGTAACGCAGTTGCGCTCATCGTCGCAGGCCAGGCAGTATATGGCAAAGAACCTTCCCGTCGTCAAACCGCCCAGCGTGCGCACTTTAATGGCGCTTTCGCTGTCCGAATAACTTCTGCGGTTTATGCCCGCGCAGACACGTTGGCAGGTAAAACAGCCGATGCACTTGTTCATGTGGTCCGCTTTTAGAATTTTGCCCATGACCCTAATCCTTTCAAAAATGAACGATACCCCGCCGCAAGCAGCGGGGTATTAAACCCCTCAGCACGAATAAGCCTGTTGTGTATTGTAGCATTTTTATGGGGGATACGCAATGTTACGCCCAAGGGCTGGCAACTGTTCCTGTGGGCTTAGGCCTGTTCACCTGTCTTTAAGCAGGCGTGCAAGGCTAAGGATTATATGGCGGTCTTTTCTGTTCAAATATTCGGAAACAAGTACAATTTCCTGAATATCGCTGTGCAATGAGGAAATAGGACGATCTTTTCTGTCATCTATTGAGTGGGGTGGTCTTTTCACGCTCTCCAGACAGCCGTAAAACCAAGAACAACAAGCGCCAACACAAAGCCCTCGTGCCGTGCCTAGCATGGGGGCTGCATTTGCTTAAAACTTCATGCCCTAAGGCGCTGGCCCCACTATACCATGGCTATTGGCAGTTTGAGGTCACAATTTGTGATCACAAACAGGGGTGGTCGAAGGCTACACTATCCCCTATCTTGCTCATTCCCTCCTCAATAAGATATACTTGGAGCGTGGCAAGCAACTTAAGTGAATCGGCGCAAATTCAAAGCATGATATACGAAATCCGTGGATACCAGGTTATGCTGGACGCAGATCTGGCAAGAATTTACCAGGTTGAAACCAAGGTATTAAACCAGGCGGTTAAACGCAATATAGGCCGCTTTCCAACGGAATTTATGTTTCAATTAACCCAGGCCGAATATGACGGTTTGAGGTCACAATTTGTGACCTCAAACAGGGGTGGCCGCAGGTACCTGCCTTTTGTTTTTACCGAGCATGGCGTTATAATGCTTTCTTCCGTGTTGAGCAGCGAAACCGCCGACCAGGTGAATGTTGCCGTGGTCAAGGCCTTTATAGGAATACGGCATTATATCGCCAAACCCATGCGTGAAAAGCTGGACGATTTGGAAAAGGTACTGATGTTACACATCGATGACACAAACCACAACCTGGCGGAGCATACGGCGATAATCAACGAAATCATAACAAGGCTAAACAATTTGATTGAACCCCCTTCAAGGCCAAAACGGAAGATTGGTTTTAACCCAGACTAACACTTTGTTCTGACTCACAAGCTGTCAAATCGACGAATCATCGCCGCAAAACGCTGCGGCAGGGCTGCCTTGAACAGGCGTTCCCCCCTTTCCCCAGGCAAGATAATCGAAAGGCTTCTTGCGTGGAGCATAAGGCCTGCCTGCGGAAACAGTGGATCCGAAAGGCCGTACAGGGGATCGCCCACGATCGGGTGGCCCAGGTGCCGCATGTGCACACGAAGCTGATGCGTGCGGCCCGTCTTGGGGCGAAGCAGAACCAGCGAATGCCTTCGCCATGTTTTAAGAACCGAGTACAAGGTAAGTGCAGCCCTCCCCTGCCCTGCCACCGCAAAACGCTTGCGATCCTTCGGATCCCGTACAATGAACGTTTCTATGCGCCCTTTCCTTTCCCTGGGAATTCCGCCGACAATGGCTATGTATTTTTTTTTCGCTTTCCTGAATTTGAACTGTTCCGCAAGAAAGGCCAAGGCCTCTTCGTCGTAGGCGGCAACCATCACGCCAGAGGTGTCCTTGTCAAGGCGGTGCACTATGCCAGGTCTTAGGCCTTCGCCCTTAAGATTACCGCATTGAAACCCTTGCTGCAGTCTACGGTAATACAGGGCATTGGCAAGGGTTCCGTGCCAGTTGCCAGCCCCCGGATGCACAACCATTCCCTGGGGCTTGTTTATCACCACCGCCCGTTTGTCTTCGTATATTATATCCAGGGCTATGTCTTCGGGAACCAGGTTTACCGGCTCGGCCTCGTCCCAGGAAAGTTCCAGGAGATCCCCGGCCTTTACCGGCAGGGAAACCTTCGCATCCTTGCCGTTTACCCTGGCCTTAAGGCTACGGGCCTTAATCTGGGAACGTGAAAGCAGGCACAGCTTTTCCGCGATATAGCGATCCAGGCGAAGCCCCTTGCAAAGAGTCTCCGACACTGTATGGGTAAACGAAGGCATCAGGGGGTGGCGGCTTCCGCATCCCCTGTGTCCGCAACAGGCCCATCGTCGTATGCCAGATCATCGTACGGCATTGCGTCGTCCTGTTCCTCGTATGGTTCCTCGATGGGCATCCTGGTAATGATGACCGTGCCAACGGGGATTGCCTCCGCCCTTCTTCTTTCCCTGCGCCGCCTTGCCTGGACGATAAGGTGATCGGCTACGGCAACGCCTGCGGACAGCCCTATGGCTATCATTATGGTTCGCCTTTGTTCGCTGTCTTCCATTGGGATCGCCCCTGCGGATGTCAGGGGCCAAGGGGCGTACTCCCTTCTTCCCCAGTCCATGCCAGTCTCCCTGTGCCAGCGATAGGTGTTCATTCCAATGGTGGAGAAAAACATCGTGAAGGGGAAGGAGCCAAAGGCGACGATTTCCCAGCGGCGCAGATCCCTTAGCCATCCAGGCCAGTGGCTTGTGTCGGATTCGGGCGTGGTACCCGTCTGTGCCATGAGATCCACGGAGGACAGTATAAAGAGAATGATCAATGCCGTCACCCTTATTTTTACGGTCAAGCTACCCTCCAAAAATAGAGCTGCCAATCCTCAACAGTGTTGAGCCTTCCTCTATGGCTATCTCGAAATCCCCCGACATCCCCATCGAAAGGCAGGACCAGTTTTCCTCGCCTGGGAACCTACGCTCAAGTTCCTGCCGTACTTTTACCAACTGTCTAAAGGCCGAACGCAACGGCTCTTCCTCGTCGGTGAAAGGGGCCATTGTCATTAGGCCCCGAACCTTTAACGATGAACAGCCCAAGGCAAGCTCGGTTACCCTAAAAAGGTCGTCAAGATCGGTAAAACCGCTCTTGGAATCCTCCCCGGTGCGGAACTCCAGAAGTATGGGCAGGGGCCTGTCACGCCCCTCGGTATGTTTTGCCAGTTCGTGCACAAGGCTTTCCCTGTCCACAGACTGTACGCAGTCGAACAGCAGGGCAGCCGCCTTTACCTTGTTCCGCTGGAGGCCGCCGATGAAGTGCAGATCCAGGCCCGGATGCCCCTGTCGGAAACCGTCGAACTTCGTGGCGGCTTCCTGCACCCTGCTTTCCCCGAAACAGCGAAGCCCGGCATTCCAGGCTTCCTCGACTGCCGGCAAGTCAATGAATTTCGTCACGGCCATAAGGGTTATTTCTTCCCGTTTTCTGCCCGAACGTGCGCAGGCCCTCGCTATGCGCTCTTCTATCCTTTCGATGTTATCGGCGACAGGCATTTATGACAATACTCCCATATCCTCCGCCGTTTTTGCAAGTACCGCAAAGTCCTCGAAATGCAGGTTCTCGGCACGAAGGCCGCCGTCAAGGGAGCTTTTCGCCAGCAGTTCCGCCGCAGCTTCCGCCGCACCGGCCCCGGAATGTTTTCCACGCTGGGCAAGAAAGGCCGTAAGGTTGTTTTTGACTGTCTTTCTTCGGGAGGAAAAAAGCTGCCTTACCAGGGGATAAAGGCAGGATGGGCGGTCTTGGGCCAGTGGCGAACGGGCATCATCCCTCAGTTCCAGAAGGACACCCTGCGAGTCCACGTTGGGTCTTGGGTAGAAGGACGCGCTTTTGATGAGCATGAGCGGCTTTACCCGGTAGACCGAGGCGCACAGAACCGAAAAGGATGAGTAGTCCACACTGCCGACACCGGCGGCCATGCGAAGGGCAACCTCACGCTGGACGGTAACGACCATGCGCTTAAACAGAAGCCCTTTCTCGATAAAGTCCGCCAGCAGCGCCGAACCGATATTGTAGGGAAGATTCCCCAACAGGTAGGGTGCCGAAGGCTGGGTTTGCCAGGTTTTAAGCACGTCCCCCTCAACCAGGGTAAAACCGGCGTGGTCGACGAAAAGCCGCCCCAAGACCCGGACAAAGCCGGGGTCTATCTCGAAGGCACGAACCAAAAGGCCCTTTTGCAAAAGCAGGTATGTCATTGCCCCAAGACCTGGGCCTATTTCCCATACGGATTCCCCGGCCTCGGCTTCCAGGGCATCGGCGAGGGCCTGCCTGGTGCCTGGGTTGATCAGGAAATTCTGCCCGAATTTTTTTCTCATACCCAGGCCCTTGCTTTCCAGAAAGGCCCTTAGGCCAGCGGCGGAGTTGTAGTTAAGTTCCATCGTTTGACTTTTGCCTTTACTCTTGCGTGAAATCGATATGCGTATCTGCCGGCGGAATCCTAAAGGAAAAAACCGTTTTTCCCTTTGCGTTTGTCAGTGCC